>JAEIGA010009886.1_pt1 | contig 14447 bp, 7 predicted proteins | sample 9270691 | NCBI WGS metagenome assembly JAEIGA01 (sample SAMN17057246, study PRJNA624740) | gut metagenome | biome: biome; isolation source: fecal sample | host: Bos grunniens | place: China: Xizang | collected 2019 | reverse complement strand
TGGGTTCTGGCTGCCTTTGCCCGTGTTTTCCAGGATCTGCCGGTTGATGACGCTCATCGTGAAGAATACCTCGATGTGTTCCGAAAGATGGCTTCTTCGGTGAAAGACTGTCAGCAGCCTGAGGGATATTGGACACGAAGCATGCTTGATAAGGATTTTGCTCCGGGACCTGAGACAAGCGGCACAGCGTTCTTTACATATGGCCTCCTATGGGGCATCAACAACGGTATCCTGGACAGGAATGAATATTGGCCTTCGGTTGAAAGGGCATGGAATTATCTGGTGAATGTGGCCCTGCAGCCTGACGGCCGCCTGGGCTATGTCCAGCCTATCGGTGAAAGAGCGATACCTGGTCAGGTACTCGATGTGAATTCAACTGCGAACTTTGGAGTGGGTGCCTTCCTGCTTGCTGCATGCGAGATGGTCAGGTTTGCTGAAAGATATTGATTGCGATGAAAAGATTTATATTGGTTCTTGCCTTCTTGTCTGCCGTATCTGCGGCTGCTCAAGTCGTGACACAGGATGACGTTCCTGTAATAGGTGCACAGGTTTTCATTGAGCCGGGTCAGACGCCGGACCAGGTGGACGGATGGTTCAGAACCTTGGCCGAAAGTGGTATGGGAATGTGCCGCATCCGTATGTTCGAGTCATACATGAGGACTTCTGATGGCTGGGACTTCACCCTTTTTGACCGGGCTTTCGAAGCGGCGGAAAAATATGGCATAAAGGTGTATGCGACACTGTTTCCGGCTACGGCAAAGGATGATATAGGAGGATGGAAATTCCCATATGACGAATCTCAGAAGGAGTCTTTCGGGGTTTTTATTGATGCTTTGACCGCTCATTACAGAAATCATCCGGCCTTGAAAGGATGGGTGCTGATCAATGAGCCTGGAGTGGGATCGGCCCCTCGTAATCCCTATGTGAATGCGTGCAGACGTGAGTGGCTCGCTGAGAACCCTTCTCCTGAATTCACTCCTGACGGATATCCTGTCCTGGTAAGTCTTGATGAAGATATGTTCCTTAAGGACCTGAACTCAGACTTCCTGGGATGGATTGCCGAGAGGATAAGGAAGACAGATGCAATACATGATGTCCATGTGAACACGCATGCCATATTCAACAACTGTTCTCAGTATGACTTTCCGCAGTGGAGAACCTTCCTGACCAGTCTTGGAGGTTCAGCACATGCAGCATGGCACTTTGGCTATTTTGACCGCAGCGAATACGCTCTCGCGATGCTTGCCAATTGTGAAATAATACGCTCCGGCAGCGGAGACCTTCCGTGGCTGATGACTGAACTTCAAGGAGGAAACAATACTTACAGCGGCATGCACGCCCTTTGTCCGACTCCTGAGGAGATTGCCCAGTGGCTTTGGATTGTCATGGCCACAGAGGGTAAAGGAGCGATATTCTGGATGCTTAATCCCCGAAGCTCAGGCATTGAGGCGGGGGAGTGGGCTATGCTGGATTTTCAGGATCGTCCGTCTGCCAGGCTGCTCTCAGCCAAAGGGGTTGCTGATGCTGTACTTTCCAACAGTGATCTGTTGTCTGATATCAAGGTTGTTCCGTCCGGTATAGATGTCCTTTATTTCCGTGAGTCCATGTGGGCAGAACAGAAGCTGGCAGTCAAGGGTGACCGTTATGCAGGACGTCAGGAAGGTGCAGTAATGAAGTCGGCCCTGGCTTGCTTCAAAGCCCTGACCGAAAGAGGCCTTAATGTAGGCTTCAAGGCTCCTGAAGAATATGATTTCACGAAGGAGGATTATTCCGGCACATCGCTGGTTGTAGCGAACCAGATTGCTGTATCTGACGATGACAGGGAATTATTGAAACGTTATGTTGAACGTGGAGGGACCTTGTTCGTCGAGGGCATGAGTTTTTATTTCAATTCATACCTCAAGGTGGCGGTTAACGAAGTTTCTGAGTATATTCTGAAAGATAATATCTTTGAAATTAAGGCAGGAGACCAGACACTTCCGTGCCATCTCTGGCAGGGCTCTTTTGCCGGCAGCAATGAAGCCGTGAAGGTCTTCCGACATGGCAGGGGAAAGGTCGTGTGGGTTCCGTCAAATGTAGCAATGGGTGCATGGGAAACCAAGGATTTTGCTCCGCTTTCCGAATTCCTGACCTCTGTTCTTGATTCTGCCCCTGCGTCGGTACAGTTTGATTCGTATCACCCTGGTCTGATCATGAGAACTCTGAAATCCGGCAAGGATAAGGTGGTTATGTGTATGAATAAGTCCGGAGAGAGTGCGCAGGTGAAATTGACGGGGATTGATGATAAGTGCAAGGTGAAGGAAGTATATGTTTCTCCTGGTGTCGGATTCGCACGTGGAGTGATGACTCTTCCTTCGGAGTCAGTTGCTGTTTATTCTATACGATGATGAAAAGATTTATTGTTTTCTTATTCTTGTTGTCTGCATTGACTGCAGAAGCACAGCCTGGTTCATGGAAGACCGGTTCAAACGGCTTGCCGATCTATGATTTCAGGGCTTCTCTTCCAATAGAGGCCAAGGATGACTTGGGAGGTGACGCAAACCTTCCGGAAGATCCGTATTTCCTTCTTGGGAATTATCGGATGGGACTCTTCACGCATGTGAGCGGAATCTGTCAGTTCATGACTGCCCAGAGGGCATGGGCCAGAGTAAACGCTGCTGCTGCACAGCCGAATTATGGAGAGAATGATGCTTATGTGGTGATCGGTACCGGAGATAAGGCGAGGATGATTGATCTGGTAGGTCTTGAGTCCGTTGCATCGGATCCGTCAGTGACGGAAAGAAACTTCGGTGTGGGATTCGCAAGATATTCATATGCCCTGCCTTTTGATGTAAGGTGTGAAAGAGTTGTGTCCGTGCGTCCTTCTGACAGGGTCAATGAAGGCGTTCCTGCATTTCTTGTCACTGTAACCCTCAGGAATGAAGGATCAAGGACAAGAAAGATATCATATGTTGAGAACATGCCTGTCCGTTATGTCACCATGCAGACGCAGATGATGAAGCCAGAGGACAGGCCTATCGGCTATCCGGTGGTCATGAAGCCTTCTGAAGACGGGAAGTCCGTCCTTGCAGATGTGTCCGCCCGTCGTGACGCCTTCATCGTGATGCCGGAAACACACCAGAGATTTCCGTTTGAGACAGATCCGTCCGATGTGTTTGTATATGTGCGTTCAACCGATGACAAGGTCCTTTGCTCTTCATCCTTCGATGGCGACGTCCTTCGTGCAGATTTCGGCATGAGTCTCAAACCTGGTGAATCTCGGAGTTTCCATGTTGTATGGGGACTTCTTGACAGCATGAAGGATCTGACAGCGGATGACGTATATGAAAGTCTTGTTAAGGATGCGGATCTGGGAGCATGTCCTGAAGGAGCCTTCTCTTCTCTCTGGAAAAAGGCGGTTCCGGATTTCTCTTCGGAAGATGATGAGGTGGTCAGAAGGGAATTGTACTGGAATGCACATTTTGTCGAGGCTTCGGCAAAATACAGTGAATACTTTGACGAGACATTCATCCCTCAGGGAACGGTATATTCGTATCATTACGGTGACAATATCGCTAACAGGGATCATCTTCAGGCCATGCTTCCGGCATGTTATACCAATCCAGCCCTCGCAAAGTCGGCATTGAGGTATGTCATGAAGCATACGGACGCTGACGGAGAAATCAAGCGAGGCAATCTCGGCTATGGCTATACTCCACCAATCATCTATAAGGAGAGCGACCAGCAGATATATATGTTCAATTCGGTCGCTGAATATCTTCGCATCACAGGTGATTATGCCTTCCTTGACGAGGAAGTGGAGCAGTATCCTGCGGAACTCGGTATCAGGACTAAGGTGTTGACAGTTTTACAGAAGCATTTCACCCATCTTCGGGATGAGATCGGCCTCGGACCTGAGGGACTGATAAAACTTCACAATTCTGACTGGTCTGACAGTTTTCTTCATACATATTCGCCGAATAAATATTCCTGGTCTGCAGAATCTCATCTGAATACGGTAATGGCACTGGCGGTCCTTCCAGAGCTCATCTTACAGATTGAAAAGTCAGGTAGAGATGATGTATCTGAATTTGTGGCAGCCATGAAGGCTTATTCTGTCAAGATAGAGGCAGCATATATGAAGGACCTCGGTGACAGGTTATACAGTCCAAGGGCGTATCTGGACCAGACCCATAGGTTCGGACAGGATGTGGTCTGCATCGAACCTCAGGGATATCTTCTTCAGTTGAAGAACATTACGGATGAGAGAAAGAGAGAAATGTATGAATATATGAAGACTCGGATTTCAGATATGGAACCTATTGGAGTCAGGACCAGAGAGTACCCTCTATGGGATGGTCTGCCACAGGGTGAGGATGGCGGAATCTGGTTCTCTCTCGAGTATCCGTTTCTTCTCGGAGTATCTACATTCGACAAGGAAGAAGCATGGAAACTTTTCAGGAAGTTTTCTTTCGACAATTTTACTGGAAACTATCCGGACTATTGGGTAGGGCAATGGACTGCTGCTGACGAGGTAAATTCCACTCTTTACCGTCCAGGACTATATGCGTTCTGGATACCTGTAGACAACTATCGACATGGTCTGCAGGGGTATTGCTCGCATCCTCACACATGGCCGTTGTACTGCTATTATAAACTTAATGAATAGACTATGAAAAGAATCCTTCTTATTCTAATCTGTCTGGCTGTTTTCGTCGGACGTGTTTCTGCAAAAGACTGGGTCTTAGGAAATGATGACCTGAAAGTCATTTTTGATGATAGGACCGGGTTGATTTCCGTTTCTGACCTTCGTATAGGGAAGGTGTGGTCTCAGAATCCTCTGGACTCAAATTTTCAAGTAAAGAAGGTGACTGTCAAGGATAATGTCCTGACTGCTGTCATGCAAGGCGATTTCCGTTTCACTGTAACGATGACGTTAGATGGAACCACTCTTGATGTCATCCTTTCTGCTGATGAAGATGCTCAGATGGACGAACTTGCATATCCTGCTCCATTCAATACCTCAGACCGCAACCACTATCTTCTTCTGACTGACGGCGCCGGACTGATGCTTCCGGTATGGGAAAGTGATTATGATTTTGGAGAAGGGATGACTTATTTCTGCGGAGGTGGTCTGTGCATGCCTTGGATGGGAATGCTGGCCGGCGACCGTCAGGCAGGTTATATGACTGTTCTTGATACTCCTTACGATGCTCGTATCCAGCCATTCAGACAGAAGGACGATTCCCTTATAAGTTTCCGCACAGTATGGATGTCATCTCTTGAGAAGTTTAGTTATGACAGACATATGATGTTTCATTTCTTCGATAAGGGAGGTTATGTTGCACAGTGCAAGAAGTATAGGGAATATGCATGGAAGAGGAACGGGGTGAAGACTCTCAAGCAGAAGCAGGAGCAGTTCCCTGCACTGGAGAAGATGCTTGGCGCACCACATGTGTATGTATGGGATAGCGGACGAGAGTTTTCTCTTGCTAGAAGGATGAAGGAAAAGGGTGTTGAACGTGCAATGATACTATGGGATGCCAATCATCGTCCATATCCTGTAACGGGCTATGACGACAGTCTCAAGACTCTCGGCTATGCGACCGGTGGATATGAGCTCTTCACGGATCTTCATAAGTCTGATACAGTTGTACATGACAAGTATCCGTTTGACGGCCCTCTCAGACATAAGCACTGTGTGTATCCTGGAAAGTATCATCAACTGGCAGCAAGGAAGAAGGATGGAAGTACATATTCGAATCAATTCGGCACTTATGCCTGTCCTGCAGCAATGGAGCAGGAGATCAGAGACAAGATGGACCGTAAGAAGGCGGAATATGCTCATGAAACACTCTTTCTTGATGTATATCAGGCCAACGGATTGTACGAGTGTTACTGCCCGGAGCATCCTGTGACGAGAAAAGGATATGCTGATGCCATCATGGATAATCTGAAAATGCTGGAGGAAGATTACGGTTGGTTCCTTGGAGGCGAATGGGGAGCTGATTATGCTGTTTCTCATTCAGTATTCGCTCATGGAATGATGACATTGCAGTGGCCTTGGTGGGGATCAGAGATTGGCGAGGCCGGAACTATTTATTATTATGGCGACTGGCGCAACAATTCCAGACCGTCCATTCAGATCGGCTCCCGGACTGCAAGTCCGACATATTACAGATATTGTATAAACGAGTCACTTCGTGTGCCTCTGTTTGAGCTTGTCTACCATGATGCGGTACTGACATCCTGGAGATGGGAGGATGGAAATCATCATTATCCGGAACTTTGGTGGAAGAAGGATCTTTATAACATACTTTATGGTACGGCACCGCTTTGGAGCATTGACCGTGACAGATGGGAGTCATTCGAGAAGACGTTCATTCAAAGTTACGAGACTGTATGCCCTTGGTTGTTGAAAGTCGCTTATGATGAACTTGTCAATCATGAGTATGTGACTTCGGATGGCCGGATACAACGATCTGATTTTTCTTCCGGGGCGTCTGTCGTAGTTAATTTTTCCGATAATGACTACGAATATGAAGGTAAGTTGATAAAGTCCCGCTCATATGTAATTTTATAAACAATAATGATATGAATAGAAAGTTAATAGCTATGGTAACATCTGTCGTGGCAGTATCTGCTTGTTGTGAGCAGGAAGTTCAGACGCAAATGTATGATGGACGTCCTATGGATGAAATCATTTCTTCTTTAACACTTGAGCAGAAGGTTAATATTGTAATGGGAACCAGGAGAGGTGATTCGAATCCTCCTGAAGAGGCACCTGGTATGCCCGCACGTCATTTTCATGATCCTATAGAGGATATCTCTCAAGGCCGCATAAAAGGTGCTGCAGCAGACGGATATGCCATTGATTCTCTTCATATCCCGTCTGTAATCTATGCTGACGGACCAGCAGGACTCAGAATCGCTCCTCTTCGTGAGGATGACCCTCATACATATTATTGTACCGCTTTTCCTACCGGTACATCTTTGGCTGCAAGTTGGAATACCGTTTCTGTGAGACAGATTGCGTCAGCCATCGGAGAGGAGGTTAAGGAATATGGTGTGGACATTCTTTTGGCGCCCGCTCTGAATATCCATCGCAATCCTCTTTGCGGAAGAAACTTTGAGTACTACTCTGAGGATCCGTTCCTGGCCGGTGAAATAGCTGCTGCCTATACTGAAGGTGTACAGTCGAACGGAGTTGGTGTTTCGTTGAAACATTTTGCCGTCAACAATCAGGAGACTCTCAGGAATGGTGTAGATGCCCAACTCACTGAGCGTGCCCTGAGGGAAATCTATCTCAAGGGATTTGAGCGCGCAGTGCGGAAGGCTCATCCATGGTCAATCATGACTTCCTATAACAAGATTAACGGCATACTTGCTTCCGAACACGAGTGGCTTCTCAATGATGTGCTTCGTGGCGAGTGGGGCTTTGATGGTGTTGTGATGACAGACTGGTGGGCGGAAGAGAATGGAGCACGTCAACAGGCGGCCGGTAACGATCTTCTTATGCCTGGCACCCAAAGACAGTATGACGAGATTTTTGAAGGACTTCAGGATGGCACACTTACAGAGGCCCAGCTTGACAGGAATGTTGCCAACATCCTCTCAATGATAGAGAAGACCCCATCTTTCAAAGGGTATAAGTTTTCAAATGAACCGGACCTGGAGGGGCATGCCAAGTTGAGCAGATATCAGGCTTCGCAGGGAATAGTTCTTCTGGAGAACGACGATAAGGCTTTGCCTCTTGCCGAAGGAAGCAGGGTGGCTATTTTTGGAAATGCAGGATATGATACCTATGTAGGAGGAACCGGTAGCGGCAATGTCAATAGGAAATATACTGTATGCATCGACGAAGGTCTCCGTGATGCGGGTTATTCTGTATATGAGCCTCTGATAGAAGCATATAGAATATATATAGATACACAGAAGAAACTTCATGAAGCGGCAAGTTTCTGGGCTCTTCCTGAGATAGGCGAAAAGCCTGTTGCCAGGGCTGAAGCTGACAGGGCCGCAGCAGAAAATGACATCTTGGTAATGGTGCTCAGCAGAATGGCTGGTGAAGGTGGTGACAGGGAACTTCGGAAGGGAGACTGGTACCTCACTGATGTCGAGCAGGAGAATATGAAGACCATACTTGCTTCCGCTCATGCTGCTGGCAAGAAAGCCGTGCTTTTGTTCAATATGGGAAGTGTGGTGGAACTTGATTGGGGTGACGCTGATTTCTTTGACGCTGTTCTTCATGTATGGCTTCCAGGACAGGAGGCAGGAAATGCTGTTGCTGACGTTCTTTCCGGAAAGGTATCTCCTTCAGGAAAACTTCCGTTCACATGGGCAAGAAAGTATGCGGATTATCCTTCAGCATCGAATTTCCCTCTTTCTCCGGATTCAGACCGTGCAGTAAGATATGAGGAAGATATTTATGTTGGATACAGGTATTTTGACAAACATGATACTGAAGTGCTCTATCCTTTCGGCCATGGTCTCTCTTATGCTGATTTCGAGTATGGCGAACTTTCAGTCAAAAAGTCTAAAACTGGATTGGAGGTTGCTTTGAATATTAAGAATACAGGTGAACATACCGGCCAGGAAGTCGTACAGATCTACGTTTCTGTTCCGGAGTCTGTCCATGACCGTCCGGTAAAGGAACTCAAGGCATTTGCCAAGACCAAGAGTCTTGCACCTGGAGAGGAATGCGTCGTGAATATCCATATTCCTGAAGAAGATCTTGCAATATTTGATGAAACTGTTAAGGCGTGGGTCATCAACGATGGCGTATATAAAGTACATGCTGCATCATCATCTGCCGATGTGAGGTGTTCTGTGGAATTTAAAAGATGATATATATGAAAAGGTACGGAATATCCCTTGTACTGACATTGTCCTTGACTGCGCTCTTCGGATGTGTCAATGATGACGATATGGTGCGGAAGGTCATAGAAAGAGGAAATGTGGCCCTGACTGAATATGATGCGGATGCAGAGGCAGGATGTTATCTTGGTAATGGCCGTTTCGGGGCTGTCATGTCAGGAACAGGACTCAATATGAGTGCAGAAGAGCAGGCCTCAAGTCAGGCCGGTCAGTCTCTGCTGTCCCATATGAACCATTGGGGACGTTTCTCCTTTATCTCGAAGATAGAAAATCAGGAGACCACTGCAGATTATCTGCTTCCTCTTATGAGGATTCATTGGGAGGAGCCCGTTGTTCCTGTTTCGGATTACAGGCAGATTCATAATGTGTATGACGGAGTCCTTGAGACTTCGTTTACCTTGGAAGATGGCACAAAAGTGAAGGTGGAGGACTGGTTTGACCATGTGGAGAAAGATATGGCAGTCATCAGGATAGACCTTTCTGATGGTGCTCTTCCTGTAAGGGCGGCAGCGGTAACAAGTTTTACCGGCTATCCTTTTGTCTTCAGGGAAACCGTCCATCAGACGGTATCGGTTTCAGAAGAGAACGGGCAGTATAAGGTTGTTGTTAAATGTGAAGAGGCTATCAATGATTGTGTATCTGAAGTCTATTTCCTTACTGATGCTCCGGTGGAGATATGTGAGGATGGTCTGCGCTTGATGATTTCCAAAGGAAGCAACGTGATAGGAATCTCATATGGAAAGCCCGTAGACAAGAGTCTTCTTGATTCGTCCCTTGAGCGTTCGACTCAGGCTTGGCATTCCATCTGGAATAATGGAGGATGGATGGATCTTCCTGAGGAGAAGGCCCAGAAACTGATGGTCAGGTCAATGGCTTATCTCATATCATCTCATGATGATTTCGAACTCGGAATGATCCAGCCGACAAACGGTCTTTCCGGAAACATCTTCCCATTCCATTTTGTTCAGGACCTTGGCTATATCAGCCCTGCCCTGATGATGATGGGACGCAATGACATCGTGATGAAATGGATAGAGAAGTTTGCCGGAGAAATAGATGCCATGAAGAAATACGCCAAGCATCTGTGGCCTGAATCAGAAGGCATCTATCCTCCTTGGGAGTTGCCTTTCGGTCCTATTGAAGGATATCATATGCCGAATGTCCCTGTGGCTTTCTGTTATGAGCCACATAATACCGGTTATCTGTGCAGGATGGCCGTAGAGGCTGCCGAGTTCAGTGGAGATCATTGCTGGGCTGAAAAATATGCATATCCTTTGGTGAGGGAGGTCTGTGCATTTTATAAGTCAGCCTGTCGTAAGGGGGATGACGGCAGATGGCATATGTCGTGGTATCCTTGCGTAGGTCAGGATGAGGCAGGAGGAAGAAACGGATCGGACTACCTGTGCAGTATGTACAGTGCTCAGTATTCTTTTACCAAGGCTGTTGAATTGGGCCTTGATGAAGATGGTAGTATTGCCGGCATTCTTGAGGACGGTCTTGCTTTTGAGAGTCTGATGTCTGAACGTGGAACATATCATACTGCTCATGGGGCAGAGCATGATTTCGGTATTCAGAAGCATCCTGTGCAACTTGATGGTATTTCATATTTTCCAATATGGGACTCTCCTAAGGAACCGGAAGCGAAGGCATATGGACTTCGCCATGACATTACAGAAGGTGCAAGAAAACCATTCTTCCAGGGATGGACTCTGGGACAGTTCCTACTGTCCGGTTCCAACATGAAGGATCCTGACGGCTGGAACGAGGATTGGGCGACAATGCGTCCTTCGGAATACACTGACTCAAAATGGATACAGGTGTATGAGACGAGCGGAAAGCCTGATGCCTCATTCTATGTGACCACACATGGTATGATTCTTCAGAGCCTTTTCAGAAACTATGTGAACGATTATTGGGGTGTTCTCGACATTGGAGGATGTCCGGTGTTTGACGGACCGGTATCCTTCGGAAACATCCGTACCAGACTTGGAGTGACAGTGTCTGGTTCTGTTGAAACCGGTAAGGCTTCGGTAGTGCTGAAGGCGGACCGTGACTGCTGTTTCGAACTTGCCGGTGAGCAGGTTGAAATGAAGAAAGGCGAAACAAGAAGAATGGAATTATAGCAATTGATATGAAAGATAAGGAAGGAACTCTTCTCTTTAACGTGGAGCAGGTTCAGAATGTGGAGCAGAGCAGGAAATTCGCTTGTGAGAAACCGCTTTTGGAGCAACTCGAGATCATGGAGGAATATACCTCCGTGCATAAGAGCATGTCTGGTGCTTCGAAGGAGGAACGTGAGGTGGCATGTCTGAAAGTATTGTTTCCGCGCCTGTTGAGGACTATTCAAGATCAGGACCTTTTCGCCGGTCGTCTTGACTTCCTGCCTATTGGATTCGGGACAGTAACTTCAGTAGGTGGAGTCGGCCATTACTGTGTATTCAGAAAACTCCGCTCCTTCCAGAATGACCTCCCTGAAGAAGAGCGCCATCGCGTGGATGCTCTTTATGACTATTGGCTCGATCATGATCTGAAGACACAGTACAACAAAGAAGTTCTCACACATGACACTGTCGGAATGTTCATAGACTGCAACTATCCGATGATAGCTACTGCGAGACTGTCCGGGATGATGCTGGACTATCCCAAGCTGCTGGAAAACGGCATAGGGGGACTTCGTGTGTTGCTTGAGGAGAAACTCATGTCGGCTCCTGATAATTCCTTCTACAAGGCAGGAATAGAGTGTCTTGACATATTCGTTGCCTGCGCCTCTCATATACAGCAGGATGCTCGAAGACAGATGGAAGGCTGCACTCCTGAAAGATATGATGAACTCCGGAGGATTGTAGACGGGCTTGAAGCAGTCAAGACAGAAAAGCCGCAGACATTTCACGAAGCCCTCCAGCTTTTTTGGCTGTATGCTCTTCTTGCCGGAGTCATCAATTACGGCCGTCTGGATGACTATCTGGGACCTTATCTTGCTGCAGACCTCCGTGAAGGACGTCTTACGGATGAAGAGGCATACAGATATATGTTGAGTTTCTGGACGATGATCGAGAACCGAAGGACGACTGTAAACGGACGTGTCATCGTGGGCGGCCGTGGACGAAAGCATCCGGAAGATGCAGATGTCTTCCTGCATTATGCCATGAGGGTTTGCAAGGATACCAGATATGTAGAGCCGCAGTTCACTCTCCGTTTAGACAGGAATACCTCCGAGCAGATCTGGGATGAGGCTTTGGATGCAATCGGGGCTGGTGCGACATATCCGACATTGTATAATGATGATGTGAATGTTCCGGCTGTTGCCTATGGAATGAGGGTGGATGAAAAGACGGCCGAGCAGTATGTGCCTTTCGGATGCACGGAATTTGTAATTCAGGGGCAGAGCACAGGAACTCCGAATATCTGCATCAATCTCCTGAAGATATTGACCATCTATATGAATGGAGGAGTCGATCCGGTGGATGGTGTGCGCAAGGATGGAGGAGTATATATCAAACCATTAGAGGAATATGCCTCCTTCGAGGAATTCTATGACGGATACAAGAAACTTCTGGATCATTATCTTGACCTGTCGGCCAAGGCTCAGTATCACTCTTATGAAGTCATGAACCGCAATGTTGCCTTCCTTTTTACAAGTCTTATGGTTGATGACTGCATAGAAAGGGGTAAGGTTCTTCTGGATGGTGGCATCAGATATCTCGGAGGAACCAATGAAACTTATGGCAATATCAATGCGTCTGATTCTTTATGGGCAGTCAACGATCTGGTGTTCATAAGGAAGAAGTATTCTCTCCGCTACCTTCATGATGCCGTCCTTGCCGATTTCAAAGGCTATGATGAGGTGTTGCAGGACTGTCTGGCATGTGATAAATACGGAAATGATCTGGATACTGCCGACGGAATGGCAAACGATCTGTATGAGTTTGTCGCGAAGGGGGTAAGGCAGCGCGGGATCGACATCGGCATGCAGTATTTTCTTATCGTCATCAGCAACAATCAATTGAATTCAGATTGGGGAAACAAGACTGCTGCTTCTCCAGACGGCCGTCGTGCCTTCATGTATATGAATCCCGCCAATAACCCTCAAGGCGGAGCAAACCGTAACGGACCGACAGCTATGCTGAATTCCCTCGCTCGTTTTGATGCAAGATATCATGCGGGCTCTGTCCAGAATATTAAATTCTCTCCGGGGATGTTCAATGGCAACCGTGGATTGATCAAGGCTTTGTTCAGAACCTATTTTGATAGGGGAGGCTGTCACCTTATGGTGACCATCGTGGACAGGGGACAACTGGAGGACGCAATGGAACATCCGGAGAAATACCCGGACCTGATAGTTCGTGTAGCCGGCTTTTCTGCTGTCTTTGTGGAGTTGCCGAGGAATATTCAGGAGGAACTTCTTAGCCGTGTGTTGTATGACTGATCTTCGGGTTTCAAATATTGAACGCTTTGCCATCAAGGATGGCCCCGGCATCCGAACTGTGGTGTTTCTGCAGGGCTGCCCTCTTCATTGTCCCTGGTGTGCCAATCCTGAGACCAGATTCTTGTCATGCGAAAATATGAAGGTCATGGCGGTTGATGAACTTTTGTCTCTGATTATGCGTGATGAGGATTATTACAGGAATTCGGGTGGTGGACTCACTATATCAGGAGGTGAACCCCTGCTCCAGTACAAGGCACTTTCGGAGCTGCTCAGGAAGGCGAAAGAACTTGGATTGCATACTGCTGTGGAAACCTCAGGACAGGCACCCGAAACAGCCGTCAGGTCCTGCCTTCCTTATGTGGATCTATGGCTGTTTGATGTCAAACACACAGATAATGATGTACTTGTGAATTTTACCGGCGCGGATGGAACTGTGATTTTTAAGAATCTGGAGGTTGTGACATCCAATGATCCTACAAAGGTTGTACTCAGACTTCCAATCATTCCTGGTTTCAATCTATCCGCTGAACATTTCGAGAAAGTATTTTCCATGGCTGAAAAATCAGGTGTCAGTCGTTTGGATGTACTGCCTTACCATACTCTTGGCGTGGCGAAATATGAAAAATTAGGGATTGAATATAAATATGCCGGATACTCATCATTAGAACCTGATGCTCTGTATCCGTACGTCCGGAATGGACATGACAGAAGTCTTGATATAAATTTATTATAAGTTTTAAATTATGAAGAAGATGTTTATGATTTTTGCTGGCATGCTGCTTATGGCCGGCAATGTATGCTTGAGAGCGAGCGACTTTGAGACAAGACGTCCTGCACAAGAAGAACGTAATTTTACATCAGAGGCAGTCGAAAAGGAGATAGACAGAGTCTGCGACCTTCTTGACAACGACGAGTTGGAGTGGATTTTCAGGAACTGCTTCCCAAATACTCTTGATACAACAGTCTATTTTTCAGAAGAAGATGATGGAACATACGATACTTTTGTCATCACAGGGGACATCCATGCGATGTGGCTGCGTGATTCCGGTGCTCAGGTGTGGCCATATGTACAGTTGGCGGATAAGGATGAAAATTTGAGAAAGCTTATAGCGGGTGTGATCATGAGACAGTTCAGATCCATTAACATTGATCCTTATGCAAACGC
>JAEIGA010009885.1_pt1 | contig 14448 bp, 11 predicted proteins | sample 9270691 | NCBI WGS metagenome assembly JAEIGA01 (sample SAMN17057246, study PRJNA624740) | gut metagenome | biome: biome; isolation source: fecal sample | host: Bos grunniens | place: China: Xizang | collected 2019 | reverse complement strand
TGACTATCGGGCTTCTCGTTCAGATAGTCGGCTATATTATGGATGGAGTGCCGATGTCGCTTGTCGGCGAGTTCTGCATGGTTTCTCTTCCCGAGACGTTGCAGTGGTCTGTGCCGCTTGCGCTTTTAGTAAGTTCCGTCCTCGTATTCTCGCGTCTTAGCGCCGACAGCGAAATTGCCGCCATGCGCGCATGCGGAGTAAACCTCTTCATGGTTGTAAAGTGGCCGATTTTCTTCGCCTTGCTTTGCACGCTGCTCGGCTTTTACGTGAATAACGAGGTGGTGACGAGAGGACATGAAATCCGCCGCACGCTGAAAACGCGCGTTTCCGTGGGAGCGGGGCTGAGTGTTCTTGAGCCCGGGCGCGTGATTGACGAATGTCCCAAAGTTAAACTCTATTTCGGTTCTAAGTCGGGCAACTGGCTTTACGACTTTGTCGCCCTCGACCAGTCGAATACGAACCTTTCAAGGATGATTACGGCCGACAAGGCTCTTGTCACTCAGCGTGGGAGAGATGTCAATCTTGAGCTCTATGGCATGACGGTCGATCCCCTTGATGAAAAGCATCCTGGGATGGCTCGCTTCAGCCGCTTTTCTTATGTGCTTGAGGACGTCTTGAAGGATTCCAAGTATCGTCGCCGTCCGAAGGATTACAATTTCGTCCAAATGATGCGTCACATTTCTTCCTGCGAGAAGGAAATTGAAGGAGTTATCTCGCGCGCAGGAAACGATAAGAAGGGCTTAGAGATGGCGAAAAAAATGCGCCGCTTTTCAAGCTCTCTCAAAGTTGAGTTCATGAAGAGATTCGCTTTCGCTCTCGCTTCCATTTGCTTTGTTCTTATTGGCGTGCCTCTCGGCATTCGCTCTCACAGGAAAGAAAGTTCCGTCGGAATGGCCATATCGCTTGCGGTGGCGCTCGGCTACTATATGGTGATTATTCTTATGCTTTCCTTCGACGAACAGTATGCGATTCATCCGGAAATGCTGATCTTCGCTCCTGCGATAGCGTGCTTTATCTTCGGCTGCTGGCTGCTCAGGCGCAATACATGAGGAGAAGAAGGGAGGAGGAGAGTCGTGAGGTTTGCAGAACCAGTCTTTCTTTTTTTCGCGGCATTAGTTCCGTTTGCAGGGATGTTTTGGGCTTTTCTGCGCGCACGCAGAGAGAAGGCTCTCGAGCGAATGGCCGCCGTTTCCTTGAAGGCTAATTTAATTCCGCCTTCAGGCGCATTTCTTTCTCTTCAGGCGTGGTGCATTACGCTTGGCCTTTTTCTCGCTCTTTTCGCCGCCGCTCGACCGCAGTGGGGGAAAGTCACGGAAAAATACGTGGAGCGCAGCCGCAATGTCGTCGTGGCCGTTGACGTGTCGCGTTCGATGCTTGCTGAGGATGTGCGCCCAAACAGGCTTGAGCGCACGAAGGCCGATGTCGCCGACCTCATAGATTCGCTAGAAGGTGACCGTTGCGCTTTAGTCGCGTTCCGCCGCACCGGTGTCGCCGTCTGCCCGCTGACCTCAGATCACGCTTTTTTGAGAAGTTCGCTTGAGCAGCTCGGTCCCGACTCTGCCCCTCGCGGTGAGACAGATCTCGGCTCTGCAATCCGCGCTTCACTTGATACTCTTGATCCTGCCGCTGATGACCACAACGCGATAATACTCATTTCAGACGGCGGGGATTTGCGCGGAGAGGCGCTTGCGAACGCAGAGCTTGCAAAGAAGCGCGGGGTGCCGATTTTTACGGTGGGCATAGGAGACCCGAAACGCGGAGCCGAGATACCGGCTGCAGACGGGCGAGGGAGCGAGAAGTTTAAGGGCGAAAAAGTTCTTGTGAAACTTGAGGAGGAATCTCTTAAGGCGATTGCCCGTGCGTCAAACGGCAGATATGTTCCTTTAGCTACGGCAGGCACAGTCGAGACGACGCTCGGTGCGATTTATAGAAATTTTCTTAGGCAGGTGGCGGCCAAGGAGCAGAACGAGGCGGCAGAGCGGACAGCGGAGCGCTATCAGATTTTTCTTGTTCCCTCACTTATCCTTCTTCTCGTCGGAGCCGGCCTTTCTAGGGGGCGCTTCGTTTCCCACCGGAAGGGGAAAGCGTGATCTCTCCTGAGACCATAGCAAGAATAGAGTCTCTTATGAAGGAGGCTTCCGTCTTTGAGGAGGATCTTGAAGAGAGCTTTATCCTTGGCGGAGGGCCTGGCGGACAGAAAACGAACAAGACTTCAAATGTCGTGAGGCTCGCTCACGAGCCGAGTGGTATTCAGGTGCGTTGCGCCGAGACGCGCAGCCGTGAGACTAATAGGTGGCTTGCGCGCAGGATGATCGCCGAGGCGATTTTGGAAAGCGAGCATAAACGCAAGTCGTCGGCGCGCGCTGCGGCAGAGAAGATTCGCCGGCAGAAGCGCCGCCGGAGCCGAAAGCAGAAGCAGAAGATGCTTGCTGAAAAACATGCCCATTCCGAGATAAAGGCGATGCGGAGAAAGGTGTCGATCGATGAGTGAGCACCTTGAAGAGAAAACGGTTGCTCTCCACACTTGTTGCGGTCCCTGTGCGTCTGCGTGTGTGCCGAGATTATTGCAGTGCGATAAAAAGGTCGTGATGGTCTTCGCCAATTCAAACATCGATTCTCGTGAAGAGTTTGAACGCCGCCGTGATGCGGCCCAGAAACTCGCGGAGAATGACGGAGTTGAATTTGTCGCGCTTGAATATAATCACGAAGAGTGGCTTTCATCTGTCGCATCCGGTTATGAGAAAGAGGCGGAGGGCGCCAAGCGCTGTGAAAGATGTTTCAGATATTCTCTCACGAAGACAGCGGAATATGCCGCATCTGCGGGAATAAAGAAATTTACCTCGTCTCTCAGCGTGTCTCCGCATAAAAATTCAAAGAAGGTTTTTGCAGCCGGTGCCGCGGCGGGAGAAGGCTTTCTCGAGATAGACTTTAAGAAGAAAGACGGCTTTCTTCTTTCCGTTCGCAGGGCATCCGAGCTTGGCCTTTACAGGCAGCGGTACTGCGGATGCGAGTTCTCGAGGAATATGGTATAATATAATCATCAGAAGTTGAAATAAGGAGAAAACAAATGAGACCTGGCCTTTGGCAGATATTGATCGTAGTCGCTATAATCGCGATTCTTTTCGGCGCTAAGAAAATTCCTGAGCTGGCCCGCTCCATCGGCAAGGCAAAGGGCGAGTTTAAGAAAGGGCTTATTGAAGGCGAGCAGGAAGAAGCGGCCGCTGAAAAAGAGCAGGAGAAAAAGGAAGAACCCGCCAAGGAAATCGCTTGACGGACCTTATCAGACAGCGGCTTAAGACCGTTCCTGAACGCCCCGGTTGTTATCTCATGCGAGATCGCCGGGGTGCGATTATTTACATAGGCAAGGCGAAGAATCTCCGGAAAAGAGTCCAGTCGTATTTTCGTCCTGGCGCGAAACACGCGCCAAAAGTGCGCTCAATGGTGCGCCTCGTTTATGATTTCGAGTTTATGACGGTCAAGAACGAGGCAGAGTCTCTCCTTACGGAGTCGGCGCTGATAAAACGTTACAAGCCTCATTTCAATATCCTGATGCGCGATGACAAGCGCTATCTTTCGCTTCGAGCAGACGGGGCAGAGCGGTGGCCGCGCTTTACATGCTGCAGGATTGTACGCGATGATGGTGCGCGCTATTTCGGTCCTTTCCCGTCTGCGCCTGTCGTGCGCGCAGCGAAGGACTTCGTTGAGAAACGCTGGGGCATACGCGAATGTAAATGTATCATTCCCGACGAGCGTGCGCACAAGCATTGTCTTGCAAATGTCATTCGCCGCTGTAGCGCGCCGTGTTTAGGGAAGATTTCTGAGGATGAATATCGGGCGAATTTCGAGGAGGCGTGCGCTTTTCTCGAAGGGAAGATGCCGGAAGCTTTAGAAGATGTTGAGAGACAGATGCGCGAAAAGGCTTCCGAGGGAGATTATGAGGAAGCGGCGCGGCTGAGAGATACAGTTTCCGCCTTAAGGCAGATGACGAAAGCGCATTTTGTAAGAAAAACTCCGCAGATGCGCCGCGATAGCGCTAAGAAGGCTCTTGAAGAACTTGCTTCGGCGTTGGGGCTAAAGTCTCCGCCAAGCATTATAGAGTGCGTTGATATTTCAAATCTTTTTGGAGAGCACAATGTCGCCTCTTTGGTTGTAGCGCGTGACGGTATTCCTGATGGCAGGCTTTACAGGCATTTTAAGATAAAGTCTTTTTTAGGGGCTGACGATCCTCGCGCCATGGCGGAAGTTGTTGAGCGTAGGTATTCGTCCGAGTCGTCCATTTCTCAGTCTCTTCCGAGAGCAGATCTTTTTGTATGTGACGGCGGAATCATTCAGCTGCGAGCTGCCCGAGAAGTTTTTTCGGCACTTGGTATAAGTGATATTCCAACAATCGCACTTGCAGAGAAGCAGGAAGAGATTGTGTTTGACGACGGAAGGGAGAATCTTCTTCTTCCGCGCGATTCTGAGGCATTGTTCGTCTTGACGCGTTTAAGGGATGAGGCACACCGCTTTGCGCTTTCTTATCACAGGAAACTCAGGTTGAGGGCGATACGAGAGTCGGTACTCGATGAGGTTCCTGGCATAGGGGAAGCGAAGAAGATGAAGCTTCTTAGGCATTTTCGTTCAGTTCGAGGTATCGCCCGTGCTTCTGTCGAGGAAATTGCCGCGTGTGCGGGAGTTTCAGCTTCAACGGCGGAGGAAGTGAGAAATCGCTGCCAGAAAAATATTAAAAGCAATTATAGCATCAAGGGAAAGAAAGAGGTATATGAAGAAATTTAATGTGTTTGTTGGGTTTGTAATAGTAGCTAGTGTAGCTTTGGCTCTCAAGGAGCCCCCGACAGGTGTAGTCGTTGCGGCTGCTAATTCTCGGGCGTTTGAGAAGCGCGCAGCTGATTTCATTTGCACTGGGACGAACGACGAAGTTGTCATAAACGCAGCGATCGCGCGGCTTAAATTCGGCGGCACGGTGCGTCTTGCGGATGGCGACTACTTTCTTGACGCTTGTACGAATGAAGGAAATAGCGCGATTTTCTTTGGCTACAATGACGGCTTAACCCGCGTTGTGACTGTGAAGGGTACGACTGAAGGCAAGATTTACGGCACTTACCGAGGTGCGACGCTCCATGTTACGAAGCGCGCGATGGACGCGATGGCGTCGAATGGAGTCTACCGCGTATTTTTCGGCTCAGGGAAAATACCTGAAGGGCGTGGCGATACTTATACGTACACGCATGTAAATAATGTGAACTTCACGAACTTCCGCGTTCTCTTCCATGACGCTTCAAAGCCGCTTATAGGTATCGACGGGCGGCATTTCGGCTCAATGGAGCTTGATCTTGTCGGTATTTATACTGAGCGCTATTTCCCAGACCGTTATGAACACTTGAAGCCTGCAACGCCTGTTAAGGGATGTATCGGCGTTTATTCGCTCCCGGGTAGCAACGACGAGAGCGCGAGGAGCCGGTATAATGAGGTTAATATAGGCGCTCTTCATACAGGCTTTCTATTTAACGAGGTAGATCATCTCGTGATGACTGGCTGCATGGCGGCTCGTTGTGTTTACGGCTACTGGTTTGAGCGCGGCAGCCCCAAGACGCTGACGATGATAAACTGCTGCGATGAGGGCTGTGCGCGTATGCCGCGCTTCCGCGGGCGTGGCCATTTAACGGCGATTGACTTTAATGTTGAGCGCTTTAACGCCGCGTATATTCCAGACGACCCAGAGGGTAGTGAAGGTGAGCGCGGCGCAGTGGAGGAAGTGCCAGGCGGCTGGAGCGGATATATCTCTTATACGCTTCAGGGGACGGCATACGGTCTTGGGGCAGGCAACTTCAAGCCCGGCCGCTTCTGGCGCGAGGGCGACGGAAAGAATTTCAAGACCGTCGACCACAACGCCGCGGCAGTGAAACTTCCGTGATCTTTTCGTTGGGCAATGTGTTGTTCATTGAGAAGAATTCGTTATGGTATAATATGAATTAGGAAAAATATTTCTAATATTGTTTTTTACAATTTCGGGAGATCCAATATGAAAATTTTGGCAAAGACAAATAAGGTTGTTTTTCTTTTTTCGCTTCTCGTTTTTTGTATGTCAGAGGCGTTTGCTAAACCTTCGTTCATTGAAGCTAAGCCAATCTGGCAGGCGGGCGCCGAAAAAGAGCGCAATCTTTTTCTCGGTTTTAGAACGTCTTTTGACTCGCTTGCCGACGCGAAAGCCATCTTGCGCATCACAGGGTGCAGCAGTTACCGTATAACGTTCAACGGAAAATACGTAGGCTACGGGCCTGCCCGCGCCACAAAAGGATACTTCCGTCTTGATGAAATCCCTCTTGAAGTAAAGGCAGGAACGAACGCTCTTGCAATAGAAGTTGCAGGATATAACTGCGTTAGTTTCTATCACATGAACCAGCCGTCGTTTCTTCAGGCAGAAGTTGTTTTGAACGGCAAGGTTGTTGCCGCAACTGGTAAATGCGGCTCTTTTAAGGCGGCGCGCCTGCCGCGCACACAGAAAGTCGTAAGATACAGTTTTCAGCGCACATACTCGGAACATTATAGCATCGATATGGCGTTCGACAACTGGAAAAATCTCGGCTCTCCGTTTGAGGAGGTTGCCATTGCCGAACAGCCTGAAATAGAACTTTTGCCTCGGCGAGCTCCTTATCCCAATTACGAAATCAATGGGCCGTTTAAAAAGCTTTCAACGGCAAAGATTGTGTTTGATGCCGCGATGAAGACTCAGAGCGCGCGGTTTGTTGATGCGGACGGCCCTAATGGAATACGCGGCGCGTTTAAGGTTGAAGAACTTGCATCTAATTGGTGGGATTTAATCCAGCGCTATTCGACGAAAGATCGTGTTGCGGCCGCAGACAGCGGAGCGACACTTCTTGCCGCCGGTCAATCTGCTCTCTTTGACGCGGGGTTGAACGATTCTGGCTTTATTGCGCTTCAAGTAAAATGTCTAAAGCCAGGAACGATCGCTGTTAAGTTTGATGAGGTTCTCGTTGACGGAGAGGTCAGCCCTACGAGATATTCCTGTGCAAATGTCGTTGTGTGGGAATTTAAAGAGCCGGGCGAATATAAAGTCGAATCGTTTGAGCCGTATACATTGCGCTATGCCGATGTTCTTGCCGTTTCAGGTGATTTTTCCGTTGACGCTCTCTCGATGAGAACGTATAAAAATCCTCACGCGAATCGCGCGCGATTTGAGTCTTCAGACGCGGAACTCAACAAAATTTTTGAGGCCGCTCGCGAAACCTTTGCTCAAAATGCGGTGGACGTTTTCTCCGATTGCCCTGGCCGCGAGCGCGCAGGGTGGCTGTGCGACAGTTTCTTTACAGGAAGATCGAGCGTTCTTTTTACAGGTTCGCTTGATATGGAAGAGCTCTTTTTGGAAAACTACGCTCTTGTAGACAAGTTCGATCATCTCCCAGACGGAATGTTTGCAATGTGCTATCCTGGTGATTTCCCGAACGGGCGCTTTATTCCCAACTGGGCGATGTGGCTAGTTTTTGAGGTGGAAGAGTTTAAAAATAGAGGCGGCAATCCGAAGCTTGTTGAAAAGTTCCGGCCGAAATTAGAGTCTTTCGTAGAGTATATGAGACGCTTCCGCAATTCAGACGGTCTATTGGAAAAGCTTCCCAGCTGGGTGTTTATCGAATGGTCTCAGGCGAATTATCTTGTTCAGGATGTTAACTACCCTTCAAATATGGCGTGGGCGGAAGTTTTAGATGCTATGGATCGGTTGTATGCGAAGCCGGAACTGAGAGAGGAAGCTCAGAAGATGCGTCAAACGATTCGCCGCCAGTCTTGGACAGGCAAATGGTTTTGTGATAATGCCGTCCGTCAGAAAGACGGAACGCTCAAACTTTCTGGCGATTCAACGGAAACTTGTCAGTATTATGCATTCTATTTCAAGACTGCGACGCCAGAGACACACCCTGAACTTTGGAAGACGCTTGTTAGCGACTTCGGTCCCTCTCGCATAAAAACTAAAAAGCATAAAGAAATTTTTCCTTCAAACGCTTTCATCGGAAATTATCTGCGTCTTGAATGCCTTGCCCGCGAGGGTTTGACGGATAAGATTTTAGATGAGACAAAAGATTTCTTTCTTTACATGGCGGAGCGCACGGGAACTCTTTGGGAAAATATAAATATATCCGCCAGTTGCAATCATGGCTTTGCAAGCCACATTGCCGTAACATTCGCCCGTGATATTGTAGGACTTAAGGAAGTCGATTATTGCGCTAAAAAAGTTAAGTTCACATCTCCGGAAAATATTCCCGTCAAGAATGTTTCTGTGAAAATTCCGCTTGATGACGGGACTTATATCGAGGCGGGTTGGAACAGGGAAGGAAACAAGGTGTCGGAAAAACTTAAACTTCCTGACGGGTGGAGCAGAATTTGTGAAGGATCGAAAAACAATAATGATTTGCAGGCTGATTAAATGGTGGAGAAGAAGAGATTCGAACTCTCGACCCCCACGTTGCGAACGTGATGCTCTACCAACTGAGCTACTTCCCCATAATTTTTACAATGCGCGTATTATATCATAATCGCCAACGCTGGCGCAAGGGGGGCTTTTAGCGCTGAGGCGTCTTACTGTGGCGGATATGGTATAATACGTGAATTGGTCAGTCTGAAGGGAAAATTAATAGGAGTTAAATATGAATAGCAAAAATATTTTGATGGGAATACTAGCGCTTGCCGCTTTTTCGCTTGAAGCGGCTGAGAAAGTTTTTGAAAAGGCGACTGCAGTTTGGCTTTCCGAGCCTGATGCCGCGAAAGGCGAGCAATCAATCCCGTTCGGTAAGTGGATTCTTTTAGATGAGAGCGATACAACGCTTAGGATTGCCTCCGATAGACCTGTGAGAATCAATTTCGATTGGCAGTTTGTCGGCTGGATTCCCGGCGACGGTAAAGCGCATGACTTTCCTATCATCGGCGGAAAGGGCATGCATGAGCTCAGATTGATTTGCCAGACAGACGCAACTTATCTTATGGCTGAAGTTCGTCGCGCGAACGGCGATATCCTTACATTTACTGGCGATCCGAAAACTAGTCGCTACACGGTAAATTCCTGGTTTAATAAGACCATCCCTTCGCCAGAGGATTCGTCTAAAACTATTTCTAAACAAGTTCCTCCCGTTGAAGTCTCGGCTAAAGTTACGTCTTTAGTGGATGGCTTAGCCCCGAAAGTTTCTTTGCAGCCGTTCAAGTGCGAATCAGGTCGCCGCTGGCTTTACCGTGTTTCTGACGGTAAGAGCGTTGCGTTTTCATCTTCTGCGAAAGTTCGCGGCATTCCGAGCGCTTCTATTCGCTGTTATCGCCCTGGCGTTCTTGAGGTGAAATGGGGGAAAACGTCTGCAGAGTCAGTAAAGGTTGAAGCGAAGAAAGAAGGTGGCGTTTCATTCTTCTTGAACGATCCGCAGATATTCAGCAGGCTTGTTTTTACCGCTAAGTCCGGCGAGTTTGAACTTTCTGATGTCGGCTGCTCTTCGATCATAGATTTTGATCTTAGAAACACTTCTCTTTCCACGAGTGACGCGAAGATAAACGCCAAGTTTGCAGAATCTCGCGCCATGAATGACCGCGTTAAAATCAACGCTCTTCTGCGTCAGGCGTTGGGACTTAAGAAAATTGATGTTGCGTCAAAAATCGTTTCGATAGATCCGACGATTAAGAACGGCCTTACGTTTTGCGGTGCGAAGATTGGTGTTGGCGTTGATGGCGATAGCGTGTTAGATATTCGCTGGATGCGCGAGGAAGGTGAAGGCTTGGCTACTGTTTCCAGCACTCTCCCAGAAGGCTGGAAGCTTGTTCGCGATTTTGACATGCAGGCGGAGTGTCAGCGCTTGATCGATTCGGCTGTTGCCGATGAACTCTCGCCGGGCGTGCAATTCTGCGCCTACAAGGACGGCAAGTGCATCGTCAATGTGTTTGCGGGAAAACTCACGAGAGATGAAAACGCCAAGCCCGTTAAGGTGGATTCGCTCTTCCCGATTTTCTCGACTGAAAAACCATTGCTCGCTACAGCCTGTCATCGCGCAGTCGAGAAGGGGTTGATGGATTATGACAAGCCTCTTTGCACATGGTGGCCTGAGCTTAAAAAATATTCTGACGGCAAAGACGGGAAGGATAAGCTTACATTGAGAGAGACGTTGGCCTACCGCACGTCGTTGCCCGGCGGCTCGCCTGGCGGGAGAGGCAATCCTGTCTGCGATAGACCTCTTAAGGATCGTGAACTTTGCGACTGGGATTATACTTGCAAGGTTGCCGCCGCCGATAGGCCCAGCGGCAAGCCCGGCACTGTGCAGGCGTATCTTCCTTACGCTTACGCGTGGATGATTGGCCATCCTCTTGAAGTTGCGATGGGCAAAAGCCTCAATCAGGTGCTGACGGAAGAAGTGCTTATTCCCTCTGGGATTGAAAAGGATTTCTTCTTCGTAGTTCCGCGCTCTGAGTACCCGCGCGTTGCGGAATATTATGACGGCGGCTTCTGCGAGAATATGAATTACGATTGGGCGCGTCAGGCAATACTGCCCTCAGCGTGGGCTGTTTCGTCGGCCGAGGCTCTTTGTAAATTTTACAATCGCCTTTGCGGCTTCGACGGCAAGGAGCCGTTAATTAAAACATCTACGCTTGATGAAGCCCTTAAGCCTTGCCGTCATCCGTCCGATTCTCTGCCGAATGCGAAATCAATGCGCCGCGACTGGTTTATGATTTTCGGTATGGGCTATGGACTTTGGGGTTCTGCCGAGCGGATGGATCGCGTATTCGGCCATGGAGGCGCTGGTGGCAGCGAAGCTTTAGTCGATAGAGACAATAAGCTCATTGTCGGCTACACCTGCAATTCGTGCAAGAACTCCATTGTTCTTCGCGACAAACTCTATGAGGTGGTCGGTTTGCGTTGGCGTTATTGGAATGATAATGTAAACATTCAGGATTTGCAGATGACGACGTCAAGCGGAGGCAATTATTCCAGCGGAATTACTTCGCACTAAAAGCAACTCCACTACTAACCACTAGCGACTAGCAACTAAATACTAGCCGCTAGCGACTAAGCATTAACCGAAAATTTGCGGCGCTTTTTCGGCAGGGAGTTAATTGTGGTATAATACACAAAAGGAGGGTGAAAGCAGATGATGACGATATATAAATGGGATAATGGGGGGCTTCGGGAAAATTCGGAGTTCTCTCCCTCGTGTTGGATTAATCTTGTAGAGCCTTCCACTACAGAACTTGAGGCCGTCCTTACGCATAGTGACGTTCCTCGCGATTTTTTGACCGATCCTCTCGACATTGGAGAGAGGCCGCGTTTTGACTGGGAAGACAACGCTTCCATTCTCATCGTCCATGTTCCTACGATGGATTACGAAAACGATGAGGATTCTGTCGTTCCATATAGAACGGTACCGCTCGGCATCATCCTTTCCGGCCAGTCTGTAATCACAGTCTGCAGCGCGCGCACTCCAGTGACAACGGCATTTCTAGATCAGATTCGCAGAGTCTGTCCGCCGTCGGATATCTACCGTTTTGCCTTTCGCCTTCTCTGGCATGCTGGAGTGCTCTTCCTCAGGTACATAAACGATATTCATCAGCGTACGGCGGCTCTCGAGGATGAACTGCATAAATCAATTTCGAACGAGGCGATTTTAAAGCTCTTTCAGATTGAAAAAACACTCGTGTACTTTACAACATCTCTCAAGGCCGATACGATCGCCTTGGCCCGCGCCAACACTGCGCGTCAGCTGCCTCTTTCAGAAGATGACCGCGATTTCCTTGAAGATGCTATGGTCGAATATCAGCAGGCGCTGGAAACGGCAACAATACATGCTAACATTTTGAACGGCACACTTGATACGTTTGCCTCTCTTATTAACAACAACTTGAATAACGTGATGAAATATTTGACGGCCGCGACCATCATGCTCGCCGCGCCGACTCTTATAGCATCCATCTACGGAATGAACATAAAACTTCCGTTTAGCGCTAGCGCCCACGCCTTTTCTATTGTGATGGGGATTTCAGGGCTCCTCGCTGTTGCTATTGGTACAGTCTTCGTCATTCTTTCAAAAGCCCGTAAATTTTAATGAGTGATTTGGCAAAAGGTTTTGTGATGATGAGCGGCGGGCTTGATAGTCAGCTCGCCGTAAAGGTTCTGCAACTAGCTGGCGCCCACGTTGAGGCCGTCTGCTTCGAGAGCCCGTTTTTCAATGCGACTTTAGCGCGTAAAGCAGCTGAGGCTCTTGCGATAAAACTTCATGTGATAGATTTTACAGATGAGATTCTTTCTCTTCTTGTTGATCCTCCGCATGGCTTTGGCGGTGCGATGAATCCCTGCATTGACTGTCACGCGGCGATGATAAGGCGGGCGGGCGAGATGATGGTTGAGTGCGGCTTTGATTTTGTCGCAACTGGAGAGGTTAAAGGGCAACGACCGATGAGCCAAAACGCCCAGGCGCTCGTGACGGTTGAAAAGACATCAGGCCTTAAAGGGAGGCTTGTGCGGCCTCTTAGTGCGCTTTTTCTTGAACCTACAATTCCCGAGATTGAGGGCAAATTAGACCGCTCGCGTCTTCTCGATATTTCTGGGCGTTCGCGCGATCGGCAGATCGCTCTTGCCGCTGAGTTCGGAATTGTTGATTATCCCAGTCCTGCGGGTGGTTGCAAACTGACGGAGGAGGCGTATTCGCGCCGCCTTGAGGATTTGATGAATCATGAAGGGCTTTCGGCGAGAACGCTTCTCAATCTTCTTTCTGTCGGAAGGCGCTTTCGCACAGAAAAAGGCACCTCTGTTATTCTCGGGAGAAACGCCGAGGAGAATGAGCTGCTTTCGCAACGCGCAGCGGAAATTCCAGATTCCCTACTTTTCAATCCGTCGAATTCTCTGCCAGGTCCCACAGCTCTTGTCCCTGGTGCAATTTCGGAGAGCGAAAAAAATGTCGTCCAGGAGCTTGTCAACGCCTATGTGAAAGGCACGGGAGAGGCGGAACGTTCGCGCTTCCGCGAATGGCAGATTCTCTAAGATGACTAAGGGTAAAGAGATAAAGGTCGGTTTCTTCGACAGCGGTGTCGGGGGGCTTAGCATTCTCCGCGCATTCAAGAAGCTCTGCCCGTCAGTTCCGGTGGAATATCTTGCCGACAAGGAGAATGCTCCGTACGGGAACCGTAGCGCCGAGGAAGTTTTGCGTCTTTCCGAAAACAATGCGCGCGAGCTGCTTGAAAGAGGTTGCGATGTGATAGTTGTCGCTTGCAATACAGCAACTGCAGCGGCAATAAATTATTTGAGAGAGTGGAGAAAAGACATTCCTTTTGTGGGAGTTGAACCTGCGGTGAAACCGGCGGCTCTTTACACCAAGACTGGTGTTGTCGGAGTTCTTGCGACGGCGGGCACTTTGAACGGTCGGCTTTTCAACGAGACGAAAGAACGTTTTGCAAAGGGTGTTGTTGTGCTTGCTGCCGTGGCGGATGAGTTTGTGGAAGAGGCGGAGAAACTTGCAGGTTCTTCTCCAGATAGCGTTGATAAAGAGGAGCGGGCGAGAATCTTAAATGTAGTTAAGGCTAAAGTGGAGCCGCTTCTTAATGCAGGAACTGACGTTATTGTTCTTGGGTGCACGCATTTCCCGCTTTTAAATCCGCTTATCGCTGAGGCGTGCGAGGGGAGGGCTCAGGTCATCGATCCTTCCGATGCTGTCGCCAGAAGAATAAGAGCGGTTGTAGAGGAACAAAAAGAGAGGTATAAAGTATGAACGGAGAAAAACAAGTGAAGAGACTTTTGACTGTCCAGGACATAAGTTGCGTGGGGCAATGTTCCACGACAGTCGCGCTTCCTATTATAAGTGCATGCGGAGTTGAGTGCGGCGTATTGCCTCCTGCGATACTTTCAAACCATACTGCGGCTGGTTTTTCTGGATGGACGTTTGCCGATCTTGCAGGAGAGATGCCTAAGATAGAAGAGCGCTGGAAGATTGAAAACATCAAGTTTGATGCGTTTTACACAGGGTACGTTTGCGAAAGCCACATTGATCCGATTCTTTCGATAATCCGTTCTTGTTCGAATCCTTCCGCCATAAGGATAGTTGATCCTGCAATGGCGGACGGAGGAAATCTTTATGCAGGCTTTGCTCCCGATTTCCCTTCAAAGATGTCTCGTTTGTGCGAAGGTGCTGATTATCTTCTGCCGAATATGACGGAGGCTTTTTTCCTTGTCGGGGAAAAAGTCGTGCCTCCCTCAATACTTGAAAAGCAGACGGAGAAGGAGATTGAGTCTCTAATCGCGCGCCTTCATGAGATTGGAGCGTCAACGATTGTCCTTACGGGAGTTAGTCTTGACGGAGTGACTTTAGGTACGGCCGTCAGTGACGGGAAGAATGTGAAATATGATTTCAATCCCCGCAATCCTCGTTCTTCTCATGGCACTGGCGATGTTTTTGCAAGCGTTTTTTCGGGCGCTGT
>JAEIGA010009884.1_pt1 | contig 14449 bp, 13 predicted proteins | sample 9270691 | NCBI WGS metagenome assembly JAEIGA01 (sample SAMN17057246, study PRJNA624740) | gut metagenome | biome: biome; isolation source: fecal sample | host: Bos grunniens | place: China: Xizang | collected 2019 | reverse complement strand
TTCATATTTGAATCATATGTGTATAAATTAGATAATGCAGTAGGAGTTGGATGACCATGTTTATTTCCTAAATAGTTTCCATTACAAATAATTGCAACTTCAGGATCTACAACATTTAAGTAATCAATTGTTGTACCATTAGCTGTTCCATGATGAACTACTTTTAAGATATCAATATCTCCTACTTGGTTTTTATATTTTTGTTCTAAATCTGTGTGTCCTGTTGCATTATCAGCGTCCCCTGTCATTAATACTCTTGTGCCATATGCTTCTAATACAAATACGATACTTTTTCCGTTTGATTCGTCTGCACTATAGTATGTTGTATCGATGAACGAAATAAATACATCATTTGTTAGTGTGATAAATTTATCGCCTATTTTTTTATCGATAATATCCGTTTTAATTTCGTATACATTACATTTTTCATTAATATATGCAGTTTTTAAATTTTCAAATTTTTGAGTATGATATGTACCTTCAAATTTAATTAAGTTTGCTATGTTATAAGAATCAAATAATTTTGCCATACCACCAATATGGTCTCCATCTGGATGTGTAGCTATTACATATTCAATAACACCATCACTTAATTTTTGGTTAATCGTTTCAGTTATTGCTTGTGCTGTAGCATCAAAATGATCCCCTGCATCAACTATAATATCCATATCACCATATTTAATGTATGTACATTCACCACAATCTCCTGCTCCATATTTTCCAATATCAATGAAGAATATTTCTAATTCTTGAACTGTTTGAGTACCAGTAACAATAACTTCAATTGTAACAGTTGAAGTTTCACCTTTATAATTAATGTTTGCTGTTAATGTAACTGTTTGTGACTGTTCTTTTCTTGTTACAATTCCATCTTTTGTAATAGCAGATGAATTACTAGTCCATGTAATCTTTCCACCATATGGAGTAGTAAATGGAAGTATTGTTGATTTAGATATTTTTGTTGGAGTATTACTAATTAACCATTCTTGTAATTCAACTTCAGAAGCTTTAGCAAATACATATACCATTAAAATATCTAAATATGTATCTGTTGACCATCCATCAACATGTTCAACTTTTACACTCACATTTGTATATCCAGTTAAATCTCTGCTATAGAATAATACTTCATCTTTATGTTCAACATCTACTTCTTCTTTTATTTCTTTACCATCAGCTATAATTGTTATTACTAATTTAGATTCAACTGATTTTTGTGACCCAGCAAAACGATATCCAAATATAAATTGTTGTGCTTTATAAATATTATTTAGTTCAAAAGATCCGTTATTATCATCTTTATTTCTTAATCTAATAAATGAAGGAATAGTTGCATTTAAATCACTTTCATCTACTTCATATCCTTCCATTTCCATAACTCTTGCATTATTATATACAATACCACTATTACTTGTAATTGTTTTGTATGTTGATGTTGGAGCATAAGTATCAAAAACATCTGACACTTGTACTAGATTATATTCTTTACTATGAACTGTAATTTGATATTCAACAACTTCTTGATAATCATTTGATGATACAGTTGCTCTTAATGTAACTACAGTATCTTCAGTAGGAAGTGTAATATCCCCTTCATCACTCATTACAGCATCATTTAAGCTATCCCAAGTAATATTTATTGATTCGAAACATAATTTTTTAGGTAAAGCAATAGATTGTGAAGTCCCTTCAATTAATGATAATCTTTCAATAACTGATTTTACTTTTAATTCATCTGTTGCTTCTTGAGGTTCAACATCTATTACATATACTAAATCTTCAATTTCTATTCCTAATAAATCTAATATTGTTTGTGATAAAATTTCTTTAAATTCAATTTTAATAACTCCGGTTAAAGTTACTTGATTAACTTCACTTTCAAAATCAGGTTGAGTTATTACTCCTAAATTACTAATTATATCTGGATGAGATGATTTCCATTCAATTGTAATTTGTTCACCGATTTTTGTTGGTAAGTCTATTTTATCTTCAATATTTTCTGGTAATGTGTATTCAAAATTTTCTACTTCTTTTGCAATACTACTAATTTCATTATATCCTTTAAATCCTAAAAAACCAACAACTCCAATTGCTACTATAAAAAATAATGTGAAAACTATTATTTTAAACTGATTTTTATTTTGCTTTTTCTTTTTCTTTGCCATAGTTACTCCTTTTTTATTAAAAAAACCCTAAAGTATTTTACTTATAGGGTATCTTATTTGAATTTAGAATTCCATTTTCACATCTTGTCTTTTTGCTTCTTCAGCTTCAAAGAATGATTTCTTTTGAATATGAATTGCATTAGCAACAATACTAGTTGGGAATGTAACAATACTTGAATTTAATGTACTAACATTTGAGTTATATAATCTTCTTGCAGCTTGTAAATGTTCTTCAGAATCCGCAATAGCTGCTTGTAATTTACCAAACATATCGTTTGCTTTTAAATCTGGATAGTTTTCAACAACAACATTTAATCCACTTGCAACTTTTGATAATGATGATGCAAATTCACTTTTTTCTTCAATTGTTGCATTAGCTGGGATTCCATTTCTCCATTTAATTACTTTCTCTAATGTTTCTGTTTCATGTTTTGCATAACCTTTTGTTGTATCTAACATTTTAGTTAATAAATCAAAACGTTTTGTTAATGCAACATCAATTCCTGATGCAGATTCTTCAATTTTAACTTCTAATCTTCTTAAGTTGTTCATAGTACTTATGTACCAAATAATAATTATTACTACAACAACTCCAATTACAATACCAACAATTCCACCTGTTCCTAATAAAAACATACTAATATTCCTCCTTAAATATTTTATTATTTAATTTCATTTCTGAAATTATGTTATTAATAACACTCATATCTCTTCTAAATAATTCTACTAAAGTATCATCTATTTTTTGATTCATTTTTAAACTAAAGGTATCTCTATTATTATTAATAGCCATATACATTATGTTACTATTCATAGAAATCATAATGCATCCTGGATTTTGTTTTTCTAAATCAAGTAAAGAAACCATTAAATGCGGAGTTAATACATAGAAGGCACTTAAATCATCATGTGCATATGTTTTAAATTTCTTATTAAACTCTTCACTTTCCATTGATATTTTTTTCATACCATAAGGTTTTGAAAAAGATGCTTCTGTAACTACTAAATTCCCTTTGAAGTTTTTGTTGAAATCAAAAATAAAGAATCTTCCTGTAAAATACGGAACATATGTGATAGTTCTATGTCCTTTACTATCAACATGTTCTCTTCTTTCTAATAATTGCAAATCACAAGTTTTAAAATTAACACCATCAATATTACCAACAATCAAATCTTCACTTTTTGATCTATCTGCTTCTTTTAATAATCCCGATCTATATACATCGTTTAGTGCTATCCCCATATTTTCATTATAGTTAGCTCCAGGGATAATTTCATTCACAATTTTTTGCATATAAATTTGTTTGAATTCTCTTTCTATTTTTTTAAATTGCATATTTCCAACAGCTATAAAAACTATACTTGTTATTAGTAATAAAAAGCATAAAAATATTAATATGCCTAGATCTGTACTACTAACAAGTAATAATAAAATTATTGAGAAAACAACTCCTGCTATTCCTCCATAAATATAATATGGACATTTCTTTCTTTTCTGTTCTAATACATCTAAATCCTTCATTTTTATCACCTTATAATTTATTATAGCATATTAAAATCATATTCTCAATAACTTTTTATCAGAATTTTATTTTGTGATTTTCGGCTTAAAATTTGCCCTTAAATCGTTTTTTAAACATTAAATAAGTAACTTTATTTAAAGTTAATAAGATTAATTGTATAGTAATTTTTTTTATTTTGTGTTATAATTTATATAGGAGATATAGTTTTATGGAAAAAGGTATTATTGTAGGGGTTAACACCTCAAAAGATGAAAAATCTTTTAAAAATGAAATGAAAGAATTAAGCTCATTATGTGAAGCTTGTAATATTGAAATTGTGGAGGAAGTAACTCAAAATCTATCCGAACAAAATATAAAAACATATATCGGAAAAGGTAAAATTGAGGAACTAAAAATTGCAATTGCCGCCACAGATGCAGATGTAATAATTTGCAATGATGAATTAACTCCATCACAAATTAGCACTTTACAAAATATACTTGATGTATTAGTTTTTGATAGAACTTATGTTATTTTAGAGATTTTTAAGCGTAGAGCTAAAACTAAAGAAGCTTTACTTCAAGTAGATATTGCATCTTTACGATATATGTTACCAAGATTATCTGGACTAAGAAGCGGATTTTCTAGACAAAGAGGTGCTGGTGGTATGGCTCACGGAAAAGGTAAAGGTGAGACACAACTTGAAATTGATAGAAGAAACATTGGATCTCGCATTTCTTTATTAAAACAAGAGTTAGATCAATTAACAAACAATAGAAAGGTTCAAAGAGTACAAAGAAAAAAGAATAATTTTAAAACAGTTTGTTTAGTAGGTTATACCAATAGTGGTAAATCAACTACTTTAAATACTCTATTATCATATTCTAAAGATGTAAAAAAAGAAGTTTTTGAAAAAGATATGCTTTTTGCTACATTAGAGACATCAACAAGAAAAATCAAATTAGAAAATAATAGACAATTTTTAGTTACTGATACAGTTGGATTTGTAAGTAAGCTACCTCATGAACTTGTAGAAGCATTCAAATCAACACTTGAAGAAATTAAAGAGTGTGATTTAATATTACATGTTGTTGATTCTTCTAATGAACACTTTGAAGAACAAATTGAAGCAACTAATAAGGTTTTAGATGGAATTGGTGTAAAAGATATTCCAATTATTTACGTTTTTAATAAGATTGATAAACATGCAGACTACTTCTATATTCCACCTAAATATGAAAATTCTATTCGTATTAGTTCAAAAAGTAATATTAATATAAAACAATTATTAGAGTTAATTCAAGAATCCTTATTTAAAAGCTATAAAACAACAGAATTTATAATTCCTTATTCAAAAGGAGAAATTGTAAATAACTTAAAAGAAAATGCGGAAGTTTTAGATATTAATTATAGTGACTTTATCACTATTAAAGCTAGTGTAAATGAACATTTATATAATCTATATAAAAAATATGAAAAAAAGTAGAAATTTAATTTCTACTTTTTAGTTTGCAAATATATCTCTTCTATTTCTTTTAATGTGACTAAATCATTAATTCCAGCTAATTTATATGTATCTTCTACTACATAACTATCAATTTTATGTTCTTTACCTAAAATTTCAATTATATCTGTAAAATAATATTCTCCACTGTTATTATTATTTTTGATTAATTTTAAAGCTTCAAACATTAATTGAATATCAACACAGTATAATCCGCTGTTAACTTCTTTTATAGCTTTTTGTTCTTCAGTGGCATCTTTAAATTCCACAATTTTTTTGATTAATCCATTTTCTCTATACATTCTTCCGTATGCTCCAGGATTATCAAGTATTGTTGTTACAACTGTCAGATCATTTTTATTATTAATATGAATATTAATTAAATTATTAATAATTTCTTCATCTACAAGAGGCATATCTCCTGGGAACACTAAACATAAACCTTCTTTATCTTTAAGTAAAGGTTCACAACACATAGCAGCGTGCCCTGTTCCTAATTGTTGGTCCTGTACAGCATAAGAAACAGAATCTTGTAAAACTTCTTTAATTTGTTCTTTTTTATATCCAACAACAACATTAATATCATTAATTCCACATTTAATGCAGTTTTCCACAATATACTTAACCATTGGTTTTCCACAAAATGGGTAAGCACATTTTGGAAGTTCTGTTTTCATTCTTGTTCCCTTACCAGCAGCAAGAATAATTGCACATTTATTCATTTTTCTCACCTATAATTTTACTAGCGTTGGTAAAAAATAAATTATTCGCCAATTCTTCGCCATATTTTTTTGTAATATATTTATATGCTTTTTGCATATAATTTTTTCTATTACTATGTATATCACTAGCGATAAAACTAACTAAATTATTCTTAATTAATTTTTTAACTTTCTTTTTAATTTTACCACCGTGTTTTCCAATTACTGATGATGCATTAACTTGAATTAAACCACCAGCCTCCACAATATCGTTTGCTTCTTCAATACCAACATATTCATATCTTTCAATATGAGCTATAATTGGAACATAACCTTTTAATTTACAAGAAAACACAATTTCAGATATATCTATTTCATTTGTGTAGGAAAATTCCAATAATAAATATTTTTGATTATTCATTGAAAAAACTCTATTTTCTTGAAAAATGCGGTCTAATGAACTATATCTTCTAATATATATTTCTTGACCCAAATAAATATTAATATTTAAATTTTCTTTTTCAATTTCCTGTTTCAATAAATTAAAATTTTCAATAATTTGTTCTTTTGAAGTTTCAAACATTCCTCTTCTAAAATGTGGAGTACAAATTATATCAGTTATTCCTTGTTTAATTTGCTCTTTTATTAAAAAGATGGAAGTCTCTAAATTGGGACTTCCATCATCAACATTCGGAATAATGTGTGTATGAATGTCTATGACCTTCATCATTATTTTTTATGTTCTCCATATCCATAATAATTGTAATAACTATATTCATGATAACTATTAGATTTTTTAGGATCAAAGAATGTAAATGTAGCTCCAATTATATTAATATTATTTTGTCTTAATTGATTAATAGCTTCTGTAACTTGCTTTTTCTTTGTTTTACCATATGCAACCACAAATAATACACCATCACTTAATCTAGCAACATGAATATAATCACTAATTAATAATACTGGTGGGCAGTCAATTAAAATGAAATCAAACTCATTTTTTAGTTCGTTAATTAAATCTTTCATTTTATTTGATGTTAATATTACAGATGGATTTGTGATCTCTCCACCTCTATTTACAATTGAAACATTTTCATAGTTTGTTTTTTTAATTAATTGTTCTTTGTTACATTTTTCTACCATGTAATCAACAATACCATTATTATTTTCAACTTCAAACAAACGATGTACTCTAGGTTTTCTAAAATCTAAATCTAATAAACATACTTTTTTTCCACTTTGTCCTAAGCATACTGCCAAGTTACAAATAGTAGTCGTTTTAGATTCACCTTGGATAGTAGATTCAACTTGAATTACTTTTTTATCACCATCAACACAATAATATAAAATATTATCTTTTAATCTAACGTATGATTCTTTAACAAGTGCATTCCCAGGTCTATCCATTATGATAGCTTCATTACGATTTAATTTTCTTCTTCTATTAAATAAATTCTTAATTTTTCTACTTAAAGCACCCATTAGTTCTTGCCTCCATCACCATATTCTACTATTTCAGCAATTACTGATAAAACATTAATACCATGAGTTTTTTCAAATAATTCTTTAGATGTGTATGTATCATCGATTAAGTAATTAATTAAGCATAATCCAAATGATAAAGCTAATCCTAATAACATACATATAACAGCAATAGTAAATGCTCCACGACTACTTACTACATCTTCTTCATCTGCTAATTCCATTTCAATTAATTTATTTGCGAATGGTTCATATTTTATTACACCATTTTCAGTTCTATTAGCTTCCTCAATAGCTGCAGCTAATAATGTATTTGCTATTAAAACTGAATTTTTTGTTCCTTCTTCAGCGTCTTTACTTGAAACAACTGCATCAATAGTAATAATTAATGAATCTGTTTTAGCTGTTACTTTAATGCAATTTGCTAATGCAGCTCGATTAATATCAATACCTTCTTCTTGTAATGAATCACATGCTCTATTTAAAACTGAATTAGATTGAATAAAGTCAGTGAATGTTGATGTAAAGTATGTTGCATAAACAAAACTTGTTGCTTGATTACTATTGGCTCCTGTGTCAATAACTACAACAGCAGTTGATGTAGCTGTATATGAGGGCTTCTTTATTTTCAAACCATAAAATGCACCAGCTAGTGTAAATATTACAGTAACTAATGTTATAAATAATATATTACGTTTAATTATAAAGACAATATCACGAATTGATAGCCCTTGTTCTTCTATTACTTTTTCATTTTCCATTTTTTAATACTCCTTTTTTTCCTATATATTATACCATTTTTTTCCTTAAAAGTAAATTAATAACTAAAATTGAAATTTATAATATTATTAAGAGTATGTTTAATAATATATATTTAAAATTTATGAAAAATACACACACATTTTTACAATCGATTTTTTCCTAACATTAAATTTCAATATTGAATTCCTCATTAATAACACTAGAAAAAATAATCTTTTTTTCATCTTCTTTAAGATTAAGTGATAACAACTTATATGCATCTACTTCTTCATAATTATTAAAGTCTTCTGGTAAACTATTTAACATTATTCGATAACAATAATACACATTATCTTTTTCTAATGACTTAATTGCTTTACCAATATATTTATATGAAGTAATATCTAATTTATTTTTAATAATATAATTTTTTACAACTTCATCATGAAAATAATCATTGTGTCCAAACTTTAATGTTATTGTTGAATAAAAAATTTCATCTTTTTCTGTGTATTTTCTTAAATAAAAACAATCATTATGCTTAAAAATTATATACACAAATTCTTTTTTATCTTTAATCGTTGGTACAACTTTTTCTTTCTTTGCGAAGTTTTTGAATCTTTGCCTTCTTTTATTTCCCTTAATAAAATAGAATAAAGGAATTAACATCATATATGCTACTGAAACAATTAAAAATGCAAAATATTCTATGCTCTTGCTAAATATTGGGAAATTGTTTTTGTATATATCAAAAACCATTCCTCCACAAAAGAATAATGTTAGTACTAATCCTGCAATAAATAAAAAGAAACTTTTTCTTATATAATTAGTAGTAGAAATTGCTCTTATTAGAATAAAAAAGATAAATCCTAATAAAAGAATAGCACCACCGAAAAACTTTAATGTATCCATACAATCATCTCCTATTAATTATTATACCATTTTTTACCACTAAAGTAAAATAAATAATGTTTTAATTGACTAACCATTTCATTTAATATATAATTATTCTAGAATATTGGAGGAAAAATGAAAACTGTTATTATAGGTATTGCTGGTGGAACAGCAAGTGGTAAAACAACAATTGCAAAAAAAGTATACGAAGAATCATCAAAAAAAGGCACTGTATCAATGATTAAAATTGATGATTATTACAAGGTTTTAGATCACTTATCAATGGACCAAAGAACTAAAGTTAATTATGATCATCCTGATGCCTATGATGTGGAATTACTAACACAACACTTAAATAATTTAAAAGAAGGAAAATCTATTAATAAACCTGTTTATGACTTTGTGGAACATAATCGTAGTAAAGTTAAATATGATATAATTTATCCAGCTAACGTTATTATATTAGAAGGGATTTTAACTTTAGCTATAAAAGAAATTCGTGATTTATGTGATATAAAATTATTTGTTGATACACCAGATGATATTAGATTTATTAGAAGATTAGTTCGAGATATTGAAGAAAGAGGTAGAGATGTAAACTCTATAGTTAATCAATATTTAACTACTGTAAGACCAATGCATATGAGTTTTGTGGAAAACAGTAAATCCTATGCTGATTTAATTATTCCTGAAGGAGGAAAAAATAATATTGCTATTGATTTTATTGTTACCAAAATTGTGGATATTATTAATAAAAACGAATAAATAAAATGCTAGTAATGAATTATTAAATAATTCAATACTAGCATTATTTTTTATTTATTGAAAACAACGTTTCCTTCAACAACAGTCATATATACATTAAAGTCATTATCAATAACTGCGAAGTCTGCGTCTTTACCTTCTTTGATACTTCCTTTTGTATCATAGATTCCTAAATTAATTGCAGGATTTTTAGTTGCCATATTAATTGTATCTTCTAATGATAACTCTTAAACATTTTTAATATTTCTTAGTCCTGTATTCATTAATAATGTAGAACCAGCTAATGTTCCGTCAATTAATCTAGCTTCACCGTTTTTTACATATACTGGTTGTCCACCTAATTGATATTCTCCATCAGGTAAATGTTTAGCTTCGATACCGTCTGTAATTGCGATTAATTTATCTTTTCCTTTTGCTTTATATAATACTTTTATAGCATTTTTATTTAGATGAATTAAGTCACAAATCATTTCACAATAAGCCTCATCAGCAAGTAATGCTGCTCCAACAACACCTGCTTCACGATGATGTAATGGTTTCATAGCATTATAAGTATGTGTAAATGATGTAATTCCTTCTTTTACTCCTTCTAATGCTTGGTCACATGTAGCATCAGTATGACCTAAACTAGCAACAATTTTATTATCTCTTAAATAATTTACTAATTCTTTTCCATTTTCTTCATATGCTAATGTTACTTGTAAAATATTGTTCCCACTTGCTTCTTGATATTCCTTAAATGTAGCAACATCACAAGGAACGATACAGCTTTCAATTTGTGCTCCTTTATATTTTTTTGAAATAAATGGTCCTTCTAAATGAACTCCAATTGGTTTTGCACCTTCATAATTATATGTTTCAATATATTCTTTTGCATTTACTAATGCGGCAGTAATGTTTTCTTTTGATTGTGTCATTGTTGTTATCAAATAAGATGTAACACCTTCAGCAGCAATTGTTTTTGCAATATTTTTTGCATCTTCTAATGATGAATACATACCATCAGAATTATTTCCACCATGAACATGTTTATCAATAAATCCTGGAACAACAATTTTTGAATCATCTAATGTGATTAATTCTTCACAATCACATTCATCTAAAATTTTAGTAATTTTTCCATTTTCAACTAAAATAGTTTTTTTCACAATTCCTTCATTTTCTATTAAAACATTAACATTTTTAAATCCTTTAATCATATGTCACCTCTAAAAATTATAGTTAAATAAATCTTCATATGGCATATCTACTGTTTCATTAGTTGCCATATTTTTTAATTCCACAATTCCTTCTTTAATTTTTCTTCCAACAATAATTCTATATTTTGATCCTACTAAATCAGCATCATTAAATTTAACACCAGCAGATTCACTACGATCATCAATTAATACTTCATATCCTTTAGCTTCTAAAGCATTATGTAATTCCATTGCTTTTTCAAATCCTTCAGTACCAACTTTATCCATTGGAATTACATGAATTTTAAATGGTGCAATTTCTTCAGGCCATAATACTTTTAAATCTTCATTGCATTGTTCTAATACAGCCATTAATACTCTACTAACGCCAATTCCATAGCATCCCATAATAACTGGTTTTTTCTTGTTATCAACATCAATAAACATTAAGTTCATAGGTTCTGAGTATTTAGTTCCTAGTTTGAATATATGACCTAATTCAATTCCTTTAGCGTGTTTAATAGTACCTTTACCATCAGGAGATGGAGCACCTTCTTCTAAATCACATAATTCTGTGTTACTTGCAAAGTCACTACTATCACTATAAATAATTGTATCTTCACCAATTTCACATAATGCCATAAATTCTTCACTACTCTTTCCACCAATTTGTCCACTTGATGCATTTACGATTCTAAATTCTAATCCCATTCTTGTGAAGATATTAATATAAGCTTGACGAACTTTTTGATACCATACATCTAAATCTTCTTGAGTTGTTGAGAATGTATATAAATCTTTCATAATAAATTCTCTACCTCTCATTAAACCAAATCTTGGTCTGAATTCATCTCTGAATTTAGATTGAATTTGATATAATGCAAGAGGTAATTTTTTATGGCTATTAACACTGTCTCTTACAACTGAAGTAATTACTTCTTCATGTGTTGGTCCTAAACAGAATTCTCTATCATGTCTATCTTTTAATCTCATTAATTCTTTTCCGTAAGCATCCCATCTTCCGCTTTCTGTCCATAAATCTTTAGATTGTAAAGCTGACATTAACAATTCACTACATCCGATTTTATCTAATTCTTCTCTAATAATATTTTCTACTTTTTTAATTACTTTATATGCTAATGGTAAATATGTATAAACTCCAGCTGCATGTTGTTTAATATAACCACCTTTTAATAATATTTTATGGCTTGCAATCTCAGCTCCTGCTGGAATATCACGTAATGTTGGGATAAACATCAAACTTTGTTTCATAATTATTTCACTCCTATTAATCTTAATATATCATTGAAAGAAACATAAATAATTAATCCAAATAATAAAATCATTGTTATTGAGATTAAAGCTGTTTCTACTTTTTGACTTGGTTTTTTCTTTGTAACTGCTTCATATCCTAAAAATAATAATCTACCACCATCTAACGCAGGAACAGGTAATAAATTCATAAAACCAACATTAACACTTAAGAAACCAATAAAGTTTAGTAAACTACCAAAACCTTGTTTAGCTGCTTGTGATGTTAAATTAAAAATTCCTACTGGTCCACTTAAATCATTAACTCCAACTTCTTTACTAAAGAATAACATTCCTAATGTATTTACCATATTTTCTAATGATGCATATACTTCAGTAAATGAATAAATTATACTTTTACCTAAATTAAATCTTGTTTTTGGAGACACACCTAATAACATAGCTGTAATACTAACACTTTGTGTTTTTTCAAATAACTCTTTTGAGTATGGGTCAACTTCGCATTCAACTACTTCTTCACCTCTTAATACTTTAAGAGTCATATTTTTTCCTTCTTCATTTTCAGTGAAAATATCATATACTTGTTTCCAATTTGAAACTAACACATAAGCATTATCTTCACCACTATACTTAATAGCTTGAATAATATCTCCAGTTCTTAATCCACCTTTATATGCTATTGATTGTGGACTTAATTCACCAATCTTTACGTTTGTTTGATCAGTTATATCTTGAACCATACTTATAGAGTATATTACAACCATTGGTGTAATTTCTGCAGTTTTTATTTCACCATCTCTTGAATATTTAACAGTAATTTTACTTGGCGCATCTTTACTATTACGATAATTTTCCATGAATTCAGAAATACCATACCAGTCTTTTAATTCACCAGATGTTAAAGAACCAGCACTTAATTCTAAAATTATATCATCTTCTTGCAAGCCAGCTAAATATGCTGGTGTTGCTGCTTCGCCTTCTATTGGCTTTTCAACTTCACCTAATTGAGAAGATGATGTATCAGAAAATCCCATTAATAATGCCGCAAAGAAAAACATTACGACTGCAAGAACAAAATTCATTAATGGCCCACCAAACATTACCATAGCTCTTTGTCTTTTATTTTTAGCTCCTAATGTTCTATTATGAGGTGCAATTTGAATTTCTTCAGTATATTTTTCAATTTTCTTTTCTTTTGAAAGTTGAGTATTTAATACTTTTTTTGAAAATACATATAATGCTTGTGGATCTACTGGGTATTCAATTTCTTTTTCATTTTCAATTACTTTTATAAATAATTTTCCAGTATCATTTATATCATATAAATCATAACTTACTAAATCAAACTCTTCCACATTATCAAATAAATTATTTTTATCATCTAAAATAATCTTTTTTACAACACCATTTTCGATTACTAATTTTATTTTCTTTAAATCTTTTAAAGGATCTTCTTCCAATTCCTCACCAGCTATAGCACAAAATCCTCCAATAGGTAATGCTCTTATAGAATATAAAGTTTCACCTTTTTTCTTTTTCCAAAGTAATGGGCCCATTCCAAAAGCATATTCTCTACATAATATATTTGCTCGCCTAGCAAAGAAGAAATGCCCTCCTTCATGTATTAATATAATCAGTCCTAATGCAAATACAAATGCCAGAACCGATATAATTCCACCCCATATGTCAAACGCTAAAATCATATTAATTCCTTTCTAATTATTATATTTTTTTAAAACATATTCTCTTACTGCTTTATCACAATCTAATATTTGTTCTAAAGAAGGAGAGATGATATTTTCAAAATTTCCAACACAATCTATAATAATAGTTTCTATGTCTAAAAACTTTATTTTCTTATCAATAAACAATTTTACAGCTTCTTCATTACTAGCATTAAAAATTGCTGGTTTCAATCCGCCAAGTTCACCTACTTCATAAGCTATCTTCAAGAGTGGATATCTATCAAAATCCATTTTTTTAAAAGATAATGAACTCAACGTATTAAAGTCTAAACTATCATCTAATTTATATTTTTCTTTATTTGGGTATGTTATTGTATACTGAATAGGAATACGCATATCAGCTTTACCCATTTGTGCAATAATTGTATTATCTTGATATTCAACCATTGAATGTATAATACTTTCTTTATGGATTATAGTATCTATATTACTATATGGAATATCAAACAAAAAATGAGCTTCTATTACTTCTAAACCTTTATTAACCATAGAAGCACAAT
>JAEIGA010009883.1_pt1 | contig 14450 bp, 13 predicted proteins | sample 9270691 | NCBI WGS metagenome assembly JAEIGA01 (sample SAMN17057246, study PRJNA624740) | gut metagenome | biome: biome; isolation source: fecal sample | host: Bos grunniens | place: China: Xizang | collected 2019 | reverse complement strand
TTCCGTAACATGGAGGTGCCGAAGGGTATTTCGGTGCGATACATCAAGCCGACTTTCGAGGACGCTTATGCCGTTACTGGCCCTACGCCATTCACTCTTGTCCGCGACTCTGCCTCGAGCCATTGGGTTGTGCCACTGACGGAGGATGTTTACCGTATCACTATCGACATGAATGCCAAGACCTTGACGGGCGAACTCTTTCGTCCATGGAACGAACTCTTTATTGTTGGCGGTGCAACGGAGTGTGGATGGGTGACATACACATTCTTGCCTTTCACGAGAGACGAGAATGAGGTCTGCACATGGGACTGGACGGGCGAACTGCGCGAGCGCCCCGAGTTCGGCGAGTCAAGGCGTTTCAAGTTCCAGGGGCAGAATGCGTGGGAACCAAAGGTGTTGCATCCCTTCAATTCCGACGAGGATATTCTTCAAAGCACGCAGATACTCACGGGCGGCGCCATCGACCACAAATGGAGTGTCACCAGGGAGGGTTACTATCACATTCGTGTCGATGTCTTCCGCGAGACGGTTCAAGCCGAATATCTTGGCAGTGCAGCTGCCGGCGACGGCCCGACAGGCATGGAGGTTATCCTGCAAAAAGACAACTCGGAGGCCATATATGATTTGAGCGGACGCAAGGTCGGCCATGTCAAGAAGGGCATCTATATCAAGAACGGAAAGAAGTTCCTCCGCTGACAGAGGTACAGGTAACACACACATGGCGCAGCAGACAAGAACAAACGCCTTGTGCAGAGCCTGAAAACATCTACTGCCTGATTGGCCAACATCTACTGCCAAGTCGCACGGAAAGGTTAACCTTTTTGCCCGACTAGGCAGTAGATGTTTTCTGTCACCCCCATAGGCTCCGAAACCGACACCCCTACTCTTTCAATTCGAAGTGCTGATAGTCCTTCAAGGATTTCCAGTCTCCTCCCCACACAAAACCACGTTCGGTAAAGAGTTTGTAAGCCAGGTCGTGACGTTTCACCATGTATGGGAACGACTTCCTCCGGTCGCAGTAAGGCACAGCATTAGCAGGCTTCACCAGGCGAGTACCATCACGACGTACCTTGCAATATGGGTTGTAGAGAGGATTAATGTCGATAGCCAAGCCTCGAGCATGCTTCGATAGCATCTTTCCGCCAGTCATCTTTCGGTAGCAGAAACACGAAGTGTTGTTGGCCCGCATCTGCTTCTCGTCGTCAGCACCATAGACATCCGGCAACACCATACGCTCAATGGGATACTTCTCCTCGTAGAGAATCCGGAAAATCTCCACCACCCTTTCGGCAATCTTCTTGCTCACAACCATCTCCCCCGAGTGCGTTCTGCCCTCGTGGTCGCAATGGAGAACACGAACATAACACAAATCCTTCCGACCCACATATTGATTGTCACAATAAGACTTGCCCTGCATCAGTTGCCAGACAGAATCCGGAATCTCACTCCACACAAAACCATCCGCCGAATGACTGTGGTTCTGCCCCCGCATACCCAAGGAACAAAACAACAAACATAAAACAAATCTCGAAATATACTTCACAGAAAATACCATTTAAAGCTACATGCAAAAGTATTAAATAAGGTTTAAATCGTAAAACATCTGTTAAGAAAACATATAAAAACAACAAATATCATACAGTTTAAGACCGCTTTTCAATACAAAATCATACGAAAATACTCATCATATCGTATTTCATATTACAAATTACTTTGCAGAGTGCGCCAATTATAGTAACTTTGTAGGCAAAGAAAAAATATAAATAAAACTTATGGAAACACCTTGGGATTACTTTATGATTTCAATGAAACTGTTAGGCGCCCTTAGCCTTCTCATCTTTGGCATGAAGATGATGAGCGACGCCTTGCAGAAGATGGCAGGTTCACAGTTGCGCCACGTCCTGGCACGCATGACATCAAACCGCATCTCCGGAATGCTGACCGGCACATTCGTAACATGCGCAGTTCAGTCGTCATCCGCAACAACCGTAATGACAGTCTCCTTCGTTTCGGCAGGACTGCTCACCCTCTCACAAGCCATTTCCGTTATCATGGGAGCCAATATCGGCACCACACTGACAGCATGGATTATCTCCCTTGGCTATAATGTTGACCTCATAACCATCGTATTCCCCGCGTTTCTCGCAGGTATTATCCTAATCTATAACAAACGTTACCGTTCAGTTGGCGACCTCCTCTTCGGCACAGCCTTCCTATTCCTCTCCCTCGTATTCCTGAGCCAAACAGGCAAAGAACTCGATCTGGCGAACAACAAAGCAGTCGTCGACTTCTTCGCCTCCTTCGACATAAACAGTTATTGGACAATCCTCTCCTTCCTGGCCATCGGAACAACCATAACCTGCATCGTACAATCCTCAGCAGCAATGATGGCCATCACCATCCTTCTGTGTTCCACAGGCGTACTCCCCATCTATTTAGGCATAGCATTGGTCATGGGCGAAAACATCGGCACCACAGCAACAGCCAACCTTGCCGCACTCGGAGCCAATACACAAGCCCGCAGAGCCGCACTCGCACACCTGCTCTTCAACGTCTTTGGCGTAATATGGGTGCTCTGCGTCTTCTTCCCCTTTGTAGAATTAGTATGTTCTATGGTAGGCTATGATCCCACTGCCGCAGGCCACGAAAAAATGTTGCCAGTCGTTTTGTCAATGTTCCATACATGCTTCAATGTCACAAACACTGCCGTTCTCATTGGTTTCATTCCCCAAATGGAGCGCATTGTATGTTGGATTTTGCCAGAAAAGAACAAAGAAAAACAAGATGACTTCCGCCTTCAATACATACATTCCAACCTTATACAGACTCCCGAAATAGCAATCTTGCAAGCACAAAAGGAGACTGCACACTTCGGCCAGTTCGTTCAGGGCATGTTCTCTCTTGTTCGCCAACTATTGGAAGAAAAGAATGAAGAGAAGGCTTCAGACCTTTACAATAAACTGATGCATGAAGAAGACATCTCGGACAAAATGGAATTGAGCATCGCCCGCTTCCTTGGCCAGGTGAGCGAAAATCATTTGAGCGATGATACGAAGATGAAAGTTAGACAGATGATTCGCGAGATAAGCGAATTGGAATCTATCGGCGATGTATGTTACCACATGGCAAGGACGCTGAACCGCAGGCAGGAATCCGGTCCAGACTTTACTCCTGCTCTTTATGGAAAGCTTCGTTCCATTATGCAGCTTACTGAAAAAGCACTTACGCAAATGAATCACGAAATGTCCATACATGAGCACGATGACGACATGCGTGAAACCTATCGTATAGAGAATGAGATAAACAATATGCGCCAGCAACTAAAGGATCAGAACTTCATTGCTGTGGATAATCGTGAGTATGAATATACGGTGGGAACGATGTTCAGTGATATCGTTGGCGATTGTGAAAAGTTGGGCGACTATGTTGTCAACGTGGTTCAGGCGCGCTTAGGAAAATAGTTATTCAATGATGATTTATTAGGTTTTTCCTTTTCGTTTCTGTGTCTTTACATACGGAAATGAAAGGGAAAAACTTTTTTGTTATAGGTTTCGAACAAGACTTTTGCGAATCCTGTCATTGCCTGTGCGTTAAATCATTTACTTCAATATCTTATTGATTTGCTTGTCTGTTGCTTTGGGCAGGAGTTTGGAGAGGTGATTATACATACGGCTGAACGATTCGTCTGGTGTGTGTGAACATTGGCACATTTCTTTGCCGAGCAGTTTTTCGGGTGTAGTCAGCAATGACCATCCGAAGCCATACTCTCTTCCATGCTTATCGGTCGGATAGACAAAGTCTTCGGTTATGATGTGGCATGACATTTGCAATCTGGTGATGTAGGCATCGAACTTTGAGCGCATGTTCTTGCCCGTGAAATTGCAGGCTGTTCGCAGATGGCGTGTTATCATGCTGCCGTGCTCGCGAAGGGTGGACAAGATGATGCCTTCTATGCTGTCTTCCTGGGGTTGTGGGTGTGAGTGTCGTCGCCAGTTATAGAGGTCTGGCCACCATTCCTGGCTGATGAATCCTGCTTTGCCAGCGTAGAATTTGCCATAGACGCAGTTGCCTTCTCTTGCCACCGGCCCTTTCCACTCCCACAAAGGCCATTCCCATGTGCCATCGTCGAACTTTACGTATTGACATTCTTCCGCCATTATTGCCTCTGCGGCAAAGCCTGGAATGCCACTTTCCAATAGTGGAAGGAAACCGACCTGCCGGATGCAATCTATCAGTTCCGGACACGAACCTATTTTCTGTCCTATACAAAATGACTTGTGTCCGGTATGGATTTTGTCGATGAAACTTTCGTGGGGTTGCATTGTCGATGTGTGAGGTTGTTTATTTCTACTGCAAAATTAGAAATTTTGTGCAGATACCTTGACAGATATGATGAAAAAGATTTCTTATACAATCGATGGGCGACAAAAACAGCAGTACGGCTGCTTGGAGGGCGTAAAAAGGGAGGCTGAAAATAATGGTTAACCTTTTCATCAATAATGCTTAACCTTTCCGACCATAATGCTTAACCTTTTTCCTCGTAATGGTTAACCTTTCTGGAGGGCAAATCACTGGCTAGCTGGAGCATATGTATTAGCTTTCAGCAGACACTCGACTGCGAGAGCAACACCGTCGCTGTCGTTGCTGTCGGTAACGAAGCTTGCAATCTGTTTTACCGGGCGTTTAGCATTGCTCGTAGCACACGATATTCCTCCCAGTTGCATCATGCCGATGTCGTTATATCCGTCGCCGCAACAAAGCAGTTCCTCAGTTTTTCCGTTTAACATCGCCAGGAGTTTTCGTAGAGATTCTGCTTTATCGATGCCCTTAGGTACCACTTCGAGCAGAAAACTCTCGCTTCGGTATGCTGAAAGTGAAGCCTCGAACAGTCTGTTTATCTTCTTCTCCAAATGCCAAAGCCTGCGAGGATCTCCCGTAACAAGGCATTTGTGCTGTGGCTCGACAATAGCCTCGACAAAGTTGTCAGTCTTCAACAATGGCATCTTATTAGCACGGGCAATATAATTCGACCATTCGTCTGGCTCCCCTTGGACAACGATGCTATTCCCCCTATACCCATGAAGACGGAAGTTCTCGCAGGGAACGGCAGCCCTAAGGGCAGGAATCATGCAGGCAGGAATAGTCTCCTCGTATATGGTTTCCCTTGACTTACAATCATATACGAGTCCACCATTATATGCAATGACAAAGCCGTGATGCTTGTCAAGCTCAAGTTCGTTGGCAAAAGGCAATATGCTGTAAAGCGGACGGCCACTGGCAAGAATAACAGTCAGACCACGGTTCTGCGCTTCAATAAGAATGCGTTTCGTGTGGTCTGTAATGCACTTCCCGGAAGTAAGCAATGTACCGTCGAGGTCGGTGGCAAGGAAACGTATACCATGCCCTGTACCCTTTCTCGTCCACTCATGCAGGGCAGAAGCCATACAAGCCAGCCTTTTCGGCCGTCTATTCATCGTCTTCGAGTTTGAGAATAAGCGTTGTTGCGCCGATAGTGATGACCGAACCATCTTGAAGGCGGATGCGATCCTGGTCGCGAAGTATTTCGTTCATGTAGAAAGTGCCCGTGCCGGAAGGCGCATCGCGAAGGATATATTGCAGATTTCCATCTTTGCCTCGTTGCACACGAATAATACAATGGCGCGTATCCACACTAGGGTCGACGGTCTCAATAGGTTTGTTTATACTGGTGCCGTGAACAAAACGACCAAAAACATTGTCCCCCATCTCAAGAGAAATCTCTTGTCTGAAATGGAAAGCGTTCTCTACAACAATAATAGTTCCCCTGCTAATTTCATCTTGTTGAGTTTGAGAATTCTCTTGCAACAACTCTTTATCCTCGCCACTCTCGCTCTTCATCGGCGGAAGTTTTATGGCAAATTGTTTATTACACTGACTGCATACGAAAACGAGACGCTGGCCAGGTTGGTAACGCGTCTCGTCGAATAGTGTGTAGCTGTTGCACTTGGGGCAACGAACCTTCTTCATAGATATCAGTTTAGGTTATTGAATAGGCATTATTTCGTCATTCACTTTCCATGACCAGACATTGGCAAATTCACTAGATTTTGCTTTCATCTGTCGCATTTGGTTGTAGGCATCCGATTCTGTTTCAAAGCCTTTAATGATGACGCGAACCATCGATCCTGTCTTGCAAGCAATGGCATCGTAGCCTTTTTTCTGTAGTTTTGCTGCATAGTTTACAGCGTTTTTCTCGCTTATGGCACTTGCAATGACTATTGCATAAAGTGCTTCTTTCACTTCGGGCTGTGCCTGGAGAACGGGCTCTTCTGCCTTGATGGGCGTTGATGGCGTGGCTGCTTTGGCTTTAACCTCAATGGTTTTGGGTTGTACAGAGGCAATCTTTGGCGCGAAGAACAGTTCTGCTTGCTGTCTGCCCATCTCCTTGATGGTGTTTGCGAAGGGCGAAGTGAAGGCAAAGAACAGTACGATTGATGCTGCAACTGATGCTGCGTAGTTGAATGCGCGACGGTTGATGCGGATGGTTATAGTGTCGCGGTCGGCAGCGATGGATGTGAGTTTTATCTTCTTTGCAGCGCGTTTTTTGTTTCTTTGCTGACGAATGTCGTTGCTCAGCTTGGCAAATGGGAGTGCATCGAGTCCGTAGTAGGCGGGAGATGCAATGCCGGATTGAAGTGGGATGAATGTGAGTTCATGCTCATTGTCATTGCTTCGGAGCATGTATCCCATGCTGCCTATGCTGACGCTGCCGTCTTCGGCTATTGCCTGCTGCAACTCGTCGACGTACTCTGCGCACATGATTCGTGCCTCGTGGCGTGTCAGGTGGTGGAGTTTGGAGAGCGAATGTATGAAGTCTTCGCCTGCTTCTTGCTCGTTCCACTGGAACTTGACGGTGCGATATGGCGGCAGGAATATGCCTTCTTCGTCTATGCGTTGGCTGCTCATCTCGCAGCGGGTGAAGGTTCCGAGCTGCGGAACGCTTACATCTGTGCAGTTGAAGAGCAGGTATTCTATGTGTGTTGATAATTCAATCATGCCGCAAAGGTACGGGAATTGCATGAAAGCCCCAAATTTTTTGTTGGGAATTTATCAACAATTTTCAAGCAAAACTTTAAGATTTGGCTTAATTTGTTTCCTTAATTTGCTCAGCCACTTCGGGTTTAATCTTGTAACGTTTATTTAAACCTTTAATGATGTCGTTTGTGATGTCGTACTTGGGATTTGCTATGAGAAGGTTGTCTCCTGCCTTAATCATGACGTAGTCGTACTTCTTTGTCTTGTTGTATTTTTTAAGGAATGATTGTATGCTGTCGCGTGCTTCGTCGTTGATGCGTGCTTGTTCCATTGCGAATTCGCTTTGCAGACGGTCGGCAAGTTCTGCCAGGTCGGCTTGTTCTTTTTGAATGGAGGCTTGTGCGCGTTCCAGTTCGTCGCGTGTGGTGAATTCGTTGCTCTCGTATTTTTTCTGTATAGAGGCTGCGTGATTTTCCAGCGCACGCTGTTTCTGTGCCAGTGTTTTCTGTATGTTGTTTCCTTTGCGTGTCAGTACTTCGCTGTAGTCTTTGTAGAGTTGATACTGGCTCATCAGCGTGTCGAGCTCGACGTATGCTATCTTGAGGCCGACGGTTTCTTCTGTCTGAGTTGTTTCTGTGGTTGTTTCTTTTTCTTGGGCTCCGCAGGCGCCAAGTACCAATGTGGCTGCAGCAAAGGCTGCACAGGCGAGATAATGTTTCATTGTTTTTATTATGTTAATGTATTATTATATAGGTGCAAAGATACGCATAAAATAGCATCTTGCAAACATTCCGACTCTTAATTTTTGTGAATACGGTGGCATACTGCATACAAGGCTGTTGCATGTTGCAAATAATGGTTAACCTTTCGGGCAATAATGGTTAACCTTTACGAGGATAATGGTTAAGCATTCCGGGCATAATGGTTAACCTTTTTTGCGGATGGGGTTCAGGTGTGTCTTCTTTCGCTTGCGTGGACTTTCTCTCTTCGCTCCATGGCGTCCATGCTCTGCACGCAGTGTATGCCACGTTTGCGCATGGCTTTGCTGCCGCCAATGTGGGTACTTCCGAATCGACTCCCAGGCTTGAGAAGCAGCTTTACGCATAAAAATAGAACGGATAAGCCAACAAATCCGAGAGTAAGTAATGCAAGTTTCAGCATATTTCGTTAAATTTGTCTGCAAATATACAATAATAATAAGGAATATATAGTTTAAAGAATAAGAAAATACATAAAACATGAACGAAATGAATTTACAACCCTCCGATGTTTTCAAGTGCTTTGCACAAGTGAACCAGATACCCCGCCCGTCTAAGAAGGAAGAACAGATGATTGACTTTCTGCTCGACTTTGGCAAAAAACTGAACCTCGAAACTCGACGCGACGATGCCGGAAACGTCATCATCTGCAAGCCGGCAACGCCCGGGATGGAAGACCGTCAGACCATTGTTCTGCAAAGCCATATGGACATGGTGTGTGAGAAGAACAAAGATGTGGACTTCGACTTTACGAAGGATGCAATACAGACCTATGTCGATGGCGAATGGATGAAGGCTAAAGGCACTACGCTCGGCGCCGACGACGGCATTGGCGTTGCCATGGAAATGGCTTTGCTCGAATCGACAGACATCAAGCATGGCCCCCTGGAATGTGTATTCACTCGCGACGAAGAGACCGGCCTGACCGGAGCAGAAGGCATGCAGTCTGACTTCATGAGCGGACGTCTGCTCATCAATCTCGACAGCGAAGACGTCGGAGAGATTTTCGTCTCCTGCGCTGGTGGCTGTCGCACCTTTGCACAATTCGACTACGAAGAAGAGGCAATGCCCGAAGGCTTCTTCACCTTCTCGCTTGCCATCAAAGGCCTCACAGGCGGCCACAGCGGCGACGACATCGATAAGAAACGCGCCAACGCCAACAAGCTCCTGGCACGTTTCCTCTACCTCAGTCAGCAGAAATACGACCTCCGTCTCGTCGACATACAAGCCGGAGGCCTGCACAACGCCATCCCCCGCGAAGCATGGTGCCTTTGTGCCATTCCGACAAAGTACAAGGAAAGCATCACCGTCGACTGGAATCTCTTCCAGGCAGACGTGGAAGAAGAATACAGCGTCACCGAGAAGTCAATGCGTTTCATCCTCGAAAGCGAAACACCAGCCGCAACAGCCATCAACAAAGACTGCAGCCAGCGACTCATCAAGGCACTGCAAGCCGTCGACAATGGCGTATATGCCGTATGCCAGGACCTCGACCTTGTAGAAACAAGCAGCAACCTTGCCAGCATACACAAAGTGCCGGAAACAAAGACCATCGACGTCAACAGCAGCCAGCGAAGCAGCATCTACAGCGCTCGCATCAACATGGCAAACACCTTTGCAGCAGTCTTCGAACTGGCAGGAGCAAAGGTAGACATCGGCGAAGGCTATCCCGGATGGAAGATGAACCCCAATAGCGAAATCCTGCGCATTGCAGTCGAACAACACAAGAAACTCTTCAAGAAAGAGCCCATCGTACGAGGCATCCACGCAGGACTCGAATGTGGACTCTTCAGTGAAAAGTTCCCTGGCATGGACATGATTAGCATGGGCCCCACACTTCGCGGCGTTCACAGCCCCGACGAAAAGCTCCACATCCCCACTGTGCAGATGGTATGGGACCACTTGCTTGCCATTCTCGAGAATGCCCCTAAGAAATAACGACACATCATTTACGTCATAACGACAAAACGAATGAGAATAAAGTTTCTCCTGCCCCTGCTGACGTTGCTGGCAGTTGCTTGCTCCGACTACGAAAGTTTCTCGGACAATCCCGACTATCGTCTTGCCTTTTCGCACGACACCATTGCCTTCGATACGCTCATCAGCACAATTCCCAGCAGCACGAAGACATTATACGCTTTCAACAACAATGGGAATGGCATGCGCATCAACACCATTCAACTCGAGAATGGCGCAGCCAGCCATTTCCGTGTCAATGTGGACGGACGATTTTTGTCTGGCGGTATATGGCACAACTTCGAAGTGTTACGCCACGACAGCCTTGTCATTCGCATAGAAATGACCCCTCCCGAGGCAGGAACAAACGAACCACTCTATTTCAAAGACAGGCTACTCTTCACACTTGAGAACGGCGCACAGCAGTCGGTCGTCCTTTCCGGTGGTGCCATCGATGCATACATTGAACGAGATGGAATAATCATCGATTCCGACGAGACACTCCTAACGGACAAACCTTATGTCATTTACGACTCACTTGTCGTAAAGCAAGGAGCAACACTAACACTCACCGAAGGCACAACACTCATGTTCCACGACAAGGCAGCGCTGCATGTCTATGGTAAATTGCTTGTCAAAGGAAGTCTTGAAAAACCGGTCGTATTACGAGGAGACCGAATGGATCACATGTTCGACTACCTCCTTTACGACAATACACCCAGTCGTTGGGAAGGCATCATCATTCATCGTGGCAGTTATGGCAACGAACTGTTCCATTGCGACTTGCACAGCTCTTGCTTCGGCATCATCTGCGAAGACACTCAAGAACTTATGCCAGACGAAACAAAACCCTCTGTGACAATCGATTGTTCCGTTCTGCATAACATCGGTGGCGACGGCCTGCAGTTCAACAACTGCGTCAGCAAAGTCACAAACACGCAAATAAGCAACACGCTCGGACATACAGTTAACTTGAACGGAGGCTCACACACATTCATTTATTGCACTGTAGCACAATTCTATCCTTTTCCTGCAAACATAGGAAATGCCTTGAATCTTGTCAGTTGTGCCGAAGGCGAAGAATACGGATTACTTCACAAAGCACATTTCATAAACAGTGTCATCACTGGTTATGGCGAAGATGTTATCATGGGCGAAAACATTCCGAGTGATGGTTCGTGCAACTATCTCTTCCATCATTGCTTCCTCAATACACCTGTTGTTGATGACATAGAACACTTTGTGGGCTGCATCTTCGATCGGGATAAGAAATCGGAAGATGAAGAGAAACTTGTTCGTGATGAAAATTTTACCCTCTTCGATACAGAAAACTTCATCTATGATTTCACCCCAAAGGCAGATAGCCAAATACGTTCTCTTGCAGACAAATCATATCCCGACGTGCCGGTTTACGACATGAAAGGTATAAGCCGACTCGATGACGAAGGACCCGATGCGGGTTGCTATGAATATGTTGCGCCAAAAGAAGAGGAGGTAACGCAGTGAAAGGCGTGCTGATTGTAGTGGGGAAAACCACCGATAAACGTTTCGAAGCAATCACTCAGGAGTACATTGAGCGCATTCGTCACTATATCCCATTTACTGTGGAAGTCATCCCAGAACTCAAGAATACGAAAAGACTCAGTCAAGACGAACAGAAGAAACGTGAGGGCGAACTGATACAGAAAAACCTTCAGCCTGGAGATTATATAGTGCTTCTAGATGAACATGGCAGCGAACGAAGCAGTATGGACTTCGCTTCTTGGATGCAAAAGAAGATGGCAGCAGGACCAAAACGTCTCGTTTTCATAGTGGGAGGACCTTATGGCTTTTCAGATGCCATACATCAAAAAGGTAATGAAGAAATCAGTCTCAGCCGCATGACACTCTCCCATCAGATGATTCGTATGTTCTTTGTGGAGCAGATATATCGTGCAATGACAATCTTGAATGGCGAACCTTATCATCACGAATAGGTGAAGAAAACCAATTTAGAATAAAATAATTTAGATTTACATACTATGCTTACAGTAGAAGAACTCAACGACAGACTTATCGATCTGTCTTTTGCCGAAGACATTGGCGATGGTGACCACACAACACTTTGTTGCATACCAGAAACCGAGATGGGTGAAAGTAAGTTACTCATCAAGGAGGAAGGCATCTTTGCCGGAATTGAGATTGCCAAGCAGGTGTTCCATCGTTTTGATCCCGAACTGGAGATCGAAACATATATCGAAGATGGTGCACACGTTAAGCCAGGCGATATTGTGATGAGTGTTAAGGGCAAGGTACAGAGCCTTTTGCAGACGGAACGACTCATGCTCAACATTCTTCAGCGTATGAGTGGCATTGCCACAATGACACATCGTTATCAGCAGGTTCTTATCGATGCCGGAACAAAGACGCGTGTTCTTGATACGCGAAAGACAACTCCCGGTATGCGTATGCTGGAGAAAGAGGCCGTGAAGATTGGCGGCGGTATGAATCATCGCATAGGACTCTTCGACATGATTCTGCTCAAGGACAATCACATCGACTTCTGTGGTGGTGTACATAATGCGATCTCTCGTGCCAAGCAGTATTTGAAGGAGAAAGGTAAGAATCTGAAGATTGAGTGTGAGGTTAGAAACTGGAAGGAGTTGGACGAGGCCCTTGCTGAAGGTTGCGACCGCATCATGTTTGACAACTTTACACCAGAAGACACCAAGAAGGCAGTGGAGATAGTTGCCGGCCGATGTGAAACAGAATCAAGCGGTGGTATTACTTTCGATACGATGCTCCCCTATGCCAAAGCCGGCGTTGACTTCATTTCGTTTGGCGCACTCACCCATAGCGTAAAGGGACTTGATATGAGTTTCAAAGCTGCTGGCAGCGATAAATTGATAATCAAATAACACATCATGAAGAAAACACTTGTATTATTCGTAAGTGCTTTGCTCGTTGCCTTTGGAGGCAAACAGAATGAGGCATCTGCCTGTACGAACTTGATTGTTGGCAAGAAAGCCTCGAAGGATGGCAGTGTCATTGTTTCTTATAGTTGCGATGATTATGGGGCTTATGCCTCCTTGCGTGTCATTCCGGCTGCAGACCATCCTGCAGGAACGATGCACCCCATCTATCATTACGAGAGTAACAACTATCTTGGTGAGATACCAGAGGTTGCCCACACATACGGTATCGTAGGTCTGATGAACGAGTTTCAACTGACGATTCACGAAACGACTTGGGGCGGACGAGAGGAATTGGTAGATACTGTCAGCGGAGTTATTGACTATGGTTCGCTTATGGAACTTACCCTTCAGCGTGCCAAGAATGCCCGAGAGGCTATTAAGGTTATGACGGAACTGACCGAAAAGTATGGTTACGAGAGCGGTGGCGAGAGCTTTACCATTGCAGATCCTAATGAAGTTTGGATTTTGGATATGATAGGTAAAGGTCCTGGCCGCAAGGGGACGGTGTGGGTTGCTGTACGTATCCCCGACGATTGCATCAGTGCTCATGCCAACCAAACGCGTATTCATAAGTTCCCATTAAAGGACAAAAAGAACTGCCTCTATTCGAAGGATGTTATCGACTTTGCACGAGAGAAGGGATACTTCAATGGCAAAGACGAAGACTTCTCGTTTGCAGATGCTTATGCCCCTGCCGACTTTGGTGCACTTCGTTATTGTGAGGCACGTGTTTGGAGTTACTTCAACAAATGGGCGGCAGAGGATATGAACCCATATCTTTCTTATGCCATGGGCGACACAAAGGGCAATGTTATACCGCTTTACGTAAAACCCAAGTCGCCTCTTTCTGTTCAGGATGTTAAGGACATGATGCGCGACCACTACGAAGGAACCCCCTTGTCGTTGACCGACGACATAGGAATGGGAGCTTGGGAAATGCCTTATCGCCCTACCCCACTGAGTTTCGAGGTCGATGGTAAGAAGTACTTCAACGAACGTCCTATCAGCACTCAGCAGTCTGCTTGTGTCTATGTGAGCCAGATGCGCTCTTGGTTGCCCAATCATATTGGTGGTGTTACATGGTTTGCCAACGACGAGGCGAATATGGTGGCCTTCACTCCTGTCTATTGTTACACACAGCAAGCTCCCGAGTGTTACGACGAGAAGACTGCCGATGCATTCCATTTCTCCACTCGTTCTGCTTATTGGGTACAGAACTGGGTGAGTAACATGGTTTATCTGCGCTACAATCTTCTTTTCCCCGAACTGCAAAAGGTTCGCGACCGTTTGGAGAACGATTATAATTCTTTGCAAAGCGACATTGAGAGCAAGGCTGCAGCTATGAGCGAGAGTGAGGCCATAAAATATCTTTCGGCCTACAGCCATCGCATAGCCAGCGCAATGATGGACGAATGGAACCAGTTGGCTCAACTTATCATCGTCAAGTACAACGATATGTCTGTCAAGCGTATGGACGAGAATGGTCAGTACGAGAAGACACCTGGTGGCAATCCTCGTCCTGTGCTTCGCCCGGGATATCCCGAACGTTTCAAGCGCGAGATTATCAAGCAGGCAGGCAACCGTTACCAAATACCCTAATCACATCAGAATACATAACGTGGGAAGTTGCTCAATTTGACGTGCCTAATTGGCCGATTTAACGTGTTAAGTTGAACAACTTCCCACGCCGTCTTTTATTAAACCCTCTGCACCATGAAAAAACTCATCCTATTATGTCTTTCTGCACTATTGCATCTGTCTGCCTATT
>JAEIGA010009882.1_pt1 | contig 14451 bp, 10 predicted proteins | sample 9270691 | NCBI WGS metagenome assembly JAEIGA01 (sample SAMN17057246, study PRJNA624740) | gut metagenome | biome: biome; isolation source: fecal sample | host: Bos grunniens | place: China: Xizang | collected 2019 | reverse complement strand
TTCATAAATCCTTATAATCAATGTTTGTGAATAACCTTATTTATATTTATTGGGATGTCATAAAGATACATACCTCCCGATTAATCGGATGCAAATTTCTTATATTTTTTTCAAATATATTATATATTTCTTAATGATTAACTAAAAATCAACACTATTTCATTACTAATTAGTACAAAAATACATCTTTTTAATAATAATTCACATTTAAGAAATATTACTTGTACATGAATCTTTTGATGCTCAATTTCGGGGTCTTTTCAAAAGGTTCTTCCTTGAGTTCACATGCCGTAATACGGCTGTACACGGGCAGCCTGCTATTCAAGGCAAAGACATCGGCCTCAATACTCTCGCGCAGTTGTTTTGCAGAAAGACCAGACTCAGTTGCAGCATCCTCCTTCGGCACAACAAGAGCTACAAGCCCATGCTTGCGACCCACAACCAGTGACTCGGCAACAAGCGGTAACTGGTTTATCAAATCCTCAATCTCCTCGGGGTAGACATTCTGTCCGTTAGCGGTTAGAATCATATTCTTGCAACGGCCCTTGATGAAGATGTTCTCATCCTTGTCCATGAGTCCCATATCACCGGTCTTGAGCCAACCATCAGAGGTGAATGCGGCCTTTGTGGCGTCGCTGTTCTTATAATACCCAGTCATTACAGAATCGCCTTTAGCCTGAATCTCACCCGGAATATTGGCTGCATCCTCAGAATCGATGCGTATCTCCACACCCGGGTGTGCTACCCTGCCACATGAACGCATCACAAAATCCTGCCATCGGTTATAGCTCAACAATGGACCGCATTCCGTCATTCCATAACCTACAGTGTAAGGGAACTTTATCTTCTTCATTACAGCCTCTACATCCTTATTGAGTGCAGCACCGCCGATAATCACACCACCTTTAGTGATGTTGCCGCCAAAAGTATCAACAAGCATTGTACGCACTTTCTTGTATATCAGCGACCTCACTCCGGGTATCGCTAGCAGAACACGCATTTTGCCCGACTCCAATGTAGGCATCACCTTGCCACGGAAAATTTTCTCTATAAGCAGAGGCACCGTGAGGAACATATATGGTTTTACATCGGCCAATGCCTTCAACAATCGGGCCGGAACTGGTTTCTCTGTAAAGATATTGATGTGACAACCCGATGCAAAAGGATAGACAAAATCGAATATCTGTCCAAAGATGTGAGCCAAAGGGAGTATGGAAAGTATCTTATCCTCACATGTAGCCGGTATATTGTCAAGCGCATACTGTACATTCGACGAAATTGAACGGGCCGTAAGCATGACACCTTTGGGTGAACTGCTGGTGCCGGATGTGTAGCTTATGACAGCCAGGGCATCAAGATTATCCCTTTTGTAATTGACATTTTTGGGTGTGACGCCATGAGGGAAACGTGCCGTAAAGGATTTTTCCACAGCGTCTACAACCCCATCAAGATGTCCGTTGCAGTTCTCACGTATTTCAAGCCCAACGACATCCACAAAACCGCAGAAGCCATTGATACCTGAGAACTGAGGAATTATATTGTCACGCTTCAGGTTCGCATATATATTCTTGTCGAGCAACAACAGGCGACTGTCCGAGATACTGGTGAGGTCAAGTATGTTCTGCGGAAGGAAATCGGCCAACAACGGCACGCACACGGCATCGTATGTAACAATGGCAAAGTATGCGACACACCACTCAGCACAGTTTCTTGCACAAAGGGCAATCTTCTCACCTCTCTTTATTCCGCACTTCTCAAAAAACAGATGCATCCTCTCAATCTCAGATGCAACAACACCATAAGTCAATGTATTCGCACCATAATTGCTTAAAGCAGGACGGTTCCAATTGGCTTTAATCGATTCATCAATGTATGACAGATAGTGTTTCATATATTTATTTTCTTTTTAAAAAACATAAAGTAAGATAAATATCATCTATACATAAATCTCTTTATACTGAGTTTTGGAGTCTTCTCAAAGGGTTCTGTCATAATCTCGCAACGGCTTATCTGACTGTATGCAGGAAGTTTTGAGTTAAGCGCAAGAACATTGTTGTCATAATAGCCCTGTACTTCGCCCTGCGCAATCCCGGCAGCCTTCAAAGCATCGGAATCGGCAACTACAAGTGCCACAAGCGCGTGGTTACGCCCAACAACCAGAGATTCGGCGACGCAAGGAATTCGGTTAATGAGTTCCTCAATCTCCTCAGGGTAGATATTCTGTCCGCTGGCGGTGAGAATCATGTTCTTGCAACGACCCTTGATGAAAACAGTGCCATATTTGTCCTGTATACCCATATCACCAGTCTTCAACCACCCGTCAGCTGTGAAGGAGTTCTTTGTAGACTCGTCGTTGTTATAATAACCGGTAGTCACCACAGCACCACGCACCTGTATTTCGCCTGGAACGGTTGCGGGATTTTCCGAATCTATTCTGAGTTCAATTGTGGGCGAGGCTATACCACCCCTGTCATCAATATAAGGGTGTGACGATGCGGTATAACTGATAAGAGGGCCACACTCTGTCATTCCGTAGCCGACTGCAAATGGAATGCCTATTCTTTTCATTACATCCTCAACGTCCTGACTGATTGCTGCTCCACCGATGAAGAAACCCGACTTATGCAGGTTTCCGCCAAACGTAGCAAGTATCGTTTTACGTATCTTGCGGTAAATGAGCTGGCGCACACCGGGAATTGAAATAAGGAACTTCATTGAAGGTTTGTTCAACACAGGAATCACCTTAGAACGGAAAATTTTCTCCACAAGCAAGGGAACAGTAAGGAATATGAACGGCTTAACATCGGCCAATGCCCTTAGAAGACGAGCCGGTACCGGTTTCTCGGTAAAAATATTTATATGGCAACCGCAAGAGAAGAGGAACAAAAAATCAAATGCCAGGCCAAAGATATGTGCCAACGGTAATATCGAAAGCGATGCACCGGGTTCCTGATGCGCAATAGGTACCAGACGTCTTGCAATTTCCACATTTGCTGAAAGTGAACGTGCCGGCAGCATCACGCCCTTAGGCGAACTACTGGTCCCTGATGTATAGCTTATTACTGCAAGCGCATCTACGTCATGACCGGAATAATCGACATCCGACACCGACACTCCGGCAGGATACTTCTTTTCAAATTCCTTTTCAACATCATCAGGTAATACACAGGTATTGCACTTGCAGCCCTCAACAGGAGAATAGGAACAGATGTCGAATACCCCGATAAAGGCTTCACTACTGTCAAAGGCAGCAGAGTGACCGTCACGTTTGAGGGCGGCGAGAATATTCTTGTCTACAAGCAGAAGTCTACTGTCCGACAGTTTTGTCAGTTGAATGATATTTTCGGGCAAGAAATCGGGCAACAACGGAACTGCGACAGCGCCATAGCTTGTAATAGCAATAAAGGCGACACACCACTCTGCCGAATTGCGTGCAGCTATCGCGACATGCTCACCCTTGGCAATACCATAGCACTCAAACAACACGTGCAACTTTGCGACACGGGCTGCCACTTCGCCATAAGTAAAACCGTTTGCCCCATAATTCGACACAGCAGGCCTGTCCCAATTGTTCTTTATGGAATCCTCGATGTAATATAGGAAATGTTTCATATATGTCTAAAATATAATAACAATACAGATTGTATAAATTCTTAAAAACCCGGTTTATTTGACCGATTATGTATGCAAATGTCGCACTTCATTTTCAAAAATCAGCATTTTAGCGATATACACCTGACTTTCTTGGCGAAAGCCCTAAATATGTGGTAAAATTTTGTATTTAGTGGCGAAATTATGCCACAGAAACATTTGAAAAATGCCAAAAAACCTAATATTCGCCACATTTTACAAGATAAAATGTATCTTATGAACAAAAATACACGTATTGACATGAAGTAACAATACACCATTCCCATGCTCGGCCAGCGACGCCCAAAACGACTGCGGCAGGCTTTTCTTTAAGCAATCAACCGTTCCCTATTTTTACCGGCAGCAAAAGCAGTGTCTGAAGTAAAACAAAAAAAGAACCTAAAAATTAGTTTATATGAATAAAGAGACTAACTTTGCAGAAAGCGAAAAACAAAAATAACATAACGGACAAGGGCAGCACGACACTGCCCCATACCCTTAAAATAGAAAGAATCATGGAAAAAGAGATTAAATTCAGTTTGGTCTACCGTGACATGTACCAATCATCTGGCAAATTCCAGCCATTGGCTGAACAGTTGGAGAGAATAGCGCCCGCAATCATAGAGATGGGTTGTTTTGCCCGTGTAGAGACAAACGGCGGAGCATTTGAGCAGGTGAATCTGATGGCAGGCGAGAATCCGAACAAGGCTGTAAGGCGCTTTACCAAGCCGTTCAATGAGGCCGGCATACAGACACACATGCTCGACAGAGCCCTGAATGCACTGCGCATGTTCCCGGTTCCTGCCGATGTAAGACGCATGATGTATAAGGTAAAGAAGGCGCAGGGTGTTGATATTACACGCATTTTCTGCGGTTTGAACGATACACGCAACATAATTCCGTCAATAAGATATGCACTTGAGGCAGGAATGATTCCTCAGGCAACACTCTGCATTACAAGTTCCCCAATCCACACCGTTGAGTACTACAGCAACATTGCCGATGAACTCATCGAAGCAGGAGCAACAGAAATATGCTTGAAGGACATGGCCGGAATAGGACGTCCAGCATTCCTTGGACGACTGACCAAGAGCATTAAGGAGAAACACCCCGAAATAATAATCCAGTACCACGGACACTCAGGCCCCGGTCTTTCTATGGCATCGATACTTGAAGTGTGCAAAAACGGATGTGACATCATTGACACAGCGATAGAGCCATTATCATGGGGTAAGGTCCACCCGGATATCATAAGCGTACAGGCAATGCTCAAGGATGCCGGTTTCAAAGTGCCCGAAATCAACATGAACGCCTATATGAAGGCACGCAGCCTTACTCAGGAGTTCATTGATGATTGGTTGGGCATCTTTATGGACAACAACAACAAGCTCATGAGTTCACTGCTGCTTACAAGCGGACTGCCCGGCGGCATGATGGGCTCCATGATGTCCGACCTTGCCGGAGTACACAAAGGTATAAACAGCATACTGCAAGGAAAAGGCAAACCGACTTATACTCTCGATGAGCTCATGGTCGAATTGTTCAACGAGGTTGCTTACGTGTGGCCACGCGTGGGCTATCCCCCACTTGTTACACCATTCAGCCAATATGTAAAGAACATTGCACTCATGAACCTCCTGTCACAGGCACAGGACGAGCCACGTTTCAGCCGCATGGACGAGAGTATGTGGGGCATGATTCTTGGCAAGAGTGGACGTTTGCCTGGTGATGTTGCGCCAGAAATAAAGGAGCTTGCCAAAGAAAAAGGTTACGAGTTCACAACAGCCGACCCGCAGAGTTTATACCCCGATGCTCTTGACAACTACCGCAAGGAGATGCAGGAACTTGGTTGGGATACCGGCCAGGACGATGAAGAACTCTGGGAGTTTGCAATGCACGAACGACAGTATCGCGACTACAAGAGTGGCGTTGCCAAGGAACGTTTCCTTGCCGACATTGAGAAGGCAAAGGATAGCGAGATGGCAGCAAAGGGAATAAGTATAGAGGAGATAAAGGCCATAAAGCATGCAAAGGCTGATCCGATTGTTGCCCCGGTCAAAGGGCAGGTTGTATGGGAGGTTGCTCTTGAAGGAGTATCACTACCGCCGGCAATAGGCAGCCACGTTAACCCGGACGAAATGTTCTGCGCCATAATCACCCCATGGGGAGAACTCCAGCCTGTAGCTACTGGTTTGGGAGGCCGCGTTGTAGAGGTATGCGCACAACAGGGCGCACACGTGAACCGTGGTGAAATCATCGCTTATGTCCAGCGCGACGAACTGTTCAACTAAACAAGATAATTGAGTCAATATACACGAGGATGACCTTGAAAGTCACCCTCGTGTACTTTAATATGCTGTCCTTAGAGCCGACATAAAGACTTTTACGGCAGTCCTATACAAAAAAAATTGCAGGCGTTCCTTTGCCGTATAGCATTTTTTCATTATTTTTGTTACGTGGAAAATTTGGTTAAATATACAACAAGACTTGTTGCGCAGTATGACTGCGTGATAATTCCGGGATTGGGTGCCTTTTTGGCACACAATGTACCGGCATCATACAACATTGATGCCTTGACATTCATGCCCCCGCACCGTGCGTTGGGTTTCAACCCCCAAGTTACCGTTGACGACGCACTGCTTGTGTCGGAATACATCTATGCCCAGCATCTTTCGTACGATGAGGCCGGGAAGATGTTGCGCGATGACATTGCAGCACTGCGCAAGGAACTCTCGACAAAAGGAACAGTACGCTTTGGCGAACTTGGAACATTCTGTATCAATGTCAATGGCAAGATTTCATTTGACCAAGAGCCCAATGGCATTGATGACCCGTACAATTTCGGTTTCGAACCACTTGTAATACAGCCATTGCGCAATATTGAGAAGAAGGAGATTGTAATCAAGCATAGCACATTCCAAAGGATAGCAGCAGTGGCTGCAGCCATTGTAATAACATTCCTGTTCGTATCGCCCGTTGGTGACAATGCATATGAGCCTTCAATGCAGGCTGGTTTTGTAACATCTTCCGTTTCAAAGACACAGAAGAATGACATTGTTGCACAAAATAGCATTCAGGGAAGTACCGTTGAGGGTTCTTTTGAGATTGCACCCGTTGCCGATACTGTAACAGAGAACATCATTACAGAGGAATTCACGACTGCAGAGTGTGACGCGACTCCTGTTGAAACCATGTGCGAGAAAGGAAATACTGTTACCGCGGCTGTTATTGAAGAACTAGCTGCAGTTGAGCCGGCCCCGGAAGTTGAAGAGACAATCGTTTCAAAGAGTTTCTCAATCATAGTTGCAAGTACCCCTAATGCTGATAAGGCTCAGCTTGCAATAAAGGAGCTGTCGGCAAAAAAAGAGGCCAACTACTCTGTTGTCGAGGGTAACGGACGTTTCCGTATTGCCTATGGCACTTACAGCAGCAACGAGGAGGCAACCGATGCCCTTTCCGAGGTAAAGAACACTTTCCCCGATGCATGGGTACTCACTCACTAATTAAGTTCCTAATCAAGAAATCCGTTATCTCACGTTACACATGAGCAAGATCATATGCCCAAAATGCGACCATGCCATTGACTTTGACGCTACAGGCTACAAGGAGGGTCAAGCACTGGTTTTCGAATGCGAGCATTGCCGCAAGAGTTTTACCATACGCATTGGCGAGAACAGCGAGGATATACAGACCGAGGATTTCGGACATGTGGTTGTCATCGAGAACACATTCTGTTTCAAGCAGATTATCCCATTGTGCGAAGGTGACAACATGCTGGGACGTTACAACAAGGGTACTGTAATATCACACCCCATTGAGACAAGCGACCCGAGCATGGACCGCCGCCACTGCATCATCAACGTAAAACGCGGTTACAACGGCGAACTCACATATACCATACGCGATAACCAGAGTGTTGTTGGAACATTTGTAATGAACCGCATCCTCGGCAACCGCGAACGCCTGCTCATTGAGGACGGAGCAATCATCACATTGGGTGCGACAACCCTTATACTCCACACCCCCGACGGAGAAGAGTAAAAAATATCAATAATCATAAAACCTGACAGAGGCACTAAGCAGCTTAGTGCCTCTGTCGTATAAGCAATATTCACTTTAGAACTACGACCTGTTTTCCTTCAGTAACCCTGATTTCCTTTCCGTTCAGCATAAGGGTATATTCCATATTTGATTCCACCTCAAGGCGTTCTCCTTCGCGTACAAGCGAAGTTATGACATCACCGAAGCGTAGTTCTTGAATACCATGGCGCATGTCACTTGTACTATGCCACACGACACGGTTCTCTGCAGCATCGGCCCTGATTCCAATAATATTTTCAATGAACATTGAGATTGGAATGAGTCCGCTCCACCCTACAAAATCAGGTTTTACCATATTGACTCCGGTTGCATCGGTTGCCGGCATGTACATGTCGGGAGAATAGAGTTCCCAGATGGTTCCTGTTGACTCATACACCTTATACATTGCAGTCATGTTCCTACGCGCTATAACCGAAGCCAGTTCCTCGTAGCCATTCTTCTGCAGGCCCTTTACCGTCATGTATGTTGTCGGTGCCCACACACCACCACGCCAGTAGCAGCCGCACTTGTCATAATAAGGCTGGTTCGCCGCGAGCGAAGGCAATGGCAAACAGCGCCAAAAGAGGTCCTCATCCTTTATGGCATCTACAAGACGAGCAGTCTGCTCAGGCGATGAAATTCCCGCAAGTATCGGCCAGAACGTAGCAGTGGTTATCCACGGTGTACGCAAGGATGCTGTATCTACATCGTAATAGAGGCCGGACTCATCGTCCCACATGTAACGGTTTATACGTTCGGCAAGGGCTGTTGCCTTTTTTCTGAACACCTTAGCTTTCTTCTTTTTACCGAGTACTGTATAAATCTCGGCAAGGTTATCGTAGCACATCTTTATCTGTGATGACATATCTACCCATCCCATGGCATCTGTTGCCGAATGGATATCGCCATTAGGCGAAGGGCGTCCCATGTCACGTGGGGTGTTATCCATTCCACTTGCCTGTCCGTTTGACCAGTAGAGAGAATGCTCTGTTCCGTGTGCCTTGCGGTTCTCCTCGACCCACGCAACATATCTCTCAATAGGTTCTACGACACGTTCAAGACGCAAGGTATCCTTTGAGAAACGGAAATACTCCATTTCGGCCCAACTGAAAAGTGGCGGATTGATAGTCCTTGCATAGTTAGGGCCAAGCCCCCAATGATGGTCAACACCATCGGCCTCATTGAGTATTCGGCATATCATGCCATTATCGTGCTGACGTGCATAGAAATTGTCATGTGACTCTATGAAAGGGAAAATATGCGATGCATAGCGTCCGAACATTACCATGAAATGCGTATCCCATTGGAAAATCTGTGGCGAGAGCCCCTCATCAACCCAGTTAGACACAAGTGGCGAGCCCGCAGGCGGCTGTTTAAGGTTCGAAAAAGCAATCTCCCATGCCTTCCAGTAGAGCTCGACCCATTCGGGATTCTCATCACAGACCGGGGACGGCAGCCTAGCCCTCACCGCCTCAAAAACAGGCAACTCAGCCGGAACGTACTCCTTCTTGTAGAAATAGCGGCCCCGTTGCTCCTGTGCAAGCAGTGTAAAGAGTGGCAAGACGGTCAATAGAAGTGCAAATACAGCTCTTTTCATCAGATTATAGGATTATGCCACACCTACTGCGGTGGCAGTGTGTTTGTATATATCATGTCTACCCTCTCAAGCTGTTCGGGAGTCAACTCGTTGTAATTGTCCACCGTGAAAAGTGCAATCCTGAAATGGCGCATTGCATCCATCATCTTGAACACCCTGTACCTGAAACCACTTGTGTGCAACGCAATCCACTCTATCCGCTTGCCCGGAAACAACCTGTTGAAAAACAGATGTTTGGCAATAACAGAATAGAAATCAGTAGCCATACAGGAGTATAGCACGCGGTAATATCCCGCATCAATCAACCGCGTGTAGTGCTCATAAGTGAATGCTTCCACAACCATGCGGTGTTTGAGAGCCGGAAAGTTAGAAGCAAGCAGATTGGGATCGGAGACCTTGTCTGTAACCAGATACAGCGAGGTATCGTTCATAAAGAAATCATTCAGCATGCTTGCCGTCAATGGCGTGTAACGCCCATGTATGCGTTGGTTCTGGAAGCTAGCAAGCGTCATCGCGCTGTCGCCTCTATGTACATTGCCCGTCATTCGGTTAAAATCTTCCCAAGAGTGTGCTGCAACAAGAACGCTGTCACTCGTGAGCAGCAAATCGGCCTCGATATACTTATATCCATTTGCAACTGCATTCTGCAGCGCCTCGAGTGAATTGGTATACACATAACCGTCAAGCACACCGCCCGCATGGGCAATGAGTTCCCTTTTTACGGTTCTCTCCTGCGTGACGCAGGAGAGAACAAGGGGCAGAAACAGCAACAGCCACCAGCGCCTTATCATATTGGCGCACAGAGTTTCTCAAGAAACGGCAGCATGTCACCTTCGAAGAACGGAGAGAGTTTCTCAAATACCAATGCATGGTATGCGTTGAGATATTCGCGTGCGTCGTCTCCAAGCAGTTCCGGTACAATAGGGGTTGTATCTATCGGGCACAATGTAAGCGGTTCAAGACAGAAAAAGCTGCCGAACTCACTCTCACTGTAAGGTTTCACAACCATGGTATTCTCAATACGGATTCCATGACGCCCCGCCTTATAAAGACCGGGTTCGTTGGTTACAGTCATTCCCGGCAACAGGTGTGCAGGCATATTGTTCATACGTATCTGATGCGGGCCTTCATGTACATTAAGGAAATGCCCTACTCCGTGGCCTGTGCCGTGCAGATAGTTCTCGCCGGCCTTCCACAACCACTGACGCGCAAGCACGTCGAGTTGCGTTCCACAGGTGCCTTTGGGGAAGACAGCCTGTGCTAGCGATATGTGACCGCGGAGCACACGGGTATAATCCTCTTTCTGCTCCTGAGTAAGCTCGCCCAGCGCTATTGTACGGGTTACGTCAGTCGTACCGCAGTCATACTGCCCGCCACAGTCAAGCAGAAGGAAACCCTTCGCCTCGAGCAACGCATTCTCCTTTTCGTTCGGCTCATAATGCACAATTGCCGCGTTCTCGCCATAGGCTGCTATGGTAGCAAAGCTAAGTCCACGGAACAGATGGTCCTCACTGCGGAATTCGGTAAGTTTTGCATCAACGTCAAGCTCGTGCACGCCACCCTCTTCAACAGCCGGTTTCAACCAGTGAAGCAGGTTGACCATGGCTACACCCTCGCTGAGCATGGCGCGTTCAAAGCCTTCAATCTCTGTCTCGTTCTTCAAAGCCTTCATCCTTGCCAGCGGAGAGTCGCTGAAAACGCACTTGCCATCAGCCAGAGAGTCCGCTGCAGCAACATTACACTTTGACGGTTGCATGAGAAGTGTCTCCTTATCATAATCCTTGAGTGCCTGCCATATATCGTTATACCCGGCAACAGTGATTCCCTGAGCTGCAAGATATTCACGTACATCATCGGTCAATTTACGTTCATCAATGTACAGCACAGCGCTGTCACGTGTCACAATCATATATGATACCACAACAGGGTTGTATTCAACATCGCTACCGCGCAGGTTTGTAAGCCATGCAACCTCGTCGAGCATTGTCACAAGCATACCGTCTACACCTTCACTTTCAAGTGCACCGCGCAAACGCGCAAGTTTGCTCATTGCCGACTCACCGGCAACATCTTCGGGCATTATTTCGGCTTTGCCAAGCGGAAGCGAAGGACGTCCCTCCCACAGCTCAACGAACGGGTCGTTAGTAACCTCAAATTTAATTCCCTTTGCAGCAAGCGGAGCACTCCATGCTTTGGATTCAACAACAGAGCACACGGTTCCGTCAACTGCAACGACATCACCGGCAGAAAGATTTGCGCACAACCACTCGACTATCGAAGGTGTCACACTGTCACCATCTTTCATCAAAGTGTATCCACTACCCTCAAGCGACTTGCCGGCAGCCAGCCAATAGCGCGAATCGGTCCACAGGAGAGCATTGTCATGTGTAATGACAACTGTTCCTGCTGAGCCATCGAAGCCCGATATCCACTCACGCGACTTCCAGCAGTCGGCTACATACTCGCTGCTGTGAGGGTCACTGCTTACAACTATAAAAGCTGCAATTCCGCGTTGCTTCATGAAATGGCGCATAGCGCCTACCCTATCCATGATATTATTCATAACCTTTTTATATTATAATGCGATGAAACCCGCATAAATGACAGACACGAAAATACGAATTATTTTTCACTTTGTCATGCATGCGGGAATATATTTCACATTGAGTCCTATTTATCTATTATCACATAAACGGCGTAACGGCTTTCAGGTGTCACTGGAGAGAGATTCATATAACCGCCTTCAATCCTTGACGAGACGACATGCAAAGGATAGAGTTCCTTATTACGGCAATGCTCCTCAAAGGCCTCGCCATTCTTGGAATAGAACTTTACAAAATAGTTTCCGCGTGAACCGGGGAGCACGAACCTGTCATGGAAAATACGCGACACAACTCCCATATTCATGCGCAGATTAAGCTCAATACAGGGATTCAGCCTCGCCACTCCGGCATCGTCATAAATCATCATGTCAATACCCAGATACCCCTCATATCCACTCCCGGCAAGCAACCGTTCAAGCACTGCAGGCAGTACATCTCTTACTGCATGCAGCCTTTCGATATCAATATGCCCTGCAAGCATAGCCTCTATGCGTTCATCGGGAGCAAGCAGATTACCTGTATATGCACCCTTAAAGGTATCGAACATCGAATATCCGGCAAATTTCACCTTGCCGCCGTCAACAAGGAACTCCATTGCGAACTCCGCCCTTGATACCAGGAACTCCTCGCACACGATACCACTCTGGCGTCTTATTACCCCCTTGCAAAACTGTTCCATAGGACGTTCCATGTGTCCAAGTCCCCACATTATACCCTTACCGCTACCTGACCAGGGAGCCTTCACCACACACCGTTCCCGACTGCAGACATATGCAGCTACTTCGTCTACATTAGTAAAATAGCATGGCAATGGAGGGATATCTACACCAGCTTCCTTCAATGCCGACAATATCTTTATGGAAGATTTACGGTTTGATAACATGCGTATGTTCTCAACGCTTTCATCCTGCGGCAAAACAACCTCTGGGATGCCCATCTGTCTAAAACGGCGCAGTATCTGAGGACTCCAGCCCCAGGGAGCAACATTTGAAAGAGAACCGCAACGCGAAGAGTCATATGGCGATGCAATATTGAACAACCGCGACACCTCGTTGTAATACTCCTTATGTATTTCACCGGGGAGAAAAACCGCATCGCCACATTGCGCGAACCACAGAGGCAACGCACCAAGGTCATACGCTATCTGCCTTGCTGCAGGTGGCGCACAATAATTTGCCCCGCCATCGGCAAGGGCAAGATCATTCTCGGGATTGAACAAGTGAAGTATCACAGTGGCTATTTACAAAAAACTGCATCAACGCAGTCCATTCAACACCTCACCGGCGCGATCAGAAGCATCACCGCTATCGCCAACAAACCTATTGCTACTCTTCACGGTCTTGAAATTGATAGGTATTGACATCTCGGCACGCACAGGCATACCGTTGCGTGAACCTGGTGTCCAGTACTTCATCAGCTTTACCACACGCACCGCCTCTGCATCAAGTGAGGGAGAAACAGATTTCAATACTCTTACACCAGAAACCGAACCGTCCATACCTACTGAAAAGCCGACAAGGACTTCACCTATTTCGTCATTCAACCTTGCTTCCTCGGGATATACAAGTTCCTTCAGCAGGAAGCTGCGCAGAGCAGCATGGCCTCCGGGATATTCAGGCATGACAATCTTGTCTTTTTTGTTCTGGGCAAAGGTGTGGTTCATTGGTGCTCCTGCAAGAAGCAGCAATATGAATAAAGAAAACAGTTTTTTCATAACTTTATATTTTGTATAGCGCAAATGTAATAAATATATGATTCTGTGACAACGCTTAAAGTTTATTTAACGAAATCACGCAGGAATATACGTTGGTGCAACATAAAAGAGAAGCAAGCTTGCGTGAGGTTTTGAAACGAGATGGGATTGCCTTGCCTGCGGCTACGGCCACCCCCGCCGGGGAAGCCTGGTCAAAAAAAAAGAAATCAGGAACAACTTTCATTATTCCTGATTTCTTGGGGTGGTTGATGGGATTCGAACCCACGACATTCAGAACCACAATCTGACGCTCTAACCAGCTGAACTACAACCACCATGTCGCTTTGATTTCTCAAAAGCGATGCAAAGGTATGACATTAATTCCAATATTCCAAACGTTACTGGTTATTTTTTACGCGAAACTACAAACTTTTCCCATTTTCGCTTAGAAGAGAGCAAAAACAAAGGAAGCGACCTCGAAAGTCGCTTCCTTATCATATAGTCTCCAAGTTCAATTACTCAGCTTTTGCACGGCGGATACCGCGGCGCTTTGTTGTTGGAGCCTCTACCGGCTTCTCCTGCTGAACACCTGCAAGCTCTGGGTCAATCATGATACGTCCGCAGTTCTCGCAAACGATGATTTTCTTTCTCATGCGGATATCCATCTGACGCTGTGGTGGAATCTTACTGAAGCAACCTGCACATGCATCACGTTCAACGTATACGATACCCAAACCGTTGCGTGAGCTCTTGCGGATACGCTTGAATGATGTAAGGAGACGTGGCTCGATGTTGAGTTCGAGGTCGCGGGCCTGCTCACGGAGCTTCTCCTCCTCGGCCTTTGTCTC
>JAEIGA010009881.1_pt1 | contig 14451 bp, 33 predicted proteins | sample 9270691 | NCBI WGS metagenome assembly JAEIGA01 (sample SAMN17057246, study PRJNA624740) | gut metagenome | biome: biome; isolation source: fecal sample | host: Bos grunniens | place: China: Xizang | collected 2019 | reverse complement strand
TTATCCTCCGAAAGCGCCGTAGAATATTGACCACCCCCTGGGTGTCAGCGCTCCACGGTGCGGATGTCGATCACTCCGGCCTCTTTGCGTGGGGTAAATGTTTTATTGTCCAGGATATTGTGGCATTGGATGCACACGCCCATGAGGTTGTCCCACTCCAGCCGCTTGTCCCATCCTTCCGGGGTCTTGATCGGTTTGATGTGGTGGACCTCGATGGCCAGGCCGCCGCAGCCTTCCAGCTTTGCCTCGCACTTGTAGCCACAGGCCTGCAGCTTTGCCCGGCTGGTCAGCCTCCACGGCTTGCTGTTGTAAAAGGCGGCATACTTGGGGTCCCTGCGCCGGTTATATTCCCGGTTGTATCGCTTGCGCCGATGCTCTGCCTTGCGTTCCTTGGCTGCCTCTCGCTCCGCCTCCGCCACAGGGGCACAGGTTGGGCAATAGGCCAGGCCTTGAGGGATCAGGCGCTTGCATCTTGGGCAGGCTTTCAGCAGCATGGCTCTCCGCCTCCTTGTCTGTTATGATCCCACCCGCCCACCTTCACCAGCTTTTCCTGTGCCGGTGACAAAGTAAAAGAGCCGGACCACTTGGGCCCAGCTCTCTACACTACCAGTATATGCTTTTTTAGTGTGCCATTCTATGCCATCATTTCGCCACAGGGCTAAGAAAAGCCCCGGAGGGGTAATTCCCCCGGGGTGTGGTTATCTGCCGCCCTGGGCCGTTTCCTGCGCCACCAGCGCCCGGATCTCCGCCTCCACGGGACAGGCGCTGCATATCTCGTCCAGGGCTTCCTGGTCCGTGACCACATAGGGGTGATGGCACAGGTCACAGATCCGCTCCATGATGCGCTCAATCTCCGGCATGATCTTCCGCCTCCTTTTATTCCACTACCAAGTACAAGATGCCCTTGCCGGTATATTCCGCATAGGCCTTTTCCAGTTTCGCCCCTCCGCTGTTTTCCCAGCCGGGCAGCAGGCATACCTTGTCCGCATCGTCCACCATGGCCATGCAGATCCGCATATACTGCGCCGGGGTCATTCCCTCCGGCAGGTGTGCGGGGTTTAGTGCGATATACCCGGAAGCCTCCAGGACCGCCTGGGCCTCGTCAAATGCTTCCCGATAATTTGCCACGCCGGTGATCGGTCCGGCGATATATACCACGGTCTTTCCTTTGTCCATTTTATTCCTTTATCCTTTCCGCCGGGATTTCCCGCCCGGCCCGGGTGGTGGTTATTCCTCCGGGCTCTTTTCCATCTCCTGCAGCATGGCCAGGGCGTTGCCGTGGATCCGATGCACCTGCCGCCAGCTGTAGCACATGGACACACAGACCTGCTCCCAGGTCATATCCTGGAGGTAGTGCAGCCGGAGGAGGGTCTGCTCCCGGTTGGGCAGGTCAGCTATGGCCCGCTCAATCTCCGCCTGGGCGGTGGTCAGCTCGGCCAGCTTGTCCAGGTAGCGGCGCTGCAGCTCGATGTGCTTCTCCACCATATCCTCCACAGCGGAGCCAGCCCCGCCTTTTCCTTTTGGCATCCCGTCCATGTTGGGGATCCTGGGGGACAGCATCCTGGCCTCCACATCCTCCAGCATGGAGCGGATCTGCTTCTCCGCTCGTTTTAGGTGCGGGTATTCCCGCAGCTTGTCTTTGGTCACTCTCCCGCCTCCTGTTCCTTGGGTGGTTTGGGCAGGGGCATCCAATGGGTGACACGGCTGCCCTCCGATAACCATCCCCCGGTGCCGTAATGGAAGTTTTCGCAGATTACATCCGGGCTTTCCGGCTCATACTTGAAATAGCACAGGCACCACCGCCGTTTCTCCGGCAGCCGCTCCGCCACGGGGGTCCAGCTCTGCACCGGCTCGGTGCGCTTTTCCCATGCTTCCGTGGCTTCTTCTGCGGTACCGCACAGCTCTGTCACCACGCCGCAGGTTAGGCACTCCACCGCCCACATGGGTTTCCCGTCTTTCATAAATCCGCTGTTATTGCAATCTGCCTCACCGCCACAAAACGGGCAGGGTTTTAATTCAGCCATCCGCCTCCGCCTCCTTCCCAATCGCTTCCTCAAAGGCCAGCCGCATCTTTTTATATTCTTCGCTTTCCTCGTAGGTCCGGCAGCCCCACACTTGCTTAAATCCTTGGTGGATCGTGTGCAGGTGGCCCGCAGTGAGGTTTACTTCCTTTGCCCGGCATTGGTTTCCCTTGTTGTGCTTGCACTCAAGGGCGGCGCACCATACTTTAGGCATCTTTCTCCGCCGCCTCCTTTCCCAGCAAAGCCTTGGGCATAAACTGGCCGCCGCACTCGCAAGGCTCTTTCACTCGGTAAACCTTCCAGTTAGGGGTTGACATTTTCTCGTCCACCGGGGCTACCTTGCCGCACTTATTACATACAGGGGTCATATCCAGCATATATTTTGCGATCTTACTCATCTTTCTCCGCCTCCTTGTGGAAATGCTTTTCAATCATTCGTTTGTACGGATACCGAAACAGGTCAGCGGCAGCTCTCTCAATTATTCTGCACACCATTTCTTCCTGTTGTCCCTCAATGAGAGATACTCTTTCCAGGTCTATGGTGGCGGAGGCGTAGTATTCATCCCGGGAAATGATTAACTCTACCTCTGGCACATGGCGCATCATCGGTGGCCGGATTTTGACCGTGCACTCGTGTCTCATTACAAGGTCTAAAATCATTTCTTGTGCGCATCTGTTCTTTTTCATTGTCAATTCTCCTTTTTCTTCTCCTGGAGCTGCGCTGCCCGCAGGTTGATGTGGTGCCAGGTTATCAGCGCCCACTTAAACCATCGCCCGCATCTTTGCCAGTTGCCGCACCCATTGTTCTGCCCACAGCCATCACACGGATATGGTGGCGGGGTTTCCGCCTTTCGCAGGCAAGGGAGGCAGACACGGATCCTCCTGCCCTCGATCTGCTGCACAGGGTTTCCGCAGGTGGGGCAGAGGTTGACCTCGCCTGCGTTGCCCGGGGCATGGTTATTTTCTCCCATGGTTTTCCGTCCTTTCTGTCCGCACCAGCTTGTCGATCACCCGGCCCAGGTCTTTCTCGCCCCATCCGGCCAGGGCCGCCATGTGCTGCAGGTGGTACAGGGTCTGCGCTGTCACCACGATGCTGATGCGGCGCAGGTTTTTCTTGTCTCTCACTTTTCCGCCTCCTCGATGTGAACGATGTCCAGCTCCTGCAGCGTCTCCAGCATCGCCCTGGCCTCGTTGGGGGTCATACAGCCTTTGCGTACAGCAGCGCCCAGGTAGTTGACCGCCATTTCTGTGTTTACTATCCGGGTCTTTGCAAGGTCTGCCGCCTTTTTGGCGTTGGCTTTGTCGGCATAGCTACCAATATGCCACCGGTAGAGGGTGGCAGGCTCGGTTTGCTTTTCATCCCGGAACCTTTCAAGAAGCGCATCCGCTCTCTCCCGGATCCTGTCCGCCTCCCGTTCCTGGTGTTCCTCCAGGATCTTGTCAAAGATGGAGCTCCACACACCCAGGATGGCGGCCAGGGCCTCTTTGATGGTTTCCCATGCTTTCAAAAAGAGGAGGGCCGGGAGGGACACGGGCCACAGGGCCGCAAACAGTTTGTAGGTGTCGCCATCTCGGTGTGGGTCCATTCTGCAGGCCACCAAAAAGGCAAGGATGGCCATGCCGAAGTATGTGCTTCCGGCTGTTGTCACTATAAAAATGCTTTCTATCACTTCTCTGCCTCCTCGTCCGGGATTTCCACCCGGATATATCCCCGGGTGCCGTGGCAGATAGCCGCCAGGATGGTGTTTTTCTTTACGCCCAGGATCCTGGCCAGGGCTGCGGCGCTGTCTGCCACCGCAAAGGGCAGCTCGTACTTGTCACGGCTCACGGCCATGTAGATCCGCACGGTCTTGCCGCCTCCTTCCATATCAGCGCATAGTTATGTAGGCGTTATCCCGGGGATGCAGCTCCAGGTCAATGGGAGTTCCGCACTCAAGGCAATTTATTGAGAAGGTGCGGTCCAGGATGTTGGTGCGATATGTCCACGCCTGCCCGCACTCGCACGATGCGTTTACATGGGCCAGGTTGTGCAGGGGAGTGAAGTGCCCGCAATCGCAGCGGAAGCGCCGGATCGGGTTTTTGGTATAGAAGCCCTTATCCGTTCCGCACTTGTCACAGCGGATATACAAAAAGCCTTTGTATGTCTCCGTGGCTTCCTCTCTGTCATCGCCCTGGGCCTCGTCCTCCTCTTTGGCCTCCAGCGGGTCTCTGTCGTTTTTATCCATGTATGCGATAAATACGAAAGATCCCCGGAAGCTCATGGTCTGCCGATGCTGCAGCCGCCAGCCATCGGCCAGCGCTGCATTTACCTCGTCATCGAACTCCGCAGCCTTGTCGATGGGTTGCGTGATCGTCTTGATCTGTCTCATGCTTCCGCCTCCTTTACTCGATCAGCTCCAGCTCTGCCCGGATGTCCTCCGGCACATTCCCCTGGAAAACATAGCTATTTTTTAGGAAGTATTCGTTATAGGTCAGCGCTGCTTTATTGGCCCGCAGCTTGGCAGCATCCGCCCAGCCCCTTTGCTCTGCGTTCTCGCTGTCCTTGTACTGCTGCCAGGTCAGCTTGTCGGCCTCATAGCTCACGATGGTGGCCCGGCAGGTGTCCTCCACCCGCTTCCTGGTCTTGTAGCTGGTTTCCTCGTCCACCTTTTGGGTCTCGTGCTGGATGATGTTCCAAATCTTCCGGCCCTCCGGGGTAAAGGTCACGGATAAAGCGATCAGGACCACGATGGCCAGGCCGATGGCAAAAGCCCGGCTGTACTTCTCCCAAAAATCCATATTAGCCCACCTCCGTGTAATTGATGACGGGCGCATCCACCTGGAAGGGGATGTCGCTATAGATATAGATGCCGGTCCATTCCACATATTTCCCGTCCGGGGTGAAAAAGAAGATGCCCGCATCGTTTTCGCCATAGCTGCCATCTACATCCGCCAGCCAATCGTTGAAATTGGCATCGGAGCCTGCGTAGTATTCGCTGTCAGGGGTCAGGAAGCTGTTGAGGCTGCTCACCTTTCCGTCCACCGTAAACTTTGCCACCAGGCTGCCGCTCTCTGTCAGCAGGATCACATAGCCCAGGGGCTTTTCGATGGGGCAGGGCAGGGTGTTGGCCTTTTCTCTCTGTCCATTGACCCAATAAGCCCGGCGGATCAGGTTGTAGCGCTCCAGGCTGTACTCCAAATCTGTCGGCGTTGGCTGGTTGCTTTGCAGCTTGTCCGCAGATTTCATGGTTTCGATGGTATCAATGCGGGAGCCTGAATTGTCACAAGCGGTCAGGCAGATGATCGCCAGCAGGGCGATGAGGGCGGAAAAAATCTTTCTTGCTTTCATTTTTATTTCTCCTTTGTTTCGTTTACCTTGTGGACATCCTGGGCCTCCATAGCTTCCAGGGTTGACAGCAGCAGGGAATAGGTGACCATGGCGCTGTATTCCGTCAGCTTGGTGTATTCCGGGCAAACACTATACTGGATCCCCTCCAGGCGGAAGTCCGGGTGCTGCTCCTGCATATCCCGCAGCCAGGCGTTGACCCCCTGGGTCAGGACAAAGGGCCGGTAGTTGCGGAACAGGGCCACCTGGGTGATGTGGTGGCTCTTGTGGAAGTGCTGGGCGATGGGATCCGCCTGGGCGGTCCGGGTGTTCTTTTCATTCTCTGCCATTGGTGTTGTCCTTTCTGTATTCCCGCAGGATGCGGTCCTTGTACTTCTTGCGGATCCGGGCGCTGCGGCCATGTTTCGCCATGTGCGCCCACTTTGGCCGGTTTCCCTTGGCCCAGGTGTATGCTTGCCCCTCCTCGCAAAGCCGCTCGGCGTATCGGGCATACAGGCGGCCCATCTCCCGGATGACCGGGGCGATCTTCTCCACCACTTCCTTCGTCAGGCGGCAAAGGCTCTCCATGACGGGCTCCAGGTTTGCCCTCACCGCATCCCAAAGCCTCTCCCATGCTTCCAGGGCGGCCTGCCGGTCTGCCTGCTCCTTGAGCAGCTTGGCCAGGGCCTCGGCCTGCTCCGGGGTGAGGGTCGGATCGTCCGGGGAGGGGATCGGCACTCCGCACAGGGTGGCGGTGGTCTCCTTGCCGGTGCTGTTCTTATCGTCTGCCATTGGTTTTCCTTCTTTCTTTCTCGTTGTGGCGGATCCGCTTCCTGGTTACGGTATCGTGGTAGGCTTCCAGCCGCCGCAGATACTTCTCCACCTTTGGGGGCCGGGTCTCTTGGTGCCGGGCCCGGATGTATAGGGCCGGGCTCACGATGCCCAGCAGGTAGTTGGTCCAGGAGCTGCACAGCTCCCGGGGCGGCCTGGGTGCCAATGGGAGTTTAATCCTTGCCATGCCCCGCTCCTTTCAGCCGCACGGATCCGTCCCGCCTCCAGCTGCCATAGTTCCACAGGTCCACCGCCGTCAATGCGGGCAGGGTGCCCGGCAATAGGCTGGGGTCGTGCCAATGGTTGATAGTTGCCCGGCAGCGGCTGCACTCGATCTTTGCCCGCTGCAGCGGCTCTTTGGAAAGCAGGGGCGGCTGTTCCACCTCGATCTCCATCACCAGGGCCTGGCCCCCGCAAAAGGGGCACTCCTTGAGGAGCTTGTCCATTTCCATGAGCGCAGGCTCCGGGGTGTATGCTTTCCGCTGGATGATCGTGGTCATGCTTCCGCCTCCTTCTTTCCGTTTATGGCATCCGCCACGGTGGGGCAGATCCACCAGCAGCTCCCGCTGTATTCGCAGGTGTCGCAATATTTCTCCATAATTTCCGGCCTTGTCATGCTTCTGCCTCCTGTTCCTCCTTGAGGATGCCGTCAATGGGTGCCAGGTAGTAGCCCTGGCCATCCATAAAGGCCTCCCGCAGCTTGCTGTATTCTTCCGCACAGACCGGGCACAGGTCCCCCTCATGGGTCACGGTCCAGCCCTCCGGCTTTCGTTGGGTGATTTCGTCAATGGTATTTGCGTTAATCGTGAGCAGGAAGATCTTTTTCCCGCACCTGTCGCAGATGATCCGCAGGCCTCTGTTTTCAGCCATTTTTCTCTCCTTCCTGTTTTATGCGCTGGGCGTACTGTTTCACATTAAACATTTTCCCAGTTATTTACATTCCGCTTGGCGTTCTTCCCATCTTTCCATGGCGGCCCAGGATTTCCGGCGGCGCTCGATCTGTGCGCAGGGGCCGCAGTATTTTCGGTGGTATGCCGTATCGTCAGGAAGCGGATCTCCGCAGCATTGGCAGCGGCGGCGCTCGATCAGCTCTCCCGGCTCCACCTCCACATCCACGGCCACGAAGCCCAGGCCGCCCTTGGAGACCCTGCTGGAGATCAGCTCCGCCCGGATGCCTAACAGGCGGCCCAGGTCCACCGGGCTCTCCTCCACGGCATAGGGCAGCTCGTACTCGTCACGGGTCACGGCCATGTATAGCCTCATTGTGTCACGCCTCCGATCTGTCGAAGCCCAGGGCCTCCGCTGCCATCCGGCAGCAGATGATCGTCCAGGCAGCGCAGCTGCAGCGCTGCTATGGCTTCCCGCACAGGGGCCGCCAGCTGCCGCTGGGTCTCCTCCCGCTTCTGCAGGGTCTCGTAGATCATGCGGAAGTTTGCCCGGTCTGCGGTGATGTTTTCGGAGGCGCACAGATCCCGGAAGCCCAGGTGCTTCACGCATCGGCGGGTCAGCGGATCCAGGCTTGCCAGGGCCTCCCCTTGGCGGTAGGATCCAAAGCGCCGGACAGCTTCCAGGGCTTTCTCCCAGGCCTCGCCCCAGGTCATGCTCTCGCCCTGGGTGATGGTTGCGCATAGCTCCCGCAGCTCCGCAATAGAGGGGGACCACTTCTGTGTGGCCACCCACTTCCGCAGGGCCAGCTCGGCCACATTGGCCGGGATGTCCTGGAGCTCCCGGTGCCACAGCTCCATGGCTGCCTGGTTGGGCAGCAGCTGCTCCTTGGGGTAGTATGTACGGATGGCCATGGCAAAGGCCGCAAACTCTTTATGATCCATTACGGCCCGCCCCCTTTTGGAGGCCCTGCACCCAGGCGGTCACTTTGGCCAGTTTCTTGCTGTCCGCCTCCATGCGGGACGGGATGATGACATCCAGGACCTGGGCGATCCGCTCCCGCATCTCGTCCCATTCCGCATCCGGCAGACGGCTCACAAAATAGCGCAGCTTGTCCGTCCAAATATAGCGGACCATGGCCGGATTGGTGAAGCGCACGCCCTCCCGGGTCTGCACCTCCACGCTTTCGGAGTTGTAGGGGTATTCTGCCAGGGTCAGGGCTGTGCAAAAGTTTCCGTGGTTTTTGATGATGAGGGCCTGCTTGTCCATGAGGCCATAGGCCCAAACCTCGCCGGTCTTGGCCAGGCCATCCAGGGCCTCTCCTGCGGTGGGATCCGCATATCCCTCGCCGTTTCTATAAAGCTCCTTGTCTGCCATTGTTAGCTCCTCCTTCTGCCCAGGCTGCTGCCATGCTGTAAAACTCGTCCAGCTCCTGGGCCTTTGTTTGTTTTTGATATGCCGGAGCGGCTGCCGGTCTTGCCGGTTGCTGCTGCCGGTCCTGTGCCTCCTTCTCCTCTTTCCTTGCCCAGGTGAGGATGGTGGCATAGTGGCTGTGGTATTTCCCCCGGGCCTTGGGTCCGATCTTCTCCAGGTAGATGTCCAGGGTGTCGATCCAATGCTCCCAGGTGTCCGGGTATTTCGCCTGGAGCTTTGCCAGCTCCTCGGTGGTCAGCATCACATGGGCAAACTCACCGTGCGGGAACTTCTCCGGGGTGGGTGTGGGGGTCTTTTCTTTTTTATTTACTTTTTTCTTTTCTTCATAATTATCTAAATAATTATTAGAATTATTATTTATATAATTATTGGGTAAAGTTTCTTTACTACCTCCGGGAAGATTTTTAACTACCCCTGGTAAAGTTTCTTTACTACCCCCGTTAAGATTTTTAACTACCCCCGGTAAAGTTTCTTTACTACCTCCCAGGACCATCTCCAGGGGCATCGCCGTGTAGCTGTTCGGGGTCATGCCATCGGCGGGGGCCCGCTTTGCGATCAGGCCCTTGCTCACCAGGCTGGCCAGGATCTTGACCGCCGTGGGCCTGCTGCAGCCGATCCAGCGCATAAGGTAGGACAGGCTGCCGGAGAACTCGCTGCGGCCATCCTGGGAAAAGCCGTAGATGATGGCATAGGCGGCCAGCTCGTTGCCCTTGAGGCCCAGCTCTGTAATCATCCAGCCCTGGACGGTGTAGAAGTTTGTCGCCGCTACCATGTCACACCTCCCGGATCCGCAGGCCGTACTTGTAAAGCATCAGCTTCCGCTTGATGATGTAGGCCTCGGTCTTGGTGGCATCGCTCTTGGTGTCCTCCACCACTTTCTCGCCGTTTTCGATATAAACGAAGTCGGCCACATAGATGCACTCTTTCTCCAGCAGCTTGCCGGGATGGAAGCCGCCCCGGGGGCCGGTGGTGCCCGGCTCCCGCTGCGTTGGGATCAGGACAAAGGGCACCTGCCGCTTGAGGTCCTGGATCTTGCCGGAGCGCTCCAGCAGGCGCAGCTCGCACCAGCGCACATACTCCTTTTGGCTGTCCCAGGTCTCCCCGTCAATGGTCAGCTTTTTATTGCCGTACTTGTTGCCCGTTGCGGGCCATCCCCAGCCTCTTGCCATGTGGATCCACTCCTCTCTCGATATAGGCCACATACTGGCCGTAGGTCATGCCCGCCGCCTTTGCCTGTGCTGCCACCAGGTCGATGGGATGCAGCTGGTGCTTGCGGGTTTTGGTCTTTTCGCTCATGCTTCCGCCTCCTCGTTAAAAGGGAAGATCCAGCCCGGCCATATCCTCCGGCGTGGTGCCTACATAAAAGCCCGCATCCGATGTCTGCCCCTTGGCCTTGCTCTCCATGAACTCGTGCCGCTCCACCACGATCTCGGTGGCGTAGTGCTTCTGCCCGTCCTGCTCCCAGGTGCGGGAGCGCAGGCCGCCCTCGATGGCGATCTTGGTACCCTTGCGCAGATACTTGGCCGCAAACTCGGCATTTTTGCCCCAGGCCACGCAGGTGAAGAAGTCCGCCTCCGGCTGGCCCTCGGCCTTATAAACTCGATCCACGGCCAGGCGGTAGGTGGTGACAGGCGTGCCGCCCTGGGTCTTTCTGCTTTCCGGGTCAGCGGTCAGCCGCCCGGTCATAATGACCTTGTTCATCGTGCCGCCTCCTTTTCCACATCGGCAGGATCCACGGCCTGGATGAGCCCGGCCTGGTTTTCGCACAGCCACATATACATGGAGCCGCTGTCCTGCTTGAACACCGTCACGATCTCCCCGATCTCAAAGTGATGCTTGAAGGTCTTATTTCCGATCACCTTTACCTTGTCGCCCTCTTTGATGCGCTCCGCTTCCATGCGTTCCTCGTCCACCTTCTCCATGAGCCGGTCAAAGGCAAGGTCCGCACCGGCGGCGAAGTCGTACTCATCCTTGGGGCTGCAGATGGCCTCTGCCCGGTGGATCAGCTTGCGGCCACGGAACAGGCGGGCCAGGGTGATGTTGTCCTCCCGGGTGATGACGATGCGCTCCTGCTCTGCGGGGTCCACATACAGGCCCTGGATGGCGCTCTCCCACCATGTCCAGGTGTTCTCCTTCACCGTGTAGGCGGCCTGCCCGTCAACGGTCAGCTGCTTCTCGATGGTCACGGCCTTGCCCAGCCATCTGTCCATGTAGCCGTGGCTATTTTGGAAGGCGCTGCCGTCTGCAGGCCATTTTTTCACGATGCGGACCTTATCGCCCACTTTGTACTTGTGCTTGGTTTTCATGGTGCCCTCTCCTTTTGCTTGTTTCATTTTTTCCTGCGCAGCCTGCCATGCCTCCCGGTCATAGAAGGGGTTGGCCTCCCATACTTGCCGGAACGCCTGCCGGGCCATTTCCTCCGGGGTGTGGCACAGCTGCTCCCAAATAGGCTCCACGCAGCGCTGCATCCTGGGCGACATCTTCTCAAGGGCTTCCTCCTTGCGGTAGTAGCCAAAGCGCAGGATCAGGCAGACCACATTCTCCCAGGCCTGTTCCATTTCCAGGGCCGCCCGGAACCTGTCGGCCATATGGGCCAGCCGGGCGGTATTGCCGTTCCGGCCGCCGCAGATGGTGATGGTGGGCACGGGCTTTTCCGCCATGGCCTGGATGGCCTGCCGGTACAGTTTCTCCCGCTCCTCTGCGGGCAGCTGGTGGATCTCGTCCACCATGGCGTAGCGGATCCGCAGGCCGCTCTTGGTGTTGTCCTTACTCATTTCTTGCCGCCTCCTGTCTTGTTGATGATGGACAGGATAATGAGTGTGGCGCAGATCACCACGGTGATTTTTAATGCCATTGTTTTGCCTCCTTTATGCTTTCAGCTCCAGGGCCTGGCTGTTGTCCAGGATCGCCTGGGCGTATGTACTCACGATGCCCTTGGCGGCCAGCTTGTTGGCATAGCTGGGGCCGCCGTTGTATGCCATGAGGGCCCACTCGATGCCACGGCCTCGGTCCATCAGCTCCGCCAGGTAGTCGATGCCCACGGTCACATTTTGCAGCGGATCCAGCAGGTCGGTGATGCCCAGCTTGTCCATCCGCTCGGTGTGCCATCTCTTTTGGATCTGCAGCAGGCCGAAGCTCTTGCCGCTGTCCCCGATGGCGCTGGCCTTGTAGCGGCTCTCCCGCTGGATCATGGCCAGGATGATGGCCGGGTCAATCTCGTATTGTTCACAGGTGAGCATGATGTGGCGCTGCACATCCTCGGCCAGGGGCACATCGTACAGGGCAGGTGCTGCCGGTGCGGTGGTGGTTTCCTCTGCAGGCTTGTCCGCCTCCGGGTCTCCCAGGGTGGGCTCCTCGATCATGGGGGCCAGCTTGTCCACTTCTTCCGGGGCCACCGGGGCCGCCGCCACAGGGGAGGACAGGAACGCCCACCAGGCCAGGAACGCCAGGGCCAGGCCGATGGTGGCCGCCGTGACCGTGTTCATCACGATGGAAAGGATCCGCTGCCGTCTTAAATATTGCTCCCGCTTGCTCATTGTTTCGCTCCTTTCAGTAGTGCCTCGGCGGCCTTGTAAAGCATCTTATGCCGCAGGGCCCGCTCCTCATCGGTCAAATCGGGGATGTGCACCCGCACGATGGCGTTGGGGTATGTATAGACTTTTGTGGTGCTGTAGGTGTCCTGGGTTTTCACAGGGCCGCCTCCTTTTATTTCGATTTTTCTAAATTATTCGGCTATGGGTTGTCCGTATTCCGTGAATATAATTCACGCTAATCTCCAAAAAAAATGGCATCTCTTTCCCGGCGGTTTAAGTGGAGCGCCAGGGAAAGAAGCAGCATCTCGGATGCCTTTAATTCACTTTTCCCGGCCATCTTGTTGTATAGGGTGTTTCGGGTCATCCCACATTTTGCGGCCAGGGTGGTGATGGGTATGCCTGCATGGTCGATTTTCTTTTGCAGCATTTCCAGGTTTACCATGCCGATCCTCCTTTCCTTTGCGTGAATGTAATTCACAATTCTGCTTTTCATTATACTGATATAATTTTACTTGTCAATATTTCTTTGCTAAATTGTTGAATTATTTTCACAGGGGTGTTATTATACACTCGAAAGGAGGGAAGAAAACTAATGTTAAAATTATACGAAAATATCCGTGCTTATCGGATCCGGGAGGGGATGACCCAGGAAGATCTTGCGAAGCGGGCCGGGTATACAGACCGGTCATCTATTGCAAAGATAGAGAAGGGCCTGGTCGATCTTGCACAATCTAAAATAGAACAGTTTGCGGCAATCTTTGGCGTGTCCGCCGGTGAGTTGATGGGCTGGGATCAGGAGCCGGAGCAGCTGGCGGATGTGGCCGCCCAGGTGCTTCTCAATCCGGGCACCCTGCGGATGGTGGAGCAGTTTTTGAGCTTGTCTGCAGCGGATCAGGAGATGGTCCGGGCCATGGTCGCCTCGTTGGCAGAAAAAACAAAATAAGGGCCGACACTACGGTCAGCCCTTGGTTAGCCCTTGGAATTGAATAATTTTTTAATGAGGGACAGGGTAAAGCGGAGTTGGTATTCGTCCATGCGGTCGATATACTGGCGTAATTCTTCTTTCATTTTTTCAATCATTGGGCGCACCTCGCTGTTTTTTGTTACCGGGGGATATAAAGAACGAATGTTCGAAAAATAATATACTAAAATAATCTATTTCTTGCAAGATTTATTTTAATCATTCTTAAAGTAAAAAATTGTCGAACTATTGGGAAGTAAAAAATAAAATATGAGGAGGCTGCGTATATGTATAGACAGCTGGAGATAAATTGCACGCCGGAGGAGGTGCTGGTCTACCTGCGGAAAAGCCGGACAGATGACCCGCTCCTATCGGTGGAGGAAGTCCTTGCAAAGCATGAGACCATCCTGGATGAGTGGGCAGAGGAACGCCTGGGCGGTGTAGTGCCCGAAAAAAACAAGCTGCGGGAGATCGTGTCCGGGGAAACGATTGCAGACCGCCCGGAGATGGGCCGCCTGCTGCGGATGATAGAAAGCCCGAAGATCCAGGCCGTGCTGGTCGTGGAGGTGCAGCGGCTTTCCCGTGGTGACCTGGAGGATGCCGGGCGGCTTATCAAGTTGTTGCGGTATACAAACACCCTGGTTATAACGCCGCAAAAGATCTATGACCTGCGGGATGAATATGACCGGGATGCCTTTGAGCGGGAGCTCAAGCGGGGCAATGAGTTTTTGGAGTATCAAAAGAAGATCATGGCAAGGGGCCGCCTGTTGAGTGTGTCCCAGGGCAATTTTATCGGCAATGTCGCCCCGTATGGCTATAAAAAGAAAGTAGTCATGGAAGGAAAGCGGAAGTGCCACACCCTGGAGATCGTGCCCCATGAGGCAGAGATCGTCCGCATGATTTTCGATATGTATGTAAACCAGGATATGGGCCGGGTGACCATTGCCAAATATCTCAATGAGCATTATGTCAAGCCGCCCCGTGGTGAGCTGTGGGCCCAGGACACGATCAAGACTATGCTGGAGAATGAGCACTACCTCGGCAGGGTCCGCTGGAACTGGAGAAAGACGGTCAGCATCGTGGAAGATGGGGAAGTGCGAAAAACACGGCCAAAGACACAGGTCGGGGAGTATATGGTCTTTGAGGGCAAGCATGAGGCCATCGTGGACGAGGCTATTTTTAAGGCCGCCAGGGAAAAGCAGGGCCGCAATGTCCGCAAAAAAGGCACCACCAGGGTCCGCAATCCGCTGGCCGGGCTGGTGTACTGTCAATGCGGCAGGGCCATGTCTCTCCGCACATACAAGAAAAACGGCGTGGAGCGGTCAGCGCCTCGGCTGCTTTGTGATAATCAATCATACTGTGGCACCAGCTCCGCACTTTATGAGGAGGTCCTGGAGCGGGTCTGTGAGATCCTGCAGGATTGCATAGAGGATTTTGAGATCCGCATCGAAAGCGACAATGGAGATGCAGCGTCCATGCACC
>JAEIGA010009880.1_pt1 | contig 14451 bp, 31 predicted proteins | sample 9270691 | NCBI WGS metagenome assembly JAEIGA01 (sample SAMN17057246, study PRJNA624740) | gut metagenome | biome: biome; isolation source: fecal sample | host: Bos grunniens | place: China: Xizang | collected 2019 | reverse complement strand
TAGCCTCCACCTGTTCCTTTGTCATACCTCTAGAAGCCTCCAGCAGGGCACGGGTCTCCGGACGCTCCCGCAGATCCTCCAGGTATTCGGCAAGGTCATCGTCAGCACCGGGCTTTCTTCCCAAGAAAAAGTTCGGTTGCACATCCAGTGCCCAACATAGAACCTGTATCTGGTCAGCGTCTGGCCGGCTTACGCCCTTTTCCCAATTGCTGATTGTTGTGTTACCAACGTTGATTTTGTCAGCCAGTTCTCTCTGCGTTAGACCAGCGGCCTTCCGGGCTGCTTTTATTTTATCTCCGAGTACTTGCGCCATGTTAGACACCTCCTGACGCTACAATAACACGATTTTTCGAATCTGTAAATATTAATATCCAAATTTCTTGAAAAAATTGTTGACAATCCAAGAAACATGGATTATTATAGTCATAGATTCCAATATTCTTGGATTTTTGGGAGGTGAGACCATGACAGCAGGGCCACGGATAAAGGAATACATCGAGTCAAAAGGGATTTCTCAGACGTTTCTCGGTAGACGGGCAGGCATCCCGATTGGGAAGCTGAACCAGACATTAAACGGAAACCGACGATTCCAGTTGGACGAATATGAGCGCATTTGCTGGGCACTGGAGGTTCCGGCGGACACGTTCCTCAAACCCCATCCCCCGGAGCCAAAAGAAGCGTACCAAAACCAATGACCCAATATTGGGACACAAGAAAGGAGGACACTATGGACAAACCGACAGGGATATACGTCACGTTGAAGGCCAGGGCCATATTGGCCGCAATAGACGCCGGACTGGTCAAAAGGACGCTTCGCGGATACAAGCTCGACAAGTTCAACCGGTTTTGGGAGCTGTTCGAGAAGGCAATGTCAGAAGAGCTCGAATATGCGCTCAAGCAGAAGTGTCAGACCGGAGCCGAGCAAAACCATAAAGACATCGCGGAGGAGCCTCCGCCGGGTTGAGTCAATCAGGGCACTCCCGGCAGGCGTGATTCTGGCCAGATTCATATCATAAGCGATCCCAAATTCGACAAGGCTATGATCGTGAAGATACTGAAGATCGCGCTGATCTTCTTCGCTGATGTCGTTGCTTGGGATCCATCCGGCGCGAAGTCTCCGGAGCAGCCGCACTTGACTGGACGACAGATTCATAAAATCACATCCTTCCATCCACATCATACCACGGCTGGAGGGAACACACAAGAAAGGAGGCACCATGCTGGCGCTTGTTTTTCTGATCACGACAATCATCTGCGCATGCGGATGGATATTGAACAAAGTAGGGCAGGCAGCTCTGCTGTGGTACTTAGACGAAAAAGGGTACCCCTACCCATCCGACGAGGAAATGAGAAAGGGCACCCGATGGGCCGCGGAGCATTTTATCCAAGATGCGTTTCGAGGTAAGCGCTGAAGAAGGGAGTCACCTATGAACAACCCATACGAAAACATGAGCCACAGCGAACTGATCCGAGCGTGCATCGACGTGAAGCCTGGCACCCGGGAAGCGTGGCAGATCCATAAAGCCCTGAAAAAATACGGCGATGGGGTGGACTTCTTCGACCTGTATATAGACGTAATCGTTGCAGCCGTATCAGCCCTGGTCGGATCACTGCTGGGATTTATCCTGGTGCGGTTGGTGCTATGAGAGAGATGATCAGCGCGGCAAGGGAAATCAGCATGGCGAGGACATCAATCCAATGATCCCGTAAATACAGCCACAATCGATGTAGTCGGTACTGCTGGAAGTGAATCCCCGTCTGCGTAAGACGTATCTCATTATTCCCTATATCCCGGATCAGACCGTTGCGCTCCAACATGTCCATGACACTATTGATTTCCGAATCATACTTGGCAAAATCGCATGTTGAGCTGAGATCGCGTTCCAGGCAGAATTTTGTGGTATTCATCAGAAAACCGATTGGTTGATCTGTATTGCCGGACAAGGATTTCAGCATCTTCAAAACGGCTTTGGATTCTTTTGTAAGCATATAAACACATCCTTTCGCCCACATCATACCACGGCTGGAAGGAACCCACAAGAAAGGAAAGATCAACATGACCACCAGTGAGGCAAGAGTTAATCCAGGAGGGATATAAATGCAAAAGCAAATCAAGACGGCGGTCGTTGCCATCCTATTCATTCTTATCGCAAGCATATGTGCAGGCTGTGGAACGAAAACAGATTATGGTGTTGATGGAGAGGCTCCGCACGTTATGACTGTTGTAGATACGACAGCAGGATACGTAATCTATCGGCACGATGAAACCGGTGTCTGGTATTTTTGCCGAGATGGCGGCTATGGGAAGTCCGTCTGTGTCATGGTTAACCCGGATGGCACACCGTATACTGAAAAATAAATCGAAATCAGTCACCATTATTGGAACACACAAGAAAGGAAAGATCAACATGACCCCAAGAGAAATCCACGATCTCCTGTCAGATTACTACGACCGGGAGATGAACAACGTATTTTGCTACTCGGCCAACTATCTCATGAACACCCCAAAACGGGGCTATGAAACAGAGTGGAACCGGGCCACACGCAACGCGGAAATTCTGGAGTACCTGCTGCGGCAGTACCCGGATCCGGAGGCATAGCGACCAGCAGACAATAACCACAAATCAGGCTCATAAATTTGAAACGAGGTGATCCCATGAGACTATCCGACTTAGAACCAGGCAGCCAGGAAGAACTGGACTGGGCAACGCATGTACTAAAAACGCTCTACGAGATCGCAGCGGCAGAGAAGGGCCTGAAAATTACGGAGTTCACAGTAACGAGAAAGGAACCGAAAAATGAAAGTTAATCCCTTTTCCGTCTTTTACTACACGCTGATCGTCGGCCTGCTGATCCTGATCATCGGCCAGGCCACTGGAGCGGGCGCCACCGGCACCAGCTACCAGGAGGACAAAGCCGCGGCCCACGAGGCGGCGGAGCTGATGCGGTCCTATGGCTATCCGGAGGACAACCCTGTGATCCAGGCGGCGTCAACCTGGTGGTGGGAGACCGATGCAGCGGAGCAGACAGAGCAGACCGCCAGAAGCCTCACCGAGGAAAACACGGAGGTCCGGCAGATCGAGGCCCCGGCCGTCACCATCACCGAGGCTCAGCGAGAGGAATACCCCGTAGCTTGCGGCGTGTGGCGGTATCTCCGGGAGGACATGGGCCTCAGCGCACCCGTGGCCGCGGGGATCCTGGGCAATATGATGGCGGAGTGCGGCGGGCAAACGTTGGAGTTGCAGCCGTACCTGTGCGTCAACAATTTCCTGGGCCTGTGCATGTGGTATGCGCCCTATACCAATGGGCGGCTGACCTACGGGGCCGACGTGACCGACCAGTTGAAATATCTCAGCGACACCCTGGAGACCAACATGGAGTATTTCGGCGGGGACTATGAGTATTTCTGCGGGCTGGAGAGCGCCACGGACGCGGCATGGTATTTTTCGGAGTACTACGAAAGAGGGGGCTGGCACTACGTACGGGCAAGGAACGCAGAGACGGCGCTGGAGTATTTTGGGGAGGGCTGACAAATGAGTGACTATATCAGCCGGGAGGCTGTGGTTGAGAGAATAGGAAAATGGTTTCCCCCGAACATCCCGACAGAATGGGAGCAGCCGATCAGGGAATGCTTACGAGCGATAAAGTACACCCAAGCCGCCGACGTGGTGGAGGTGGTCAGGTGCCGAGACTGCAAGCGCGGCAAATATGACGCAGAGCTTAATGGCTATTGGTGCGGTGGAGATATACACGCAGGAGCGTTCTACTGCATGTACGGGACGCGGTTGGACGCGCAGGAGGCCACCACATGACCACCGATGAAATCAACGCCCAAGTGCGGGCGCAGATCGCCCGGCGGCAGGAGGACCGGAGGTTAGAAGCGGAGCTGATCCGCTACCGGGCGGAGGTCAACGCCGCCACAGACCGGATGATCGCCGCGGTGAATCAGCACCAGGCGGACACCCGCCGGCGGGAGGCCGACAACCGGGCCGCCCTGGCGGAATACCGGCAGCGGGTTTCAGAGACCATGGACCTGACCCCGGCCCGGCCCCATAGAAAAAAGGACCGAATCAGCCTGCGGGCATTCCTGACCGGGCTGTTCGGCATGATGATGATCGGCTGGATGTTTGTCCAGACCATCGTTTGAAAGGAGGAAATCTTTTGGAAGACACGAGGAAATCCATTATCGAGATGGCGCGCGGTGCGTTCATTGAGCGGGTGGACTATGAGATGAACCGTGTGGTGGACAACATTCTGGATCCGAACACAAAAGCGACGGAGAAACGAAAGGTCACCATCACGCTGACGCTGCAGCCGGACGACCTGCGGCAAAACGTCAATGTCGCGTTTGCGGTGAAATCCGCACTGGCGGCGACAAATCCGCTTACCACCAGCCTGTATATTGCCGGGGAGGCAACAACCGGGGAAATGCAGGTGGTGGAAATGACGCCGAACATTCCGGGTCAGATGTCGATTGACGGAACGGAGCAGGAAGCACCGTCCATGCTCAAGCTGATCCATGCGGTATAAGAAAGGAGAATCAGAATGCTCAAGGAAGCAATCGAAAAAATCGCCACAATGGCCCAGCCGCAGCGCTGGGAGGTAGAAGGGCGCACCTTTATGGTGGGGCAAGAGGGCGCGGAGGAGCTTCGGCCGGAGACCGATGGCCCGGCTACGCTGGAACTGCACAGTCTGGATGCGCTTGTCAAGCTGATCAAAGAGGAATATAGCGATTACGACGAGATTCCCGGCTTGCCGTTGTATGTCACGATCCCCTCGCCAACAAGCGTCCGTGCTTTCACGAAGGTTGAGTGGACACATCGATGCGTTAGAACCTATCCGTTCCAGGCGGTGGCGACAGATGTACCAGGCTGGAACGAGTCGGTGCAGATGGGGTTTGAGGAAGCTATGATCGCACTCCGGACGAGATTCCAACCAAGTTCGGATTCCGAATATGCGCTGAAGCTGCTCAGCGACATCACCACAGGCAGCAAGGTGACGTTCAACGACAACGGCATTGCAACCTCCATTGTGACGCAGAGCGGCATTGCCCTCCAGCAGAACACGAACATCCGGCCAATCATCTGCCTGCGTCCATACCGGACCTTCCAGGAGGTGGAGCAGCCGGAGAGCCAATTCCTGATTCGGGTCAGTGAACGCGGGATTAAGTTTGTGGAGGCCGATGGGGGCATGTGGAAGCTCACGGCCAGGCAAACCGTCAAGGCGTACCTGGAAGAAAAACTGTCGCAGGAGATCCTGGCGGGAACGATCGTGGTTGCACTGTAAAAAAAGCGCCGCTCCGGGTGTGCAGACCCGAGAGCGGCAAAAGATCAACACTGCTATTATAGCAGATCACGGAGGGAAAATCAATGAAATCACAAGCGATTCAGAAAATTGACGCGGAGCGGGCAGCCTACAAGGGCAATCGGTACGGCGAGGCCATGAAAACCTATGTCGCCGGGATCCTGAAGGAGTTCTGCCAGCAGAACGAGGAATTTGCCCGGGCTGTGGTCCAGGGCGGTTCTTTCGGAGACTGCATGAAGGCCGTCACCGAGGCAATTTCGGGCCAGAGCATTTCCGATTTGGACGCCTGCCGGGCCGCGGCGGGATTCTATTTTCCGGGGAGTGTGGTGGACTTTAAAATGTCCATCCGCATGAGTGAATACGAGACGGAGGAGCCGTCCAAGGTGCTGGATCTCCGGCTGGAGGACTTCCTGGTATGACGGAGTTTGAAGAGCGCTGGCCTTGGCTCCGGATGAAGCCGGACACACAGACCACGGTCATGCTGAGCACGCAGCAGTATCTGTTTACCGAGCCGGCAGCGGACGGGAAGCGGAGCTGCTGGTGCTCCGCCTGCGGGAACCGGGGCACAGCAGCGATATACGGAAAGGAGCGCACCCGGGTGATGTGCCCCTTCTGCTATGAGATGGTGACCGTCATCAACCACAGGCGCTTCCAGAAAGACGCCCCGACGCTCCAGGAGTGGGTCCCGGTCATGTGGTTTCAGCGGCACGACGGGGAGCTGTGGGCGGCGTATGGCTGGTGCCGCCGGAGCTTCTACCGGGAGAGTTGGGACGGCCCGGACTGGTCCCAGTGGCTGAATATCCAGCCGGAGCGGGTCTATCGCTTCCGGGTGGGGGAAACGGCGGAAATGTGGAAATGGTCCGCCTGGTACGGCTGGCCTACCTCTCCGTGGAACGCCTCAGACCCGCAGCTTACCAGAATGTTCGGCAATGGCAGGCACGTCTATGACGTCTACCAGACCGGCGAGCTGGAGGAAAGCGCCCTTCGCTATTCCGGGCTGGATCAATGGCTGGAGGACGGGATCCGGGAGGGGATGCAGGAATGCACCGTAGCCCGGTATCTGGCGGCCTACTGCCGAAAGCCCGGGCTGGAGCTGGCTGTAAAGTGGGGCCTAAATGATGTGGTACGGGATCTGGTGTACAGCCGGAAGACCAACGGAAGATCTGTCCGGTGGGACGCGAAAACGCCCTGGGAGTTCCTGAAGATCAGCCGCGCGGACTGGAAGGCGTACCGGGAGAGCCGGTGCGCCAGCGTGGAGCTGCTGCAACAAAACCGAAAAACCTTCCACATGCCGGTCCCAGAGCTGCTGGAGATCGAGGATTGTTATCTGGCCGGGGGAAATTACAGCGACTGGCAGAGCAGAACAAAAATCCTCTGTGAAAAGGGCATTCCCGTCCGGGAGCAGGTCCGTTATATCCGGAAGCAGGAGAAGCTGTCCGACCGGACCCCGTCGGCCTGGCTCCGGCTGTGGGTGGACTACCTGACGGAGGCGGAGAAGGCTGGCCGGGACGTATCCATAAACGGCGCCATCATGCCGCGGGACCTGCAGACGGCACACGATGATATGGTAGAGCTGAACCGGCTGAACCGGGAACAGCTCCGGGAGCAAGCACAGCAGAGGCAGATTGACCAGCTGAACCAGGGCGCGAAGAAATATGGCGTCCGCAGGGAGACGCTCCGGAAGAAATACGAATACCGCAGCGGCGGCCTGATGATCCGGGTGCCGGAGGAAGCCGGTGAGATCATCCGGGAGGGAAACGTGCTCCGGATCTGCGTGGGCGGCTATGCGGCGCGGCACCTATCCGGCGCCACGACAATCCTGTTCCTGCGGCGGGTGCGGAAACCAAACACGCCATACGTCTGTATCGAGATCAACGAGAAAACAAACCAAATCGTCCAGATCCACGGGTATCGAAACGAGTGGCTGGGCGGCGGAAAGAGAAATATTTCCCCGGGAGAAAAATACAGGGACTTTCTCTCGGAGTGGCTGAGCTGGGTGAGGGCCGGGAGCAAACGGCCCGCCGGCAGAAAGGAAGACACAGCATGACGGACATGACAGTAAAAAAGGACCCGGGCACCCTGGCGGTGGAGATCCGGACCCTGCAGCAGCAGGCCCAGGTGGTGGTGCTGAGCTACGCCATCGAGATCGGGCGGCGGCTGTGCGAAGCAAAGGCGGCCCTGTCCCATGGACAGTGGGGCGAATGGCTGGAGAACGAGGTGAACTTCTCCCAGTCCAGCGCCAACAATTACATGAAGGTCTATGAGCGCTACGGCTCCGAGCAGCTGAACCTGTTCGGGGACACAAAATCCGAAACGCTTGGGAATCTGCCGTACACCAAAGCTCTGAAGCTCCTGGCGGTGCCGGAGGACGAGGTGGAGGAGTTTCTGGAGGAGAACGACGTGGAGGCTATGTCCACCCGGGAGCTGGAGCAGGCCATCCGGGAACGGGACGAGGCAAGAGCGGACCTACAGAAGGAACGGGAAGCCGGCGTAGCTCTGGCGGTCAAGGCGGACCATCTCCGGGAAACGGCGGAGGAGGCCCGCGAGGAAGCGGAGAGGCTCCGGGAACAGATCCAGCAGCTGGAGAACCGCCCGGTGGAAGTGGCGGTGCAGGCGCCCACAGAGGAGATGTTTGAGGAGATCCGGGCCAAAGCCGAAGCGGACTATGCTGCCGAAAAGGAGAAGCTGGAGAAAAAGCTGGAGAAGGCGGAGAAAAGGGCCCAGGCTGCGGAGAAACAGGCCGCCGAGGCCAAAGAAAGCGTCAAGAAGGCAAAGGAAACCGCAAAGGCGGAGCTTCAGAAGGACATCGACGCGGCGCGGCACGTCGAGGCGGAAAAGATCCGGCTGGAGGCGGAAAACGCAGAGCTGCAGAAGCGCCTCCGGGCTGCGGACACCTCCACGGCACAGTTCCAGATCTATTTCCAGCGGGTGCAGGAGGACTGCAACCGGATGCTGGGCCTGATCCAGAAGGCGGACGCAGCCCAGGGCGAAAAATTCCGAACCGCCATGCGGACGCTGCTTAATTCCCTGGGGAACGCTCTATGAAGAGCACCCGATACAAGGTCACCTGGCAGGGCCGAAGCGTGACGGTCTCCGCCACCTATTACATGGGCATGCTCCAGAAGGCCGCGGAGAAACTGGGCGTGAGCGTGAAGGAGCTCCGAGGCGCGAAGATCGAGGAAATGTACAAGCATGAGGTGATCCACAAATGACAGGACGCCTGCAGCCCTGCGCACGGTGCGGCGGCAGCCCGGGCCTGCGCTTTATGCCAAAAGTGGGGAGAACGGAACCGTATTTCTGGTGGTACGAATGCCGGAAATGCGGCTTCCGGGCCGGATGCGCCTTATCAACGGACGCCGCGAAGGAAGGATGGAAGCATGATAACAGAAGGGAGCAGCAAAATGGATAAGCATATCAGCATGGATACCGCGCGGGACATTCTGGCGGAGCACTATGGATCCGCGTCGCCGGAGACAGAGGCCGTCCTCATGAAAATCTGGGACGAGCTCGACGGCGCCGCCAGCGACGAGCTGTCCCGCCGGCTGGAGGATCTGCAACGGGAAAACGCATACCTGGACCAGGAGCGGGCTGCCCTGTGGCGCTGGCACGACCAGCGGGAGGAGAAGGACCGCTGGCGGTGCCAGGTGGGGGATACAGTGTATCAGACCGATGGAGTGCGCATCTACGAGAGCACGATCCGCAAGATCATCTATGATACTGGCCACTTTGCTTTTGACGACGATGCAATAGGGCGCTCAGTCTTCCTCACCCGCGAGGAGGCAGGAGAGCATCAGAGGAGGGACTGACAATGCGTGAACACATGGGGTTGTTCCGGGGAAAACGGACGGACAACGGCGAGTGGGTTGAGGGGAGCTTATACATAGCGACACTTGATAATGCCGGAACGATAAGTAAGCACTTCCGAATCCAAGACATCACGTACGGGAACGATGAAAATGGATTCCCCGCCTATATGAGCGGAATCGATGAAGAGGTCGATCCTGACACTGTAGGAGAATGCTCCGGGCTGACAGACCGGAACGGCAAGCTGATCTTTGAGGGGGATATCGTTCGCTTTACCAGATACGATGCTCTCGGATGGCGCAGAGACAGAGTAGGTCAAGTGCTGCACCACCAAGACACAGCATCGTTTTATGTGCTGGCTACGACCGGAGACGGGTGGGGCTGGCCGCAAATAGAAAGCATTGAGGTCATCGGCAACATCCACGACAACCCGGAACTTGAAGGTCCTCTGATCGTCCCACCGTGCGAGATTGGGGACACTGTATGGTCTGTTGTGATGGGGGATGAAAAGGAGAACGACGAAGAAGTCGAAGGAATCATAGTGACGGAAGTCGGAAGACAAGGGTTCTGGACAGCCCATACAATAGGCGATACAACGTCCATGGACCTATTTACTCCGTGGGAGGAGCTGGGGCAGAGGGTCTTCCTGACCAGGCAGGAGGCCGAGGCGGCGATGGAAAGGAGCAAATCCGATGGCACTTAAACCGATGCTTTTCAACACCGGGATGGTCCAGGCGATCTTGAGCGGACAGAAAACCTGCACCCGGCGGCTGGTGAAGCCACAGCCAACGCGACCCTATATCATTGAAAAGACGCCGACTGGATTTTGGATGGATATGAAAACCGGCGAGGGTACGGATTATCAGTATAAGCCACCTTGCCACCCCGGCGACATCCTGTATGTGCGGGAAACATGGGGCGACTACAGAGAGTGCAGTTTAAGCGGTGAAGATGGATATTACTATCTCTATCGAGCGGATTATCCAGACGGGGCAACATCCGTTCCGCTGCCTGAGTCCGAGCGAACCGACTACGCCGATAGCTATGATCTCCCGCGCTGGCGTCCCTCCATCCACATGCCGAAGGAGGCCGCACGGATCTTCCTGCGGGTGACGGACGTGCGGGTGGAGCGGTTGCATACAAGTTTCTTCGAGCCAATTTGCCCGATATTCGCGGTTCAGGCCGAGGGGGTTGACGTTGGAGATACCTGTCGAGAGTGCATTGAGAATTACGGAGTGCCGTGCTGTGTTGACACCATAGACGAGGATGGTTCTAATTTATACGGCGGGGAGTGCGGGATGCTTGACGAGAACAGAGGAAAGTTTTCTGATCTGTGGGATAGCACCATCAAGCCCGCCGACCTTGACCGCTACGGCTGGGCCGCGAATCCATGGGTGTGGGCCATTCGGTTCGAGCGGATCAGCAAAGAGGCGGCGCTGGGAGGTGAAAGCGATGGCAAAAATTGACGATTTGACTATTAACGTAACTCCAAGAATCACGGTATCGGACGAAACAGCGGAGCGATGCCTCCGACTGCTGGAGATGTGGCAAAATGATAACCCGGATAAACGGATTCAAGGGGAATGGATGGCAGGCGGAGTGGCTTTCCGCATCCGCTCCCGAGGAACCACCGGAGGGAGATAACGAGGATGGATAAGCCAAGCGAACAGATTTCTGGGTTTCTCGACTTCCTCCGTGAGTGCAATATGGCCTACAGGATCGCCTTGGCCAACGAGGAGGAGGCCAATCAGAAAATCCAAGACCTTTTGCACACGCTGGAACTTGACTCTCCCGGATACCACGATGGCGCGAAGCTGGCCCGCATGATTGCCAGCGTCAGAAAAGACCGCCGGGCGGCGAAGGATGAAATCGTGAAATTGCAGGCAATCATCAGTTGGATAGAGCTGTATGACAAGACAATCCATTCGTTAGAGAAATTGCTTGGGGAAGTCCGCAAGGCGGAAAAATCAACCGAGGGCCGGACATATACGCCTCGAACGGATGTGGTCAAACGAGCGCTGGGAGGTGACGGAGATGGCAGATAACTGGGTTAAATCCTGCGGAGAGGCGGCACAAAGGGGCTTTCTGGCGGGATTGCAAAAAGGCCGCGGCAGGAAGCGGGCATTTGATCCACAATATATGCGGAAAACATACCCTCCACCGCCGAAAAAAATCATAGCATTGGGGATACGAGGCTTGTTCGGCGTTATATCTCCAAGCAAAGCCTTTGCGTATGCAGGAGATGACGTACAGAAATGGTGGATCGAGATCATGAAATTTAATGTTTGGCGGCGGACTCTCAGCAAAAGGGGCTGGAAATATCTATACCGTCAAATAAGAGAAGAAAGGCGAGGTGACGGGACGTGAGCTATTACAACTATGACACTGGTTCCTTTCGCGGTTACTGCGTTATGTGCGGCGTCGGAGGCCCCAAGCGTGATTTTGACCGCATCATGATCCGAAACGGACGATATGGGAGCCCAAAACAGATGGCATACACCTGCCGGGAATGCTCTGCAAAAGTTGCAGACTTTTTGGGTGTAGAGCTCCCGGACGTGGACCACACGGAACATAGAAAACCGTATCAATATCGTAATGTTAGCCAGATGGGGAGGTGACGCCCCGTGATTGACCTGTTGATACCCTTTGTTGTGGGACTGCACATCGGGGTTATGCTCGGGATCACGCTGGAGTGCTTGCGAAGGAGGGGCGACGAATGAACCTGAACTATGCGCGGCGCAGCGAGGACACGGAGCAGATCAAGGTAATCGCCTGGGCCAAATGGCAGGAGCACGTCTATCCGGCGCTGGGGCTCCTGTACCACTGCCCAAACGGCGGCAGCCGGAACCGGGCGGAGGCGGTGAAGCTCAAGCAGATGGGCGTCCGGGCCGGGGTGCCGGATCTTCATTTGCCGGCGCCAAAGGGGATCTACCCCGGGCTGTACATCGAAATGAAATACCAGGACGGAAGACTGGGGGACAGCCAAAAGGAATTCCTACGTCTGGCGGCCCAAGCCGGGAACTATTGCGCGGTGTGCTACGGCGCGGACATGGCCATCAATGTTCTGACGGAATATCTCCGGCTCCAGGAGCGGGAGGAAATGGCGGCGCCGAACCTGTGTATCTTCCAAAACGGGAAGGTCCGGCCGATACATTATAAGTAAAAAATAGACGGGGCTTCGGCCCCATTGGGCTTGTAGTTACCTATTATCCTTGTGCAGAAGGAGGGGAAAGAGATGTCAGCATTCTGGCGGGAAGTCAAGATCGACTGTGGGAAGGAGTTCCGGGCGGTGGAGATCTTCCAGTATTCCGGGAATCCGCAGCGGAAGCCCAGGAAACCCAAGACGCAGCTATCCACGCCGGCCCAGCAGAACCTCAACGACAAACGCGCCAAGCACTACCTGCTGCAGCTGATCCTCTCCAACTTCGGACCGGGGGACTATGTGGCCCATCTCACCTACCAGAACAAATACAAGCCAAAAGACGCGGCGGAGGCCGGGAAGATCTTCCGGCGGTTTATCGGCCGGATCAACTACCAGCTCAAAAAACGGAGCCTGGAGCCCTGCCGGTACATATGCATCACGGCGGAGGGAGAGATCCACGGACGGATCCACCACCATGTGTTCCTCCGGTGCGGTCTCAGCCGGGACGAGATCGAAGACCTGTGGTGGGCCAAAAAGGAAACGAAGAAAACCCGCCGGGAGATGCTGGGCGGCTGCAATGTGGACCGGCTCAAGGACTGGAGTGGCAACGGCATCCTGGAAATGGCCAAATACGTGACGCGGCAAGCCAAAGGCAAAAAGAAATGGACCCAGAGCCAGAACCTGACCCGTCCCAAGATCCGGCGGGCAAACGATTCCAAGTATTCCACTCGGACTATGGGGAAAGTTCTGTCCGAGGACGTAAAATCCCAGGCGATTGCGAATTTTATACACAAGCACTATCCGGGATGGCAGCCGGTACAGATCGAGAAGGCCGCGCCGGAAACCGAACACCTCTGGGGCGGCGGGCTGTATCTGCTGCTGCATCGGATGGAACCATAAGGGGGAAGGATCATGCAAGCTACATCAGAAAAACGAGCAAACGAGACGCGGCCCTATGAGACCGTGGAGACGCTCCAAAGGAGACTGCCGACGCCCGGGCACCGGGGACGGCGGGTGCCGTGCTTCCTGCAAGGAGAAAGACGGGAGGAGTATAAGCCGGAACCGGTCTGGTATACGGTGATCGCTACATATCCGGAGCACCTCCAGTACCTGGTGCAATACCACGGCAGCGGCCTGACGGAGATGATCAGCGTCAAAGGGGAGGACTGGGGATGACGGCGCGGCAGTGGCTGGGCCGGGGAAACAGTGCGCGCAAAAAGATCGCGGCGCTGCGGGAGACCAAGGAAAAGCTCTATGCGGAGGTGACAGGGACGACGCCCGGCTATGCCGGGGACGTTGTCATGCATGCCGGAGAGAGCCGAAAGATGGAGAAATACGCCGAGGTATCCGAGGCCCTGGACGCGGAGGAGGCACGGCTGCTGGAGATCTGCCGGGAGACGGTGGAGGTGATTGGCCAGGTGGAGGACCAGCGGTATTACAGGCTGCTGCTGTACCGGTACGTGGAGGGGCTGAGCTGGACAGAGGTGGCGGAACGGATGGGGTATACGTTTGTCCATGTGACCAGGAATCTGCATCCGGCGGCGCTCGGGGAAGTGGACAGGCTCCTGAAAAAAAGCTAATGAATTTTATATTGCACCTGTGATATGCTGTAGACGTGAAGCCATGGAAAAGCGTCACACGACCAGGGGACCGGACAGCAATGCCCGGCCCTTTCCCATGCCGGGGCAGGCGCGCCGCGGGCTTTTCTCATTCCTTTCTCCGCGGCCCGGTTCAAGCCCGGACACCGGTACCAGACGGTAAGGGCAGCGCGTGGCGACCTCCTACGCCACAGAAGGCCGTTCAAACCGGCCTCCCGGTAATGGGAAAGGAAAAGGGAAGGGATCATAACGATGCGGGAATGGGCAAGGGACTTCTACTCGTCAGCAGCCTGGGCCAGGTGCCGGGAGGCGTACCGGGAGAGCGTCGGGGAGCTGTGCGAAGACTGCCTGAAGAACGGACTGGTCACGCCGGCCACAGACGTGCATCACATTGTCCATCTGACCCCGGAGAACATCCGGGATCCGAATATCACACTGAACTGGGACAACCTGGCGGCGCTGTGCCGGGATTGCCATGCAAAGCGTCATACGAGCAGGAGATACAGGGTGGATGCGGCGGGGCGGCTGATCGTCCGATGATTGGCGGCGAAAATTTCACAGATAGCCCCCCTATCAGAAAATTTTCTTGCATGCCGGCTCTAC
>JAEIGA010009879.1_pt1 | contig 14452 bp, 15 predicted proteins | sample 9270691 | NCBI WGS metagenome assembly JAEIGA01 (sample SAMN17057246, study PRJNA624740) | gut metagenome | biome: biome; isolation source: fecal sample | host: Bos grunniens | place: China: Xizang | collected 2019 | reverse complement strand
TGAAAGGGTGTGCTTTTTTTGAAAAAGTTTTTGAGTTGTTTTATTGTGATTTTGCTTGTTTGCAGTTTGAGCGTGGGCGCTAAAACAATTTCCAGCGAATGTGATATCAGCGATATTAACGTGCCTTTTGAATATACAAACACAAAGGCAGAAATTGGAACTAATCTTGATATAAAAGCAAAGTCGGCAATACTTTTGGAACCGTACACCGGTAAAATACTTTATGAACAGAACAGTGATGAAAAATTACCGCCGGCTTCTATTACAAAAATAATGCCGCTTTTACTTGTTATGGAAGCATTAGAACGTGGCGATATCACACTTGAAACAATGGTTTCGGCTTCGGAACACGCTTGCAGTATGGGCGGCAGTCAAATTTGGCTTGAGCCGGGTGAAGGTATGTCGGTTGACCATCTCTTAAAGGCAACCGTTATTGCTTCGGCTAATGATGCTTGTGTGGCTTTGGGTGAACATTTAGCGGGAAGTGAAGAGGGTTTTGTGGCTCTTATGAATAAACGGGCGAAAGAACTTGGGATGAACAACACTCATTTTGTTAATTGTACGGGTCTTGATGCCGAGGGACATTTAACCTCGGCTCACGACGTGGCTTTGATGTCTGCTGAACTTATAAAGTTTCCGCTTATTAAGAAGTATTCTACCGTCTGGATGGATAGTTTGCGAGACGGTGAAAGTGAACTTGTAAATACCAATAAATTGGTACGATTTTATAAAGGTACTACGGGTCTTAAAACAGGTACTACCAGCGGCGCTAAATATTGTCTTTCGGCTACCGCTTTACGTGACGGAATGGAATTGGTTGCAGTTGTTATGGCGGGGGATAGCAGTGATTTGCGGTTTTCGGGCGCTAAAAAACTTTTGGATTACGGTTTTGCAAACTACAGTTTTAAACAAATAGAAGCCGAACTCAAAGAAACGGAAGTGCCGATTTTAAAAGGTGTTAAGAAAACTTTGGGTGTTTCTTGCATTGATGCAGTAAACGTTCTTTTGTCTAAAACTGAGAAATCAGAGATTAAAAGACAAACCGAATGGAACACTGAAATTACAGCACCTATAAACAAAGGCGACGAAATTGGAAGGGTTAATATATACGTTGGCAAAAATCAAGTTGGCACACTTCCTATCACCGCAACCGAGAGTGTTAAAAAACTAGAATTTTGGGTTGCGCTCGGCTGGATTTTAGGTGGAATTGCCACTTTGTAAACTTTTTTGGAAATATGTATAATTTTACTTGAAAAATACAAAGAAATATTGTAAAATAAATATAAAGATTAAAGTAAAGGTGAAATTCAATGGCAATTAAGTTTAATTCGTCGTTTGCGAACGAGTTTTTGCGAGAAAACGACCTCGTGGGTTTAAAGGCACAAGTTAAAGCCGCTCACGAAATGATAGAGCAAAAAAACGGTCTTGGCAACGACTTCTTGGGTTGGGTAAATTTACCAACCGATTATGACAAGCAAGAGTTTGAACGTATTAAAAAAGCGGCAAACAAAATTAAAGAAGATACCGACGTTTTAATAGTAATCGGTATCGGCGGTTCGTATTTGGGAGCAAGAGCGGCAATCGAGTTTTTGCAAGGTCCTTACTATAACGATTTGACAAAGGGTCCAAAAATTTATTTTGCAGGTAATAATATCAGCGGTTCTTATCTTGACGATATCTTAAAGATTTGCGAAGGTAAACGTGTATCTGTTAACATTATTTCAAAATCGGGCACAACAACAGAACCTGCAATCGCTTTTAGAGTATTCCGTAAATATTTGGAAGAACAATATGGCGAAGCAGAAGCCGCAAAGCGTATTTACTGCACAACCGATAAAGCAAAAGGCACTTTAAAACAATTGGCTGATAGCAAGGGTTATGAATGTTTTGTAGTGCCGGATGACGTAGGCGGTAGATTTTCTGTTTTAACTGCGGTTGGTCTTTTACCAATAGCCGCTGCAGGTGCCGATATTGATGCATTGATGATGGGTGCTCGTGAGGCATCTAAAGATTATGCAGGTCTTGAAAATAACGATTGTTATACTTATGCAGCGCTTAGAAATGCTTTTTACCGCAAAGGTAAAGAAGTGGAACTTCTTGTAAGTTATGAGCCACGCTTTACAATGATGGCTGAATGGTTTAAACAACTCTTCGGTGAGAGCGAAGGTAAAGATAATAAGGGTCTTTTCCCCGCGGCAGTAACATTCTCAACTGATTTGCACTCAATGGGACAATACGTTCAAGACGGTGCACGTATCTTGTTTGAAACTGTTGTAACTTTTGGTGAAACAGATAAAGACGTTATTATTGAAAAAGAAGAAGACGATGGCGACGGTCTTAACTTCCTTGCAGGAAAACCGTTGGCATTTGTAAATCAAAAAGCATTTGAAGGTACTGTTTTGGCTCATACAGACGGTTTGGTTCCAAACCTTGTAATAAACGTAGATAAGCCGGATGAAGAAAATCTTGGACGTCTTATTTACTTCTTCGAAAAAGCATGTGCAATTTCGGGTTATATGTTGGGTGTGAACCCGTTTGACCAACCCGGCGTTGAAAGTTATAAGAAGAATATGTTTGCATTACTTGGCAAACCGGGTTACGAAGCACAAAAAGCAGAACTCGAAAAACGCTTAGGTAAATAATTTTAGAAACTACTGCCAAAAGCAGTTATAATAAGAAGGAGTGGTATAAATGATTAAAATCATTATCGGAAGAAAAGGTTCAGGTAAAACCAAGTTATTAGTTGACATGGTAAATGAAGCAACTAAAACAAGTTTGGGCAACGTAGTTTGCATCGAAAAAGGTGATACCCTTACTTATTCTGTTACTCATAAAGCACGTCTTATCGACGCTGATAGCTTTGCTATCTCAGGTTATGGTGAATATTACGGTATGGTAGCCGGCATTAAATCAGGCAACCACGACGTAACTCACATCTTTGGTGACGCAACTTTAAGAATTGGTACTCGTGATTACGAAGAACTTTGCGCATTCTTTGAAAGAATTTCTAAGATTGAAGACGTTGAATTTGTATTCACAGTTTCGGCTGATAAGGAAGAATTACCAAAGAAACTTTTCGACATTGCAGAAGTTTGCAACTAATAAGACAAAGTTATTAAATTTAACAAGAGCATATTGGGTGCGAACCCGATATGCTCTGTTTTTTTATTTGAGATATAATTTTGTGGCTAACGACGGACGTAAAACAGCAAAATAACTCCAACCAATAGTATTTGAAAGACGCTCGGTAATATCACGTTTTGTAAGACCTTTTGAAAGATTTAACAGTTCACCGTTGCCCATATAGATATAAAGTCCGTAAATATTGGTACTTTGCAAATACAGAATATCGCCTGTAACAAGATTGTGTTCACGCGGGAGGCGTGTGCGCTCGCCGTCGTAGTTTAAACTGTTGAGTACAAGTCTTCCGCCGTAAAGCGAAGGGGCAATCATTTCAAAGTATTTACCTGTGGAGGGAATTGATTTAAAGGTGCCAAGTTCCAGAAAAATGCCGTTTTTCAGTTCTTCAATATTTTTTCCTAAAATGTTTTCAACACCCAATAACTCTTTATAAATTTCATTTGCAAAGGTTACGGAATCGGCATTTGAGTCTTTTTTGGAATAAACAATGGCGCGTAGTTTTTCTTGTTCTTTTTCAGTCAAAGTTTTACCAACGTATACGGGATAACTTTGTGTTCTGATACCGCCTACTTTACTGTCTTTAGTGCATTTAATTGCGGTGCCGTTTTCTGCAGTTTTTAAAACTTTTACTGTATATGAAACTTTTTGCGCTTGATTTGGTTTTAATTTAACAGTCCAGTTAAGGTCTGTTTTGTTACTTTCTTTTGCGTTTTCTATTAAAACGGTATGTTCCGGAATAGTATCGGTGATATCAATTGAAACTGTTTTTGAGTTAGTGTTGAAAACTGTAAATGTATATGTTATGTTGTCACCCGCATTTACAGTTTGTCCCAAAGTGGAACTTGCGGTTTTTTCGGCAAAAATACCATTCATATCGCCTATTCTTTGTTTTGCGGTATCGCAAATGTTTGTGCCTAATATGTTTGAAGGACGAATAATGTAAAGCGCTTTACGTGGCTTTGCGGTTTGGAACAGATAGCGGTTAGAACTTTCGGGATTAAACAATTCATCAAGTTGCATATAACGAATTGCGGCTTCCTCTTGCTCTTTAAAAGCGGCGAGTTCGCCGTATACACCACCGGTGCAGTGAATCATATTACCGTTACCAACATAGAGCATAGCGTGGGTGTTGGTTGAATAGGTGTAGAAAACTATATCGCCGATTTTAAGTTGAGATTTATATTCTGCTTCGATTTGTGCTTTCTCTTTCTCGGTTTCGGTGCCGGTGAAATTGTATGTATAAGCTTTCATTTCGGCAGGGGAGTCTGCAAGTTTGAAATCGCCATAAGATTCACCTGTAACATTATAATATACATCGTGAACAAACCCTGTGCAGTTGGAATAACCTGTTTGGTCGCTTGTGTAATCTTCGGGGGATTTACCGCGTTCCCAACGGTAAATTTTAGGTGTGGTTTGCACTAGTGCACGATCAGCATATTGCATACGGTCACCACGTAGTAAAAAACTTTCAGCGGTGGCAATAATTGCTTTTTCGAAATCAGTTTTGCCTTTGGGTATTTCTTTTGTATTTATGCTCGTGTCAAGCGTTATCGAAGATGATGGTCGCAAAATCACAAACAAATCGTTATTTGCAATATTGTCAAGCGGTGAAGTATTAGAGAGCATTTTACAAGTATCGGTAAGGTCGTAAAGATTTTTACCATCGGTTGTATAGAAACGACCACTTGCTAAATCATTGGCATTTGCAAGTGTGCAGATAATATCACCTGTAATAATATCTGAAAGTTTAATATTGCTTTTTTGTTTGCCGGGCAACAATTCACCCATTTTTGTAGTAAATGATTTACCACCAAACATACCGGGAACTACAATTGAAATATAATCACTTGCTTTTTCGGCGGTAGTGTCAACAAAAATTTTGTTTACAACCGTTCCGGCGTCTTCGGTTATGGCCTGGGTTGAACTAAAGGATACTCTGTATAAAAATTTTATAAGCTCGTAGCTTTTGAATTTTGTATTTCTTAACGCTTGTAAAGATTTTACAAACTTAACCTGGTCGGCAGTTTGTTTTGTATTAAAGGGCGATACTGAACATGAAATAATTGAAAAGCCAAAGGAAATTACTAATATAATAGATATAATGATTTTACCTATTTTTCTATAACTCATAATTTTCTCCTTTTAAAAGTCAAAGTTATTATGTAATAATTATAGAATTTAAAAATAGGTTTGTAAAGTCGTTTTTTTTGGTAAAACAACTTTTTTAATGCAACATTTGGTTGAGTTTTTGAAAAATTGGTTAATTTGTTGTGTAAAAGCAAATATTCCATAGTTTTTTGGTGTAATATTTTTGCAAATTATGAAAATAAAATCTTGACAAATGCTGTTATAATATATATAATAGTCATTGTGACATTAGGAGTGGAAGTATGATTATTGATTTAAAAAGTATTTTTGTTAATGATAACGCTTCGCTTCCAGTGGATTATTTGTTAGATATGAGTAACTTCGAATATGCCGGTCAATTTCCGCTCAAAAATGCCGTGCGATTAGTTGGAACCATTACTAACAAAGCGAGTCTGGTGCGGCTTTGCGCGAAGATTGTATTTGAATACTGTGCCCCTTGCGACCGTTGTAGCAAACCAACTACTGCGTGTTTGGAAGTAGAGGAAGATAAAATCTTGGCAACCTCTATCGAGGGTGAGGACAGCGATACAATTCTTTTAGTTCCCGATATGAAGCTTGATTTGGATGAATTGATTTACAGTGAAACTGTTGTAAATCTTCCAATGAAGCACTTGTGCAAAGCAGACTGCAAGGGCGTGTGCTCTAAATGCGGTAAAGACTTGAATAAAGGTAAATGCGACTGTCCGGAAAAGGAAATAGACCCGAGACTTGCCGTACTTGCCCAATTATTAGATAATTAATTTGTTTATAATGATTTTAAGGAGGTGCCCCAGATGGCAGTACCAAAGAGAAAACATTCAAAAGCAAGAAGAGATAAAAGAAGAAATAACGTTTGGAAGATTAGCGCTCCAACATTAGTTAAGTGCGCTTGCGGTGCTTATAAGCGCCCTCACAGACTTTGCACTGCTTGCGGTAAGTATAACGACCGTGAAGTTATTGCAACAACTGCTGAATAATTGAAAAATTATCGCGAAATCAGAGAGGGAAGTTTCCTTCTCTGATTTTTTTCTAATACAAAAAAGGAGAATGGAGTATGTCTGTTATTATTGAAACAGTTGAAAAGGGTAGCCCTGCGTATAAAGCGGGTCTTCGTAGCGGTTATACATTGCTCAAAATAAATGATAACGAAATAATGGATGTACTCGATTATCGTTTTTATCAATTGGGCGAGAAAATTTTGCTTGAATTTATAACCGATAAGGGCAAAGTTAAAAAGAAATGGGTTAAAAAGAGCGAAGACAGTGAATTGGGTCTTATGTTTGAAACCTATTTAATGGATAAAAAACATTCTTGTCTTAACAAATGTGTATTTTGTTTTATTGACCAATTACCTAAAGGTCTTCGTGAAAGTCTTTATTTTAAGGATGACGATTCCCGTCTTTCGTTCCTTTTTGGCAATTATATAACCCTTACCAATATAACCGAACACGAGGTTGAGCGCATTATTAAAATGCATATAAGCCCAATAAATATCTCGGTTCATACAACCAACCCTGAACTTCGTGTTAAGATGATGAAAAACAAGAATGCGGGTAAGGTTTTGGAAATTATTAACCGTTTTAACGATGCGGGAATAAAACTTAATTGTCAGTTGGTATTGGTGCCCGGAATGAACGACGGTAAAGAACTGGAAAAAACTCTTAGCGACCTTACAGCGCTCGAAAACGTGGAATGTGTTGCATGTGTGCCTGTTGGACTTACAAAACACCGTGACGGTTTACCCGAACTTTGCGGTTTTGATAAGCAAAACGCCCAACAAACTATTGATATAATCAACCAATTTGGCGACCAAACTTTAAAGAAATACGGTAATCGCCGTGCGTTTGCTTCTGACGAATTTTATATTTTGGCAGACCGTCAAATGCCTTCGGCAGAGTTTTACGGTGAGTTTTTACAACTTGAAAACGGTGTGGGACTTTGTGCGCTTTTAAAAAGTGAAACGAATGACGCGATGGAAGTTTGCGACTATGAATTACCGCACAAGCGAAAAATCACCTTGGTAACAGGGGTTGATTCCAAACCGCTTATTACGGAAATAGTTGACAAAATGATAAAAAAATGGGATAATTTAGAATGTAATGTTGTTGCGATTCGAAATGAATTTTTCGGCGAGTCAATTACAGTCTCGGGTCTTGTTACTGCAACTGATATTGAAAAGCAGTTAAAAGACATAGAATTAGGGGAAGAATTGTTAATCCCTGCTGTAATGCTAAGAAGTGAACGTGATATGTTTTTGGATAGCATTACAGTTGACGAATTGTCACAAAAGTTAAATGTGAAAATCGTTGTAACCGAAGTTGACGGTTACGAAATGGTAAGTAAAATTTTAGGCGAAGAAATTTAGAAGGAGAAGTTTATGGCAAAACCGATTGTTGCCGTTGTGGGCAGACCAAACGTGGGTAAATCCACACTTTTTAATAAAATAATCGGCAAAAGATTGTCTATAGTCGATGACACCCCCGGTGTTACACGTGACCGTATTTACGGTGACGGTGAGTGGCTCGGCAGAAAAATGATGTTTGTCGATACGGGCGGTATTGAACCAAAGACCGATGATTTTATTCTTAAAAGTATGCGTTCACAAGCGCAACTGGCTATTGATACAGCGTCGGTTATAATACTTGTGACCGATTTAAAAAGCGGCGTTACTGCGGCAGATATGGACGTTGCGGCAATGCTTCAAAAAAGCGGCAAACCAATAGTTCTTTGTGTAAATAAATGCGATAACATTGGTAACGTTCCGCTTGAGTTTTATGAATTTTATAATTTAGGGTTAGGTGAGCCAATAGCGGTTTCTTCCGTTCACGGTCACGGTACGGGTGATTTGCTTGATGCAGTCATTGAAAATATACCTGAGAGTGAATTTCAAGAAGACGAAGAAGATATCATAAACGTTGCAATTATTGGCAAACCAAATGCAGGTAAGTCTTCGCTTGTTAATCAAATTGCGGGGGAAGAGCGAGTAATAGTTTCTAATATTGCCGGTACCACTCGTGACGCTATTGATACTAAAATTGAGCGCAATGGAATTAGTTATAATTTCATTGATACGGCCGGTCTTCGTCGCAAGAGCAAGGTAGAAGAAAAAATTGAAAAATATAGTGTTCTTCGTGCTAAAATGGCAATTGAACGAGCAGACGTTTGTGTTATTATGATTGACGGTAAAGACGGTTTTACCGAGCAAGATTCAAAGGTTGCAGGGTTGGCGCTTGAAGAGGGCAAAGCGTGTATTATTGCGGTTAATAAATGGGATGCGGTAGAAAAAGACGGCAAAACTATGGACTCGTACCGCAAGTCACTTATGAATGATTTTTCATTTATGCCTTATGCACCAATTATATTTATATCGGCAAAAACAGGACAACGTGTTGACCGTCTTTTTGACCTTATTAAATATGTAAACGAGCAAAATACCATGCGAATTTCAACCGGTAAACTCAATGATATTTTAGCGGAAGCTACCGCTCGTGTTCAACCGCCTTCGGATAAAGGTAAACGACTTAAAATTTATTATATGACTCAGGCATCTACAAAACCACCTACATTTGTTTGTTTTTGTAATAATGCAGAATTATTCCATTTTTCATATCAGCGTTATTTAGAAAATCAAATCAGGTCGATTTTTGGACTTGAGGGTACACCTGTCAGATTTGTTATAAGAGAAAGAGGAGATAAATAATGATTATGACAGTTTTAGTTACAATTTTTGCTGCTTATTTGATTGGTAGTATAAACTTTGCAGTGATTTTTGCAAAAGCATTTATGAAGCGTGACGTTAGAGAATTGGGAAGCGGCAACGCAGGTACTACAAACGTTATGCGAAATGCCGGTTTTTTACCGGGAGCACTTACCTTTATTTTTGATGCTTTAAAAGGTTTTGTTGCTTGTTATTTGGGCAAAATGATTTTTGACTATGTATTCACTCAAACCAATTCTGATTGGTCAAAAGGAATCATAGGCGCATTTATTTGCGGTTTGGCTTGTATGTTAGGTCACGTATTTCCGCTTTTCTTTGAATTTAAAGGCGGCAAAGGTGTTGCTACAAGCGTTGGCATATTTGCGGTTTGCTGCCCGATTGCCATAATTATTGGACTTTGTGTATTTGCTATTTGTTTATTCGTATCTAAATACGTTTCTTTAAGTTCTATTTTGGCGGCAACTACAGTTGTTGTTCTTTCAATTATCTTTTGTGATAAAACAGCACTTTTGTTCCCACAAATTATTTTGAGTTTGGCTATGGGGGCTTTGGTTATCGGTAAACACGCCGAAAACATTAAACGCCTTATGTCAGGTACCGAATCAAAAGTAAAATTTGGAGGGAAATAATGGCTAAAATAACTGTTTTAGGTTCTGGCGGTTGGGGAATGGCTTTGGCTATTTCGGCTTTTAATAACCATAATGACGTTACTTTGTGGTCGCCTTTCCAACAAGAAGTGGATATGCTTTTAGAAAAAAGAGCTAATGAAAAATTGCTTCGTGGAGTTATTTTGCCAAATGAAATAAATGTAACTACCGATATGTCGGTAGTAAAAGGCGATAATATTACTATTATCGCAACTCCCTCAACTGCGGTTAGAAGTGTGGCTCGTCAATTGGCAGAGTATAAAGATGGCGGTATTGTTGTAAACGTTTCAAAGGGCTTTGAGGCATCGTCACTTAAATTTTTGTCGGATGTTATATCCGAAGAGTTGCCAAACGTTACAGTTGTTGCTCTTTCGGGACCTTCACACGCTGAGGAAGTTGCACGTAATATACCAACTTCTATTGTTGCTACTTCAAGTTCGCTTATTTCGGCGCAAGTGGTACAAGATATTATGTCGAGCGAGAGTTTGCGTGTTTATACTTCTACTGATATTACGGGTGTTGAACTTGGCGGCGCTTTAAAAAACGTTGTTGCGATTGCTGCCGGATTTTGTGATGGTTTGGGACTTGGTGATAACACAAAAGCCGCTTTAATAACACGTGGATTAGCTGAAATGACACGCCTTGGTGTTAGTATGGGCGCTAAGGAATATACATTCTCGGGTCTTACAGGTATGGGTGACCTTGTTGTTACCTGCACTTCAAGGCACAGCCGTAACAACCGCTTTGGTAACAAGGTGGGTAGCGGAACTTCTGTGAAAGACGCCTTGGCAGAGGTTGGCACCGTTGAAGGTTATTACGCCGCAGAAATTGCCTACAAACTTGGCAAAAAATATAACGTAGAATTGCCAATTATTCGTGAATGTTATGCCGTTTTATATGAGGGAAAACCGGTAAATGAATCGGTAAATAACTTAATGAATAGACCATCAAGAAGCGAACATTAAAAAAAAATAAAAAAACACTTGATTTTTTAAATCATTTGTGATATTATATATGTTGCTATGCGGTCAGTAAAGATTACTGACAAAGAAGAAGGAGGTGCAGACCATGGCTAAATGTGATATCTGCAGTAAAGAAATTGCTTTCGGTATTAAGGTTTCTCACTCACACAGACGTTCTAACAGAACTTGGAAACCCAACGTAAAGAAGGTTAAAGCAATCGTTAACGGCGCTCCTCGTCGTATCAATGTTTGCACCCGTTGCTTACGTTCAGGAAAGGTTACCAGAGCCGTATAATATTTCTTACAAACAAACCCTGAGCAATGCTCAGGGGTTTTTTGTATAGGGGACGTTTTTATGATTAAGGCAGTTATTTTTGATTTAGACGGAACGCTTGTCGATTCACTTGGTGATTTGTGCGACAGTACGAATTTTGCTTTGCGAACACACGGCTTCAAAGAGCACGAAAAAGAAAAATTTAATTATTTTGTTGGCGACGGGGTTCCAAAACTTATTGAACGTGCAATTGGCGAAAAGGATTATACAAAAGAAATAGGCGAAACGGTATATAACGAATTTATGTCGCATTACCGTGAGCATTTTTTGGATAAAACCGCACCGTATGAAAATATTGAAAAATGTGTTGATGATTTGTTCTGTGCAGAACTTAAACTGGCGGTGGTTTCTAATAAGGTTGACGAAATGACCAAGAAAATTGCCAAAAAGTATTTTGACGGCAAGTTTTTGCAAGTCATTGGAAAACGTGAAGACTTTCCATTAAAACCCAACCCTGCATCCACTTTGGACATAATCGAAAAACTTGGCGTAACACCGCAAGAGTGCGCTTTTGTGGGAGACTCGGGAATGGATATGCTGACAGCCAAAAATGCGGGTTGTGTGGCTGTTGGAGTGCTTTGGGGATTTAGACCACGTGAAGAACTTTTAGAAAACGGCGCAGATTATTTGTTAAGTAATCCAAGCGAGATTGTGCCGCTTATTTTAAAACTTTAAAATAAACATTGCAAATTTTTTACATAAAGTGTATAGTTATATTAAGAGGTGACTTTGATGAAAAGAGATGATTATTTAACCTGGGACGAGTATTTTATGGGTATTGCCATGCTTTCGGCTTTGCGCAGTAAAGACCCGTCAACTCAAGTTGGCGCTTGTATTGTAAATGATGATAAGCGCATTTTGTCTATGGGTTATAACGGTATGCCACGCTGTTGCAGTGATGATGAGTATCCTTGGGAGCGTGAGGGTAATCCGCTTGATTCGAAATATCTTTATGTTTGTCATGCCGAGTTTAATGCGATTTTAAATTGTGAGCGTGGAAACGTTCGGGGTTGCACTTGTTATGTTACACTTTTCCCTTGTAATGAATGTGCAAAAGCAATTATACAGTCGGGTATTAAGGAAGTTGTTTACAAAGATGATAAATACGCTACTTCTGATTCTGTAATAGCGGCAAAGCGTATGTTTGATACTGCGGGAGTTAAGTACCGCCTTTACGAGCCGACTCAAAAAGAAAAGACCTTGAAATTTTAATTAAACCGATAATATGCAAAACACCGTAGTTTTTTGAGACTACGGTGTTTTATGTTTACAATAAATTTTTTCTTAAATCTTCGGGGGATTCTTTTGATAAAAGTGCAGGGGGGATGTCAAAAACAGTTTTACAACCATTGTCACCCTTTTGGTTTAACCTATATGCTGCTCTGGCATACGCTATAAGCACACTTGAAGTAAACTCAGGGTTAGAGTCAAGTTTTAAATTATATTCGATTATAGCGTTGTTTTGATTGTCCCAACCGGTTTTACCGCTTCTGATTACTGTGCCACCGTGAGGAAGACCGCTGTGGTCACGTTTCATCTCTTCCATAGAAATAAAATGAACGGTTGTATCATAATCGGCAAAGTAGTTTGGCATTGTTACTATTTCTTTTTCAATCTGAACTTTGTCGGCACCATCCTCTGCTACCACAAAGCACTCTCTTGTGTGTTTTTGTCTTGTGGTAAACTTGGGTGTTTCTCCGTTTTTAACCGCTTCTACAGCCGCTTCTACGGGGATGGTGTATTGACGTGCGTCAATTACGCCGTCAATTCTTCTTATTGCGTCAGAATGACCTTGGCTAACGCCTTTTCCCCAAAAGGTGTAATCATTGCCACAGGGGAGTATTGCGTTGCCGTAGAGACGAGCGAGAGAAAACATTCCGGGGTCCCAACCAACCGATATGATACCGATTTTGCCACTTTCCATAGCGTTTTTATCAACGTTTTCAAAATGTTCGGGTATTTTGGCATGTGTATCAAAACTATCAATAACATTAAAGTATTTAACATATTCGGGGGTTTGAACAGGCAGGTCGGTAGCGCTACCGCCGCAAATTACTAAAACGTCAATTTGGTCTTTATAGTTTAACATATCGTCTATGTGTAAAACTTTTGCAGTTTTTGTTTGTATTGTTACAGTTTCGGGATTTCGGCGGGTGAAAACTGCAAAAAGTTCCATATCACTGTTTTGCTTTATTGCGGCTTCTACACCACGACCTAAATTTCCGTAGCCGAGAATTGCTATTTTCATTTGATGTTACTCCTCTGTTTGTTCTTTATAAAATTATATTACACCATTATATTATTGTCAATATTTTAGATAAAAAACTGCAAACCTTTGAGTTTCAGGTTTGCAGTTTAATTTCTTTCGCACCCAAGAGTTCTGCTTCAAACGGTGAGTGGGTGATGATTATTATTGGTTTATTTTTAGCGACTTTCAAAATTTGTTTTATGGCTAGTATAACGTTTTCTTTGTCAAGCCCTGTAAACGGTTCGTCTAATATTAAATAATCGAAATCGCAAGACAAAGCACGAGCAACGGCAACACGCCTTGCCATACCGCCTGATAGTTGGTTTATTTTTAAATTGGTTTCATTTTCAAGCCCTAATGCTTTTGAATTTTCTATTGCTAAGGTTTGGTTATCGCTTACAAGCAAAATATTTTGCAACACAGTTTTAAATGGCAGAAGGCGGTCTTCTTGAAACACTGCCGACGGTTTGGAATCTTTTTTTATAACAATTTCGCCTTTTTGGGCTTTTTCAAGTCCTAATATAAGGCGAATAAGCGTTGTTTTACCAATACCGCTACCGCCCGATAGCCAAATACGGTCATTATCTTTGATTTGCAATGAAAAATCTTTGAAAATTTCTTTGTCAGCATAGGAAAAGGAGATATTATTTAACTTTATCATTATGATACCTCCTGAAAATCTTTTTAAGTGAAATTTCAAGTAACAACGACAATAATGCCACAACCGCCGTTAGAGCAAATACTTCGGAAATTTCAAGGTGGGTTTTAGAAGTTTCAAGCAACCCGCCCAAAGAGTTTTGCGGTTTGGCAATTACTTCGGCGGCAATGCCCGATTTCCAAGCGAAGCCAAGAGATGTAAGACAAGCGCTTATAACAGTTGGCAAGATGAGCGGCATTTTGATTTTTAAAAATATTTTAGATTTTGAAAGCCCAAAAACTTTGCCCATTTCGATATATTTTACATCTATACCTAAAATAGCCGTTTCGGTTGCCGACCAAACTATTGGCAATACCATTAAAAATGTAATGAAAACGGGGAGATAGGTGCTTTTAAACCAAAAAAATGCGAGTATAATAAATGATGCCACGGGAACCGCACGAATCAGTTGTAAAGGCGGTGCGGTTACTTCTTTGAAAAGAGAATTTTTGGCAGAAAGTGTACCGCCCAAAAATCCCGAAACAACACCCAGTGAAAAACCTGTAATTATTCGCAACAGAGAAATCAGAACCGATATATAAAATTCTTTAGATTCGGTTAATTTAAAAAGAGAGGTT
>JAEIGA010009878.1_pt1 | contig 14452 bp, 14 predicted proteins | sample 9270691 | NCBI WGS metagenome assembly JAEIGA01 (sample SAMN17057246, study PRJNA624740) | gut metagenome | biome: biome; isolation source: fecal sample | host: Bos grunniens | place: China: Xizang | collected 2019 | reverse complement strand
TATTTATCATTTTGAAAGCTCCGTTTTTCGCCGTTTTGCTCGCGTTTGCTCCGTTTTTCAAACTTTCCATTTTGAAAAATTTTTTTCAGGACCGGAAAATCTGCTGTTTTTATTACGGGACGGAGAATCCGGCGTATACTTTCCGGATTTTTGGCGGTGTGATGCGATTTTTATAGTGCCGCAAAATGAAAAAGCCCCGCTCGGCGCGGGGCTGAAAAAAGCTTTATTCTGTGGGTTCAGAACTGTTTATTCTTCGTCGATGCCTTCGTCGGCAGAGCCGTCATCTTCTACCTTGGCGGTGACTTCCTTGGCATCGTGGGGGGTGCTGGTCACGGTGATGACCCGTGCATCCTCACCGATGCGCATCACCTTGACGCCCTTCGCCGGACGGCGGCACACACGGATTTCCGATGCTGCCACGCGGATGATGATGCCATCGGAGGAAATCAGAATCACGTCATCCTCCTCGGGGGACACCGTCAGCACAGCCGCCACCTTGCCGTAACGGGCCGTGTCATAGTTCTTCAGGCCCTTACCGCCGCGGTTCTGGATGCGGTAGTCGTCAATCTCCGACAGACGACCGTAACCCTGTTCGCCGACAGTCAGCACCAGCTTTCCGGTGCGAGCTACCGTACAGCCGGCCACTTCATCGCCTTCGGTCAGCGCAATGGCGCGGACACCACGGGCAGTGCGTCCCATCGGACGGGCATCGTTCTCATTGAAACGAATCACAGCACCGTTCCGGGTCGCCACCAGCAGGTCATCCTTGCCCTCGGTCACGCATACCCAGCGCAGTTCGTCACCCTCGTCCAGTTCGATGGCAATCAGGCCGGTCTTGCGCGCAGTATCGTACGCATCCAGCCGGGTACGCTTGATGATGCCCCGACGGGTAATCATATTCAGATAAATGCCGTCCTCGTAATCCGGCACACGGATCATCGAAGTAATCTTCTCGTCGCCGGTGATGGGCAGCAGGTTCGCCAGATTGATGCCCTTGGACGTGCGGCTGCCTTCCGGCACTTCATAGCACTTCAGACGATACACCTTGCCGGTATTGGAGAAGAACATCACGTAATCATGTGTGGAGCAGGTGAACATCTCCATCGCCACATCTTCTTCCCGATGCGACATACCGGTGATGCCGCGGCCGCCGCGGCGCTGTGCCGTAAAGGTATCGACCGGCTGGCGCTTGGCATAGCCGAAGCTGGTCAGGGTCAGTACGCAATCCTCCACCGGAATCAGGTCTTCGATGTCCACTTCACCGCTGACAGCTGCAATTTCGGTGCGGCGTTCGTCGCCGAACCGGTCGCGGACCGCAATGGCCTCCTGCTTGACGATTTCCATCCGGTAGGGCTGGCTTTCCAGAATTTTCAGGTACTCCGCAATCTTGGCGCGCAGCTGCCCGGCTTCGGCCTCCAGCTTCTCGCGCTCCAGACCGGTCAGCTGACCCAGACGCATCGCCACGATGGCACTGGCCTGCAGTTCATCCAGACCAAACCGCTCCATCAAGGCCGCCTTGCCTTCGGGGATGGACTTGGATGCACGCAGAATGGCGATGACCTCATCAATAAAGTCAATGGCCACCAGCAGACCTTCCAGAATATGCAGACGTTCCTGCCCCTTCCGCAGATCGTACCGGGTCCGGCGGCAGATGACATCTTCCTGGAACGTAATGTAGTGCTGCAGCATTTCCTTCAGTGTCAGCACCTTCGGCTCGCCGTTGACGATGGCCAGCATGATGACACCGAACGTGACCTGCATCTGCGTATAGTTGTACAGCTGATTCAGCACAATCTGCGGCGAAGCATCACGCTTCAGATCAATGACCACGCTCATGCCGTGGCGGTCCGAATGGTCGGTAACATAGGAAATGCCCTCAATGCGCTTTTCCTTGGCCATCTGGTCAATGGTTTCCACCAGCTTGGCCTTGTTGACCTGATAGGGCAGTTCCGTCACAATGATGCGGGACTTGCCGTTCTTTTCTTCTTCGATTTCAGCCCGTGCGCGGACGTAAATCTTGCCGCGTCCGGTGCCGTAGGCGGCACGGATGCCGGCCTTGCCCATGATGATACCGCCGGTCGGGAAGTCCGGACCCTTGATGTGCTCCATAAGTTCTTCCAGCGTGCAGTCCGGATTGTCAATCATGTAGCACATACCGTCCACCACTTCCGTCAGGTTGTGGGGCGGAATATTGGTTGCCATACCGACAGCGATACCGGTAGAGCCGTTCACCAGCAGATTGGGGTACCGGGACGGCAGATAGACCGGCTCCTGCAGACGGTCATCGTAGTTGTTCATGAAATCGACGGTTTCTTTTTCGATGTCCGTCAGCATCTCCACGGAAATTTTGCTCATCCGGGCTTCCGTGTAACGGTATGCAGCAGGCGGGTCACCGTCGATGGAACCGAAGTTACCCTGACCATCCACCAGCGGATAGCGCATGGAGAAATCCTGCGCCAGACGCACCAGTGCATCATACACCGAAGCGTCACCGTGGGGATGGTAGCTGCCCAGCACGTTACCGACCGTATCGGCGCACTTGTGGTACGCACGGTCCGGCAGCAGGTTGTGCTGGTACATCGTATACAGGATCCGCCGGTGTACCGGCTTCAGTCCGTCCCGTACGTCCGGCAGGGCGCGGGACACAATGACGGACATGGAATAGGCCAGAAACGCCTTTTTCATTTCCTGCTCAATGCCGATCAGCTGGATTTTCTGGCTTTCCAGCTCTTCGCCGTTCATTTCCAAATCGTCTCTGTTCATTGAGATGGTTTCCTTCCTTCCAGATTAACGCATCGCGTTTACCGGGGCATCCGGCCGTAGGGGGAGTGGTAGCGGTCTGCGCTGAAGCGGAGCAGCAGACGGCGCAGTTCTTCCATCTGCTCCCACGACAGGTCCTCTTTGTACATGATCAGTCCCTGACCTTCCAGCTGCAGGGTAAAATCATCTTCGGTTTCCTCGGTCCAGACCATTTCCCACGGAGTCAGCCACGCACTGCCTTCGCAGCGGATGGTCAGTCCGGCTTCGGAAATTTCCAGCTTCCGGCCGTCGCCGTCGCTGATATCAAATACTGCCCAGGGGGCGGGAATGTGTTCCATATGGTATTCTCCTTCCGGCGCTTCCGCAATCAGATATCCAGATCGGATACATACTTTGCATTGGTTTCGATAAACAGGCGGCGGGGCTCGACCTTATCGCCCATCAGCACGGTAAAGGTTTCATCGGCGGAAGCCAGATCTTCCTTCACCAGTTCTACCCGCTTCATCAGACGGGTTTCGGGGTTCATGGTGGTTTCCCACAGCTGGTCCGGGTTCATTTCACCAAGACCTTTGTAACGCTGGATGGCATAGCCGGAGCCCATTCCGGCAATAATGGCATCCCGCTCTTCATCGGTGTAGGCATACTTGCTGGTGCGGCCCTTGCTGATTTTGTACAGCGGCGGCTGCGCCAGATAGACGTGCCCTTCCTCAATCAGCGGACGCATAAAGCGGAAGAAAAACGTCAGCAGCAGCGTACGGATGTGCGAACCGTCGACGTCGGCATCGGCCATGATGATGACTTTGCCGTAACGCAGTTTCTCGATGTTGAAGTCCTCTGCAATACCGGTACCCAAGGCTGCAATCACCGGCAGCAGCTTGTCGTTATCGTATACGCGGTCCAGACGAGCCTTCTCCACGTTGAGCATTTTACCCCACAGCGGCAGGATCGCCTGAAAACGCCGGTCGCGGCCGCCCTTTGCGGAACCGCCGGCCGAGTCACCCTCTACGATGTAGATTTCGGTTTCTTCGATGTTGCGGGACTGACAGTCTGCCAGCTTGCCGGGCAAGGATGCGGATTCCATCGCAGACTTCCGCTGTACCAGTTCCCGGGCTTTCTTGGCGGCTTCCCGGGCTTTTGCAGCCGTCAGCGCCTTGTCAAAAATCGCCCGTGCCGTAGCCGGATTTTCTTCCAGATAGGTCGACAGCTTTTCGGTCAGCATCTTGTCCACCAGTGCGCGCATGGGTGTGTTGCCCAGACGCCCCTTGGTCTGACCTTCAAACTGCGCCTCTTTCAGTTTTACGCTGATGATGGCGGTCAGACCTTCCCGGACATCTTCACCGGTCAGGTTTTTGTCCGCCTCTTTCAGGAAACCGTATTTCCGGGCATAGTCGTTCAGGACCCGGGTCAGCGCACGTTTGAAGCCATCTTCATGTGTACCGCCGTCGGTCGTATGAATATTATTGGCAAACGAAATAATCAGCTCATTATAGCTGTCATTGTACTGCATCGCCACTTCCACGGTGGAATCGTGGTCGGCTGCTTCGGCGGCAAAATGGAGAATATCCGGATGCAGGACCTCCAGACCGCGCTTTTTGTGGATGTAGTCCACATAGCTGGACACGCCGCCCTCGTAGCAGTAATTTTCCTGCCGCACTTCATCCGTGCGCTCATCGCGCAGTTCGATGTGAATGCCGGCATTGAGGAACGCCTGTTCCCGCAGCCGCTGAGCCAGAATGTCAAATTCGTATTCCGTGGTATCCGTGAAAATCTCTGCGTCCGGCTTGAAGGTCACATGGGTGCCGGTCTGTGCCGCACTGCCCACCGCCTCCAGCGCAGTGACGATATTGCCCCGCTCGTACCGCTGGCGATATTTCACACCGCCGCTGCATACTTCCACTTCCAGCCATTCGCTGAGGGCATTGACGACGGATGCGCCCACACCGTGCAGACCGCCGGAAACTTTATAGCCGCCGCCGCCGAACTTGCCGCCTGCGTGCAGGATGGTAAAGACCACCGTCACAGCCGGAAGACCGGTTTTTTCCTGTATGCCCACAGGAATACCGCGTCCGTTGTCCGTCACGCTGATGATGTTGCCGGGAAGGATCGCCACGTCGATTTTATCGCAATAACCGGCCAGTGCTTCGTCAATGGCATTGTCCACGATTTCATATACCAGATGATGCAGGCCCCGGGAACCGGTCGAACCGATGTACATACCCGGACGCTTCCGCACCGCTTCCAGGCCTTCCAGCACCTGGATCTGTTCGGCACCGTACTCGGCATCCGTATGGGTTGTAGGTAACGTATCCAAGTGAAAACCTCCGTATCTTTCGCGTCCGGAAGGCACCAAATCACACTCCGGAACCGCAGTTACTATCAGTTAATTATAGCACAAAAACGGCTTTTTGCCAACGAAAAAATGGGTTTATTTTTTCGTTTTTTTCCGTGCAGACAGCGTCAGGGGCCACAAAAACCATGCCCCGATGACAAGAATCATGGTCAGCACAACCAGCGGCACGATGTCGGTTGCGATGGTCATGACCGCACGGCAGACCAGTACGCAGACCATCACCAGAATGGCGGCCAGAATCAGGCTGCGCACACCGGGACGACACGCATAGGCCGCACCGCAATGGCTGCAGGTTTCCCGGCATACCGGTCCCCGTGCCAGAAAGTGGCCGTATGTTTTCTGCACGCCGCACACCGGGCAGGCCGGTACCCGGAAAAAATCCCGGGATTCCCCCAACCGCATGATGGTATCGTACAGCGGCGGCGTTTCGGGTGCTGGGGTAATTTTCTTTCTGCGGAGTCTCATTTATTGTCCCTTTCCGGGCTTCTCCCGTGTCTGTCTCTGTTTCATGCATGTATCTGCATCCACGGACGCTGATTTTGCCCGGCCGCCCCATGCCTGCAATCTTTGTGCCATCACAGACGGCTTCTTCTCCCGGTACAAATGCTTTGCCTTCCGGATTGTCCACCGCCGACCGGGCTTTTCATGTTTATGGTCCGTCAGATGCTTCGCTCCACCGTCTTTTTCCTTGGGCTGGAGCACCTCCGGCTGATGCTTCACTGCCAGCTTCCGGTTCCTGCGTTTTCTGTCTTTCCGGTGTACCGGGATGTATTCCGGCGATGGAAATCCGCCCAACCGACCCCGGACGATGACCCGTCTGGGGGTAATCAGCAGCGGCATCAGGAAATACAGACCCACGATCACCGCCGTACAGAGCATCAGATAATCCGCGCCGGGCAGCGTTTTATTCGCCAGATACCAGAACGCAAAGCCCCCCAACAGGGCCCCCATCGCGCCCATGACCAGCAGATAGGCCAGCGGAGAATACTTCACCGCATACATACCGCCGCAATGGGAACAATAGCCGAAGTCACTGCGCTTGGCATCGTACAGATAAAAATAATTGATCATTTTTCCGCAGTAGGGGCAATGCGCCGCTACGCTTTTTCTCATAATAGAGCACCGCCTTGTCTGAATGTGGTTCTTTACATATTCCCGCTCTCACGCAGACTGCTGCCTGCATGGAGGGGATCGGCCCGCTTGCTCAGCGTAGCCGGGGACATCTGCGCAATATATACCGTATGTTTGCCGGCCGGGTCCGCCGTCACCACGAAAGACTTTGGCATTTCCGGCGATACGTTGACCACCTCATTCCGGGCAGTGGCCCCCGCCAGAAAATCCCGGGTCGGCCGGGAAATGGTGGTTTTCTCCAGATCGAAAATCCCCACGATTTCATCCAGCCGGATTACCGTATCCTGCCCCAGATGTACATACATACGCAAACTCCTTTCCACACAATCACAATTTCTTCCGTCACAGCCGGTTCAGTCGTCCGCCTGCCATCCGGAAGGCTTGTCCGCCGCGCAGCCGGAGCACCGGAGTCGGCTCACAGCAGGTAATGAAGACCTGACGCCCTTCCATGCGGTTCAGCAGGTAGTCCTGCCGCGCCGCGTCCAGCTCGCTGAGGACATCATCCAGCAAAATGACCGGTGGTTCACCGATGGCTTCACCCAGCACCGAGGCTTCGCCCAGTTTCAGCGCCAGTACCGCAGAGCGCTGCTGCCCCTGCGAACCGAAGGTACGGGCCGACAATCCATTGATGCACAGCGTAAAATCGTCCCGGTGCGGACCGGTTGTTGTAAATCCGGCGGCACAATCGGCCGGATGGTGTTCTTCCAGCGTGCGCAGAATCTGCGGCAGCAGTTCCTGCGCGCTCTGGGGACACATATTCTGTGCTTCATCCGGAACGCCGGACCGATGATACTGCAAAGTCAGCCGTTCCTTCTCCGAAGAAATGCCGAAATAGGTTTCCTCTGCCGCCGGCTGCAGGCGTCGCAGATAAGCCAGCCGGGCCTCCGTGACTACAGCAGCCAGCTGAGCCGTCTGTTCATCCCACGCACGTAACGTGGAACGGAGTTCCGGCCGACGGTACAGGTCTTTCAGCAGCGCATTGCGCTGCTCGATGACGCGGTTGTACCGCATCAGATGTCCGGCGTATGCCGGACGCATCTGGCAGATGGCGGCATCGAGGAATCTCCGCCGTTCTGCCGGACCATCCTTCACCAGGGACAGGTGCACCGGTGCGAAAACGACCGCACAGAAGCCGCCCACCAGTCCGGCAGCCGACTTCAAGGGAATGTCATTCTGACTGCACTTCCGGCGGCCGCCGGAAATTTCAATCCGGGCCGTCTGAATCCGTTCCCGGGCAAAATAAGTCAGCTCACTTTCCCCGTGCTTCCGCCCCAGCTCCACCAGTTCGCTGTCTTTCGCACCACGGAAACTGCGTCCGCCGGTGTAAATCCACAGCAGCTCCAGCAAATTGGTCTTGCCCTGCGCATTGTCGCCGCAAATGACATTGACTCCGGGCGCAGGCTGCATTTCACCGCCGGTCAGGTTCCGGCAATGCTTCCAGGTTAACGAGGTGACGTTCACCCGGCGCACACCTCCACGGTGCGGCCGAAACCGGTAAAGGTGTCACCGGGACGGAGCTTCTTGCCGCGCATGGTGCAGATTTCACCGTTGACCGCAATTTTGCCGCCCTGAATCAGCCCCTTGGCTTCACCGCCGGTGGGGCACAGACCGGACAGTTTCAGTGCACCGTCCAGCCGGATAAATTCTGTTGTAATGTGAATTTTTTCCATTTTGAATCCTCCTTCTCTTTTCTCGGGGGAATATCTTTACTCGCCGCTGCGCAGACGCACCGGCAGAACCAAAAACAGGAAATGGTCGCCTTCGCTGGGCAGAATCTTGATCGGACTCAGCGGACCGTTGAGCTGAACCCGTACCTCATCGGTTTCCGCTGCACGGAACGCATCCAGCAGATAGCGGTTGTTGAAGCCGATTTCGATGGGCTCCTTCACCGGGCCGATGGCAAAGCGGTCCTTTGCCGTACCGATGGCCGTTTCGCAGGAAAACCGTACGCAACCGTCATCAAACAGGCAGCGGATGGGACTCTTGAGGCGGTCGTTGACCACCAGCGACATACGTTCCACCGCTTCAATGAAGCGGCGGGTCGGTACCGTAATTTCCGTACGTACACCGGCCGGAACAGCCTTTTTGTAGTCCAGGAACTCGCCTTCCAGCAGTCGGGAAATCACGGAGTAATTTCCTACGTTGAAAATGATGTGGCGGCGGCCGACACCGATTTCCACTTCTCCTTCGTCGTCATCCATCAGCTTCATAACTTCGCCCAGCGTCTTGCCGGGCACCACAAACTCTGCAGTTTCCGTAGTGTTGGCCGGCTCGGTGCGCATTGCCAGCCGGCATCCATCCACCGCCACCAGCCGGATGCTTCCTTTTTCCACCACAAACAGGGAACCGGTATGGATGGGTTTTGCATCGCTGGTCGATACGGCAAACAGCGTCTGGCGGATCATGCTTTTCAGCGTGGTCTGCGGCAGCCGGATGTCGGTACCGCCGGAAACGGAAGGAAGGTCCGGATACTCAGAGGCTGCAATGCCGACAATATGAAACGCAGATTCACCGCCGGTGATTTCGGCGTTGTACTTTTCGTTGACAGAAATGGTGATATTGCCATCGGGCAGACTGCGGACAATATCGCCGAACAACTTTGCGCCGAAAATGATTTCGCCGTCTTCGGCAACCGTCGCCGGCAGAAACGTCGTAATCCCCAGGCTCAGGTCGTAACCGCACAGAAATACGCCTTCGGGCGAGGTTTTCAGCAGAATGCCTTCCAGTGCCGGAATCGGCGACTTAGGCGCAACTGCCCGGGAAATATTCAACACCGCGGCCTGCAGTTCGGCCCGGTTGCAGGTGATAATCATAAAAGAACCTCCTGACGTGATTTGCTCAGTATAGCAAGCAATATAATTATAGTAATAGTAGTAGAGGGTGTGTAAAGTGTGGAAATGTGCAAAAAATGGCGGTGCACCGCGACGGAACGAGTTTTCCACGATGGTGGACGAACTGCGGAGAAAATGTGCAGAAATGTGGAAGGAAAAAAGTTCTGCACCACGCTGTGGAAAACTCTGTGGGGAATGTTGAGAACTTTGGGGAAAGTTTTTGTACGGCAAAAATCCGCTTTCCACCGGAATTGTGGAAAAGTAAAAAGTCTTTCCACACTTTACAATGCGTATAAGGGATTAAAAATACGCAAGTCGTTGCGCATAAAAGAGGGGCCTGAAACAGGCAACAACTTACCGGTCACGGATATTTTTGATGATGTCTTCCACGGAAGCCTTCATCTTGGAGTCCTGTGCGATGAGCTTTTCGACCTGCTGCAGGGCATACAGCACCGTGGAATGGTCACGGCCACCGAACTCGTTGCCGACTTCGGCTACCGGCATCTGTGTAATCTCGCGGATGCAGTACATGGAGATCTGACGGGCACGGGAAATATGTGCAGACCGCTTTTTGGAGCGGATGTCGTCGCAGGAGACGTTGAAGGTGCGCGAAACTTCTTCAATAATCTTGGAGACCGTCACCGGAGCCGGCTGATCATTGTTGAGAATATCGCTGATGGCCTTCTGCGCAGTAGCAAACGACGGGGGCTGATTTTCCAGCAGGTAATAGGCGCGCATTTTCTTGACCGAGCCTTCCAGTTCGCGGATGTTGTTTTTCAGGCGGGAGGCGATGTATTCACAGACATCTTCTGCAAGCGTAATATTCAGCAGCTGTGCCTTGCGCTTGACAATGGCAATCCGGGTTTCAAAGTCCGGCGGCTGGATGTCGGCCAGCAGGCCGCTTTCAAACCGGGTGCGCAGACGATCTTCCAGTGTCTGGATTTCCTTGGGCGGCCGGTCGGAGGTCAGCACAATCTGCTTCTTGTTTTCATACAGGGCATTGAACGTATGGAAAAATTCTTCCTGCGTCTGCTCCTTGCCGCCGATGAACTGAATGTCGTCCACCAGCAGCACATCGGCCTGCCGGTACCGCTGATGGAAGGCCAGCGTGGAACCGGTGGCGATGGCGTCGATCAGTTCGTTGGTGAAATCATCGCCTTTGATGTAGACGATTTTCATTTTGGGGTTGGTGCGGTGGATTTCGTTGCTGATGGCATACAGCAGATGGGTCTTGCCCAGACCGGAATTGCCGTAAATCAGCAGCGGATTGTATTCGCCGGAGGGACGGGCGGCCACGGCCTGGCTGGCTGCATGGGCCAGTTTGTTGGAGGAACCAACGATAAATGTCTGGAAGGTGTACTCATAGTCGGAACTGCCGGACGGCAGACCGCTGAGGACGCTGTTTTTCGGGGCAGTTTCTTCGGGGGTAATGATGCGGATGGTCGGCAGGGTGCCGTAGACTTCTTTGAACGCACCCTTGAGGCGTTCCATATAGAAATTCTCCACGGTCTGCTTGTGGAACACATTGGGTACGCACAGCACCGCGGTACCGGCATCGATGCTGACCGGTTCAATACGGCTGATCCACGACTTGTAAGCGGTTTCGGTCAGGTCCTGACGGAGGTGCTCACAAATCAGATCCCATACTTCCTGAAAAGATTCCATGGATTTCATACTTCCTTTCTGATGATCTTGCTCATGACCGGCAGACGGGCTGCCGGAATGGGAAAAAGGGGCATCTTCGGCCGAAAAAAGGACAGAATTCCCCCCTCCCGGCGCAAAGATACAATCCGATCAATTTATCATACCACAGAATGTGGGAAAAGGCAATTTGTTTTCCACAATCATGTTGAAAAAAATCGAAGAAGACAGGCGGAAGTTTTCAGCAAAAAGGCAAAACAGACGGTGGAAAGATCAAAATGCCCGTTTCCGGAACCAAAGTGACCAAAAATTTTTTCAAAAAAACGATTGACAGAACGCGAGTCCATACGCTATAATTGTAACTTAGCAAACCATGTGTTATGTCTCATCGGGGATGCGCTGCAAGGCACCCCATGAATCCGGCAAGGAGGTGTATTCGGATGTTTCGTACCTATCAGCCCAAGAAGCTGCACCGCAAGAAGGAGCATGGCTTCCGCAAGAGAATGGCAGACCGCAATGGCCGCAAGGTGCTGGCCCGCCGCAGAGCAAAGGGCAGAAAGTCTCTGACCCTGTAATCTGAGCGATGTCTGTATACGGCGCAGGAGTGCGCCGCGCGATACTGTAACAAGCTGTAGGGGCGGTGCCCGAAGGATAATCCGCCCGGGAATCAACATGGTCCGGGCCGATTCGTATGCCAGAGGGTATATGCATCGGCCTCTACGTTTTTTACAGGGGATTTTCCGGAGCAGCAGAAAGGACGAGTGATCGCGATGAGTGCGCCGGTGACGTTAAAAGAGAACCGGGATTTCCGACGGCTGTATGCCAAGGGCAAATCCTATGTGGCACCGATGCTGGTCACTTATGTTGCCAAAAACCGCACCGGTGAGGTCCGGATCGGCATTACGACCGGTAAAAAAATCGGCATTGCCGTCGAGCGCAGCCGGGCGCGCCGGGTCATCCGGGAGGCATTCCGTACGATGTGCGAGGAAGTCAAGCCCGGGTATGATATTGTGTTTGTGGCCCGCAGTCTGACCTGCAAGGTCAAAATGCAGGAAGTGGCGACGGCCATGCGCAGCCACCTGAAAAAGGCACGGTTGCTGCCATGAAGACGATTTTTTTGTGGCTGATCCGCTTTTATCAGAAGCATATTTCCGTGTGCTTCCCCCCATGCTGCAGGTTTACCCCTACCTGCTCCTGTTATGCCATTCAGGCCATCGAGCGTTATGGTGCGCTCCGTGGCGGATGGATGGCGGCATACCGCATTCTGCGGTGCAACCCCTTTGTGCCGGGTGGTTATGACCCGGTACCGGTGCCAAAACCGAAAACAAAACAGAAATGACCCGGTTTGTCCCCGGGCTTTCTGTTTTTTCATAAATATATTCCCGTGCCGAACCGGCCGTCTGACGCAAGAGCAGCTTTGTTTTTTGTAAGGTGAGTCCCGAAACAAATGCCGCCAGTGGCAGATACACCTTAAATCCCCGCTCCGCTCATTGGCCACAGAGGAAGCGGTGAGGATTTCGTATGCGTAGTTTCTCGGAGTCGTGTTGATGGGTCCGGTGCGGAAGCGGGAGCCCATTTCTGTGTTTCCCGCACAGAAAAATAAATTTATGGAATGGGGACTTTGAAAAATGAATATTTTGGACTGGATTGGCTATGTATTTGGCTATGTCATTTACTTTGGCTATCAACTCACTGGTGCGTATGTCATCGGTCTGATCCTGTTCACCATTGTGGTGAAGGTCGTGATGCTGCCCATGTCGCTGAATCAGCAGCGCACGTCCGCAAAGCAGGCCCGGATCCAGCCGAAGCTTCGTGAACTGCAGGAGATGTACCGCAACAATCCCACGAAGTATCAGGAGGAGCAGCAGGCACTGTATGCCCGGGAGAATATCAGCATGATGGGTGGCTGTCTGCCCATGCTGATTCAGTTCCCGGTTATCCTGGGTCTGTATCGCGCCATTGTGAATCCGCTGACCAATGTGCTGCATCTGTCGGTGGATAAGGTAAGCAAGCTGATGGAATTTGGCGGTGAAGCGCTGAAGAACAATTACTATGCGCAGAGCGAAATCATCAACATGTTCCCGAACATCCGCGATCAGGTGGAAGCCGCCGGTATTTTCACTGCCGGCGAGCTGGCAAAGCTGGACAAGCTGTCCGACGGCGCATTTTCCCTGTTCGGCCTGAACCTGCTGGAAATGCCCAGCTGGTCTTCCATCCTGCTGCTGATTCCGGTATGCTGCTTCATCAGCTCCATGGCAATGATGCTGTTTACCATGCGCGGCAATGCGGCGGCTGCTCAGAGCGGCTGCTCCAAGTGGATGATGCCGGTGATGATGTCGGGTCTGACCACGTGGCTGGCATTTTCTGTGCCCGGTGCCGTGGGCCTGTACTGGATCATTCAGAATCTGGTGGGTATGGTAGAGCGTGCGCTGCTGAACAAGTTCTACAACGGAGACATTATGGAAGCCGCTGACGAAGCCGGCCGGTATGCCCGCCGTGAGCTGGAAGAAAAGAAGGTCATGGAGCGTTTTGCCAATGTGGACATCCATATGGCAGCCCTGCGGCTGAAAGAACGCTCGGATGCGGAAGCAGCGGAAAAACTGGCGGAGAAAAACGCCAAAACCGCCAGCATCTACGATTCCATTGATGCCAAAAATGTGGTTGTGGTAGGTAACAACGACAGAGTGATCAAGACCGGCAATGTGGCCCGCGCCGGGGGATCCAACAGCAAGAAGAAGAAATAAGTGACGAGGTCATCGGAGGATTTCAATTATGAAAGAGGCAATCGGTGTAGGCGCAACGCCGGAACTGGCACTGGCAGACGCTTGTGCACAGCTGGGCAAAGAGTCCCACGAAGTCGAATATGAACTGATCGAAATGGCAGAAAAGAAGCTGTTCGGTCTGTTCGGCGGCCGCCCTGCAAAGGTGCGTGCTTACATCCCGGAGGAAGAGATTCCGGTTGTGGAAGAGGTTTCCGTTCCGGAAGTAACGCCCGTTGAGGAACCTGCAGAAGCTCCGGCAGAGGAAGTGCCGGCAGCAGAAGAAGTGGCTGCGGACACGGCGGAAGAAGCTGTGGCAGAAGAAGCTCCTGCCGCTGAAAAGAAGCACAGCGATGTAAACCCGGCAGATGTGGCAGTGGATTATCTGAAGAAGATCCTGAAGGGTCTGGGCGCAGAGAATCTGGAAGTGACCGTAAAGGAAAAGGAAGACGGTGCAGAACTGACCCTGACCGGCGAAGATGCCCATATGGTTATCGGCCATCATGGTGAGACGCTGAGCGCACTGACGTATCTGGTGGGTCTGGTGGCCAACCACGTGCAGGATGGCTACTACCGGATCACCATCAACACCGGCAACTACCGTGAAAAGCGGGAGCAGACGCTGCAGCGTTTGGCAAAGCGGATGGCAGAAAAGGCATTGGCGACCGGCCGCAAGCAGTCGCTGGAGCCCATGAATCCGTATGAGCGCCGCATCATTCATACTGCTGTGCAGGAAGTGGAAGGTGCAATTTCCTGGAGTGAGGGCGAGGATATGAGCCGTCACGTTGTGATTGGTCTGGCAGAAGGCGTTCGCCCCACGCGTCCTCGCAGCGGCAACGGCAACCGCCGTCCCGACAACCGCAACGGCAACCGCGGTGCGAATAACCGTACCGGCAATGGCAATGGCAATGGCAATCGCCGCCCCGACAACCGCAACACCAACCGCAGCAGCCGCCCCTACAACAGCGGTGCAGCTCGTC
>JAEIGA010009877.1_pt1 | contig 14453 bp, 12 predicted proteins | sample 9270691 | NCBI WGS metagenome assembly JAEIGA01 (sample SAMN17057246, study PRJNA624740) | gut metagenome | biome: biome; isolation source: fecal sample | host: Bos grunniens | place: China: Xizang | collected 2019 | reverse complement strand
GCTTTAAGATGGCAATCAAATTTATTGATACCAAAAAAATGTTTGTTATTGAAACAATTGACAGCACCTATGCCTTTGCAGAGGTAGATGGTGGTTTGTTTTCCGCTTATTGGGGTGATAGGCTTGATAATCCTACGGATATACCTGTCCCTTATACAGGTATAGGCAGAATATTAGGCGATCAATATTTGAATAATAAGCAATATAATACCGAATACAATGGTTGGAGTGGAAAGTTTTATAGCGAACCCACTCTTAAAGTGACATTCGCATATGGCGTCAGAGACCTTGATTTAAAATATCAGTCTTATAAAATAAGTCAGGACAATAATCAGTTAAACATTGTTATGAAGGATGTTTATTATAATTTTTCTGTTGAACTGATTTACAAAATTTATGACGGATTAAATATAATCGATAGAAATTGTATAATAACAAACAATACAGGAGAAATAGTAAGATTATTAAGTATAGGTACCGCATCTGTCAATTTCCCCCAAAAGGATAAGTCTTATCGACTTACATCCTTAGGTGGAGGTTGGATGCACGAATATGATGTTACCCGTACACCAATTACAAAGGCTAAAACAGTATTGGAATCTAGAGCTGGAGTTTCTACTACTGTAAATTATCCATACTTTGCAATAGATGAGGGAAAAGCTGAAGAAAATCATGGCTCTGTTTGGTTTGGCTCACTTCAATGGAGTGGAAACTGGAAGATATCCGTCGAACAGGATATGCTATTCAGAACTAGAGTTACTGCCGGTTTAAATGATTTTGATTTTAACTATCCTTTGAAAAACGGAGAAACTTTTGAAACTCCAATAATTACTTTAGGTTATTCAAATATGGGATTTTCGGGAGCATCAAGACAACTTCACGATTATATTCGATACTATCATTATGCGGGGTATTGGTCTGATAAAGCATTCCCAATTCTTTATAATGCCTGGGGTGCATTTGAATTTGATATAAATGAAGAAAAGCTTATGGCTTTAGCTGAGTTGGCTGCCGATGTTGGTGTTGAAATGTTCCTTATAGATGACGGTTGGTTTAGCACCCGTAGGAATGACAAAGGCGGTCTTGGCGATTGGTATCCCGATACTGAACGTTTTCCAAATGGCTTAAAACCTTTATCAGACAAGGTTAAAAGTTTGGGAATGTTGTTTGGGTTGTGGGTAGAACCCGAAATGATAAATCTTGATACTAATCTATATAAAGAACATCCCGATTGGCTTTTAGGTTTTCCTACAAGGAAAAACGAGCCCGGCAGAAATCAGTATTTTTTGAATCTTGCAAAAACTGAAGTCAGAGATTTTATAATTGAAACGGTTGACAACATTATAGAAGAATATGGCGTTGATTATTTAAAATGGGATATGAATCGCCTTATGTCTCAACCGGGTTGGGCAGATGCTCCCGAGGGTGAGCAACAGATGCTGTGGGTTAAATATGTTGAAAATCTGCATTACATATTTAAGCACATAGCAGAGAAATATCCAAAAGTTATTTTTGAGAATTGTGCTTCAGGAAGCCTCAGAAACAATCTGGCACTTACAAAATGGTGTCCTCGAGCAAATAGGAGTGATAATCAGGATGCTGTGGATATGCTTTATCTGCACGAAGGTTTTACCTATGTTAATTTACCTTCTGCTGCAGGTGGCGGAGGTCATATTAGCAAAAGTGGAGATGGAATAAATAGACGTGAATGCCCCATGGAGTTTAAGGCACACGCAGGAATGATGGGCTCGCTTGCAACCTGTTTGGATTTACGAGAATTAAATGAGTCTGAACTTGAGGAACTGAAGAAATTGCTTGCATACCATAAAACAATTCGTGATGTTGTTCAGTTAGGCGACTTATACCGTTTGGCTTCTATAAGAGAAGAAGATTATATGGCTTTTGAATATGTTTCTAAAGATAAATCTGAGGCAGTATTATTCATTTTTGGCCCAAGCCGTACCTTTACAGAAAATTATCCAAATATAAAATTATATGGTCTTGACAAGAGTGAAAAATATATTGTTGATTGTGATAATCAGGAAAACTCATATGAAATGACAGGGGATACTTTGATGAAATTGGGTATTCCAGGTGGACTTCATACGGTTGGCACATTAAAAAGTAAGATTATTCACATAAAACAGTCAGAAAGTTAATTAATGGGGATAATTTTCATTGTTGCCGCGCGCGAAGAATGAAAAAACCTCTCGCAAAGAATGAAAAAAGCCTTAAGAAGGCTATTGTATAAAAATACTGAAATATTTCCATAAATTAAAAGACCGAGAAAGCCGCCAAACGCCTTCTCGGTCTTTAATTATTTCTTATTAATTTACCGTAAAATATAGGTTAAACGCCGCTTATATCTCCGCTCAATTACAGCTCCACCCAGCCGCTGACGTTGAACCACAGCGGAGTTTTGCTGACACGGGATTTTGCGTTGGTCACGCGGTAGCGGCCGTTGACCTTCTTGCCGTCGTACAGGTAGAAGGCGCCGGTGCGGATCACGTACTTGTCGCCAGTACTGGAGGTGTACAGCTTGCCCTTCGTCAGCTTCACCATGTCACCCACAGCCGGAGCCTTTGCGGCGGGCTTGGTAGCTCCCGCACTTGTCTCTTTCTGCATTTCTGCTGCCGCATTTTCGGCTTGATATTTCACGCCATAGATCTCGCAGATCGCCTGCACCGTCTCCTCGGCGAGCAGCTGCATACCACCCTTGTGGAACCACGCGCAGTCCTCGGCATTGTCGTGGAAGAACAGTTCGTCGTACAGGCAGGTCATCTTGGTCGCTTTGATCTCATACAGGGTTTTGTTCACCACGACCTTGTGCGACGCGACACACTTGCGGTATTTCTTGAACACCCGCGCCCTCTCAAGACTCTTTGCATCGCCCCAGCACATCGTCATCGAGTAGCGCCCGCCGCCCGCGTTGGAGTGTGCGACGTAGTAGAGATCCGCGCCCCACTTGTTCGCCTCACTGACACGGGTACTCATCGCCTTAGAGCCGGTGAGCGCCTTGTCCCCGCGCATCACCTCAAAGCCAAGCGCGAGCAGACGACGCTCGACGATGTCCATATAGGCGTTACAGTGGATGTTTTCGCCGCATTTTTGCGGGCATTTGGTCGGGTTATCGGTGTCGTGCGCTGCCGCGGACAGATAGATTTTCTTTGCCATCGCTTATTCCTCCTTCTTGACACCCTGCAGACGCTTAATAAAATCGCTGACATAGTTCGCGCCGCGGGAAATGATAATGCCGGTGAGGAAGATGCCTAGCCACGGCCAGACGAACGCGATCCCCACCACGACGAACAGATCGCCGCCTGTCATAAAGCACAGCAGCACCCCGAGCGCGATCGCCGCGAGCTGCGTGAGCGCGGTTTTCCAACCGCCTTCCTTGATGGCTTTAGCGATGGTTTTGAAGTATTCGATGAATGCCTCCACCACGATCGCCAGGACAACGATAAGTACGATACCTTTCATTTTGAAAAACTCCTTTCTTTATTTGCAAGCCTTTCGGCCTTGGGTACACATTTGTGCTCTATTTATCCGCCCTCACCTCGCTCCTCGGCTTTGATCTTCTCCACGAACGCATTGTACGCGGCAAACTCGTCGGGTTTCGTGTCCCGCTGACGCAGGATCGCCAGCTCGTCGTCCACCGAGTAGACTTCACGCACACGGGCGATGACCCGCTCCTTAAAGGAGAGCTGCGGCACAGCCTCAAGCTGCGCCAATTCTTCGGCGGTCATATCGCGAACGACGACTACGCCGTTCTCCAAAGTGTTAATTTTCATTCCGCTTTCACCCCATACACTTTAATTGTCGTGCCTACCTTGCAGACATCATCCGTCTTGAAACCGTCAAAGAACGTTTTGTCGGTTGGTATTCGATCCATGCAAGGCAAGGTCATGGTTGCGTTACCGCCATGATTACCCCAAATGGCACGCACATCAGAGAGAATACCGGGGGCAACGAATTCGCCAACAATTATCACAAGCTTATACTGGTAAGCACCATAGGAGTAAAACTCCCAGTAGTGGTATCCTCCTGTCAGTCGAGCTCGCGGTATTCTGTCATCCGAGCGAAGATCAACAATGATTTTTTTGAACAGCGTGTCGTATTTTCGCTCGACCACGGCTTCTTCGCTGACGGTGATTTCCTCGATCAGTTCCCATTTGTCTACACTTGCCACGTCGCCGACCTTGGCATAATAGCCGTCGCCGACCGACTTGACCGCGTATTCGAGGTTCAAAGGCGTGATGACCGTGCCGCAGCCATATCTACCGTCGATCTGATCCTCGTTCGCTGGTAAGATACTCAACAGGTCGTTGCCGTCTTTGTCAGCATAGATACCGCCGGTGATGCTTGCCATGCCAGCATTATCAGCGACCCTCACAACTCCGTACGTCTCGGACGTGGCGGGAACGATCTTCTCGTCGGTGTATTCCTTTGCTGAAGCAAGAAACTCCTCCTGCTCTGCGAGGGTGAAATAGTCCACACCTTTGATAGGGGTATAGCCGTCCGTACCGTTCTTGCCATCTTTTCCATCCTTGCCGTCCTCGCCCTTTTTGCCGGGCAGACTCGCGATCTCCACGATCTCCCCGTTGAGCTTATTACGAATTCTTAACAGTGCCATCCATTCCACTCTCCTTTCACGCCGTGCGTTTCCACATATACACAGCCAGATACGGCGGCATATTGTTGTGCGCCTGACCGCCGCCCGTGTTACCGCTGTAACCACCGTAAAGGGTGGATGCCGTAAGCGTTTGGTTGGGCGCTAAAAGGTTATCGGACGCATGAACGATTGTATACCCATTGGTCGTCATCGAATCACCGCTGGAATTTTTGATGATCGGGGTGATCTGATGATTGTGGCTCGGCAGCTCGTTGACGCTTAGCGTATGCTCCGCCTCACCGCCGACCGCGCCCGCCGCGTAGCTGTCGCCCGCGCCGAGCAGGAAACGGTCTTTTAACCGCTCCCACGTGCCGCCGAACAGTGTCGACGGATTGGCGGAGTTCACCGATAGGTAGATACTGCCGACGGGGTATACCGTATTCAGCAGTTCCTTGGCTGTCTTATCCACATACGCCTTGACGACCTTCGTCTTGGGGACGTTCTCACTGGTATCGCTCATCGCGTTATCCAGCAGCAGTGCCTCGCCCGTCGGGTCGATCTGAACATCGTATCCCTCGGGCATATCACCGCCACCGACATAAATTCCATGCGTGCCGCTGATTATCTTATCGTCGACCGTGAAGGCTATTTGCTCAGCATTCGAAATGGTCAAGAGGAGTTCTAATCGGGCGCTGAAGAGGGATGTGTTAGGCGGTATAATTCCCGGAGAATTTGAACCGCTGACTGCAAAAAGGGCCTCTTCGTCGTTGGCGTTCTTCGCGAACAGGCCAATGCTGGAATAAGAATATCCGGTTTCTGCAGCACTGTTGCTCACCATTGCTGTGATTTGAATCGTTTCGAGAGAAGGCTTAACGATGCCCAAGTTCGTGATTGTCTGCACCGGCTCTGTCAGTGCCGTGAGTGCGGGAATCTCTTCGTCGGTATAATTCTGAGCGGCTAAAACCACTCCGGAAAATGCTATCGCTGTATTATCCTTGACAGCCTGTGTCAAAAAATCAAATCCAGCAGTTGTAATAATGAGCTTTCTAAACTCTGCCATATTAAGCCTCCTTAGGTTGATAGTGTGATCGTTTCGGAGACAACCAACACACCTCCGGTGCGCAAGACACTTCTTTGTTGTAGGGTGTTCCGTTCGATATACTCGCATAAGCGCTCGTACAAATTCAACTCCCATGCTGCCGGAAAGTTATAGTCGCCTTTCCAACTACACAGCCAGCACAAACGAGGAAAAATACCCCCTATTGCCTCGGGATCAAAGGTCTCATACTCTGTACTGTTCCACGCACCATTTGGATAATCGGATAAGATGCCGAAACCTTCGGCAGCTATTTCGTATCTGCGGCGCAGCTCAAAGATATCTTCTGCACCGATCACGTAAGAAACATCAACGATCGCAGGCGGTTGAGATATGCCATCACCGGAGAGCTGCGCAAGGTTTAAGCGGATTCGGTTGAAGTCGTCCACGTTTACATAATCGGTATTTTTCCAGTCAGTCTTTGTGTCCATCATTCCACTCCTGTCACCAGTCTGAGTTTGGTTGAGCCACGCAAAACACCCCGCTCGAATTTCCACTTGTTTTGAACTACCTGCGCTTCGATATATTCGCCTTCGGGTTTTATCTGCACCTTGATTCTATCTCCACAATCAAGCTCCGGAAATCCTCGGTGTTTGATTGTGATAAACGAGTTTTGGGAAAACGACCGAGAAACGACCGCCCAAAAAGACGATAAAACAGAGGAGTCCACCAGTGGGTTATCGAGTTTCTTTCGCGGAACAACCCCCTTATCAATAGTCGTTTTTGTTGCTTTTCGTACCCAAAGATTTAAATCGCAGGTTGCTTGTTCCGATAGCTGAGTGCCTGAGTACAAGTTAACCCAAGCATAAGCGACGTGTCCCTGAGCTGCCAGTTCTGCTTTTCCGATTTCATTGCCATCGCTATCATAAATAGATTGCAACACCATATTCGTCGTAGGAGCGGGGTGCTCTAACTCAATTCGGGTTTCGGAAAAAGCCGATGTCAGGAAAACCTTTAAAGAAGTCTCTGTTTTCGCTTGCAGATCGTAGCAACATATTGTAGCGCCACTCACCTCTTCTTGCTTTGAATATTCCGGTTCTTCTAATAGTTCATCGTAACCGATATCTCTTATGGAAAAGGTTTGTGTTGGCAAAAACGCTATATCCTCTATCCGTGCGGGTCTCATAACGATGCCTGCAGCATTACATATCAACTGCAGGCATTCTGCTCTCCCTGCAACCGGGTACGGGTTTTTTATAATGGTTGATATACGGGAAATAGCTGTTGTGTCAACTGTTATGCGATACGCCGCCGCAGTGTTTTCTTCTACCGTTTCCAAAACGGGCACAAGAAACTCTGGTTCGATATCAGTAACCTCTGAAATGCGTTGAGGAACAGTATAATCCCCGATGCGCGACAAGGAATGCTTGGAATCAGCAAGCGGCAATATCGCCCAATCGAAAGAGAATTTGATTTTTTGCCGATCAACGGAATAAGTATCCAAGAACAGACGTCCGATCGGCACGAGTTCCCCATCATAAGAGAAGGTCAAAAAAGCCTGTGTCGTCTTTCGGCTAAAAGACGGCGCAACGGTTTCATTGTGAGGATCCAACTTCTCGTCGAGATTGCTGATCGTCAGCTCGACCTTTCTTGACGGTAGTTCAAGACACACAAGGTCGTTTTCATCATCCAAGCTTACAGCCTCGATATCATCGCAAGCCCACATATATACATCTGCTGCATATATTCCGTAGACTTTCGGACGCCGAAGCGGGAAAAAGGACGCCTTGAATTCCAGCGTTATCCTGCCCGCTTCGGAGTCCTTTACGGTCAAAGTGTGTTCCTTGCCATCCGCCGTAAAGCTAACCGTCTCAACCGTGGCATCGGTATGAACAATCTCTACTGTGGCGACGGTTGAATCCAGCAAGAAAGAAATTGGTTTTTCGCTACCTATCGTTGTGACAGCAATGGTATCCGGAGCCTCATAGACGTACAAACCGTTTTCGTTCGGCGTGCCACTTGAAATGCCGGCGCCGATATAGTAACCGGTATCATCGGTTGAACATTGACCGTTCGCCTGCAGCAAATTATATTCCAGTGTCGCACGTCGCGTGCGCGAGGGGAGACGATTAAAAGCCGTCAGATCTTGCCCTTCCTGCAATGGTGACGGGGAAAAATCCAAAGACAGCGAACAGTTTGCTGTGAGATCCGGATTAAAGAGCATAACCGAAAAAGAAGGCATCTCGCGCAGATCAGATGCCATCGAAGCGAGGTAGCTATCAGAAACGTTATACATCGCCTTATGCCCCTTTCCCGGTATCGATCAGGCTAAGGTTGCAAAGGCATTAGGAATTAAGGTTATCGGCCTTACAGGTGCTTCAGGAGGCAAACTTAAAGGCGTTGCAGATATATGTATATGTGCTCCTGAAACTGAAACGTATAAGATACAGGAATTACACCTGCCTGTTTATCATTATTTGTGTGCAACAGTGGAAGATTATTTTTATAAATGCTAATGTTGAAAATTATATAAGGAATTGATATTGGGGTGATATTTTATCCATTCGACATAAAATCTTATCTTTAAATTAGAATGATAGATGGTTTTATAGGCATATTTTTTATGTGTTTTCAGGCAATGAAGAACGCACAAAGTCGCATAAAAACTGCTTTGTGCGTGTTGCGGGCAACAGTAATAGAGCCTGTGTTTTCGCTAAAAAAATATGGACCTGAAGTTAACGGTGTCAAAACAGCCGATATTTCACTACCAAACTTTTATGATGCGAGAGAAGGACTGAAACATTATAGAGATTGATATCGTTCACTTTCCTTTATTTTTTTAACTTATGGCATGAATGAAAAGGTCATTGATTATTATGAAGTTGTATATATTCTTAAAAACGGTGAATATTTAACCTGCACAGGAATTAGCACAAACGTTTGGTCAAGAATTAAATATAATGGACAGACTGTTTACGCCGAATCAAGTTATCTGACGAAATAAAAAGATGTCAGTGGAAAATATTGTTGCAAGATTTGAACTATAAGTTTTGTGAATGATGTTGCAATAAATGAACCTTATTTTTTATAAAAAGAAGAGATGACAAATAAGAATTTGGTGACTGTGTTGCAAAGTTTGAACCAAAAAGGTATTACAAGTTTTATTTCATATTTAAAAACCTATGTTGCAACGATTGAACCTTCTGGCATTACACCGTTTATTCCATCAATTAAATGTGGCTGTTGCAATTGTTGAACCTAAAAGATCATGACGGTATGAGTTAAAAGATGGGCTAAAAGGTGGAATAGAATTATTGCCTTGCTAGTATAAAAGTTGGAACACGAATAAGTTTTTACTTGAGCGAAAGTGCGAAAAAAGCATTCCGCAAAAACAATCTCCCCCTTATAGGTTAATTATTGTATTTATTTAATAATCGTTCTTTATAAGGGCTTAAGGCGACAGAACCTTACTTAAAATTAGAATTAACCCTTAATTTTGTTCATTTTTGCGTTATTTTCCGTTTAAAATGATTTTTCAATAAAAAATCTATAAAAATGATTGTCCGTTCGGGATGATTAGAGTTTGAGAGTCTTTTTGCGGCGAGTTATCGCTTTGAGAGGACTCTCTTTTTTGAGCAAAAAGTAACGCTCAGTTTGTCAGAGAATTATCCTTTTACTATGACTTTATTGAGCGTTACTCTTTAAGTTTTTTATGACAGAAAGAGTATTATCGTTTCGAGGTTGACAAAAGGGGGAGTAATCTGAGCATCCCAAAGGGATGGTCATCTTTTGTTAATCACTAAATGACAGTCATCAAATCGCCCGAGATGATAGTCATTTATTCTCTCAAAATGTCAGTGAACTCCTCATTTAGAAAACGATAGTTTTGCCTAAAATTAATCTTCTATTAATCTATAAAAAATCTATGACTGTCATTTGGAAATGAGTATCATACTATCATCAAAAAGAGAAAATCATCATCATTTAAAAGCGACACTCATATAAAAATTATTCCAATAAAAGAAGACGGTCCGTGCCGAAAGGTGCGGACCGTTTAAGTTTTCTTGAAATGAAGCATTAACCTTCCGTATACATTAAGTGCGTCCAAGAGAAGAAAAAAACTCTCACCGTTAATCTTTTCTTGAAATGCAGAAAAAACATTTCTCAAACTCAATATAAGATTTTCGCTTAAAAACATTCCACTCTGTTTGTGAACGAAAATCTTTGTTGCGGCACAAAGTCAGAGAAAGTAGCTTTGTGTACCAAAATGTTTTTTCGCAGCAGGGGCAGGCTCAGCTGACGTAGCGAAAACATTTTCGTCAGCAAACAGGCACAGGTTAACCGTCATAGCGCGGCGTGCCTGACTACATATCTTTTTTTGATAACTAAAAATGATGAAGGAGAAGTTTAATTAAAGATATGAATTTAAAATTATGGACAAGAGCAACCTTGGGTTCCGTGTTTTGTATTAAACCGCTCAAATTTTGTCCATAATTATTTCAGAAAGGAAGGTAGCATACTTTGAAATTTAAAGTTCGAATTTTTATGGGCGACAAAGAAATTACCCACGAGGAACTAAAGAATTATGTCATCAAAGGTAACAATACGATTGATCGTATTGTTAATAGCATTGTTGACAGAGCCATCGTTACGGAAGACGGCGAGGTAGTATTGCCTGAGCCTTCCCGTGACAAGAATCCGGCCTAAGTTTTAGGCTTAATAATCGGAATCCAACCGATGCAGTTTTGCATCGGGATACATAAACAATTTCGACAAAATATGGTATTTTGTCAATATACCTTGTGTTTGGTGTAAAAGTATGCTACAATTATTTAAAAGAAATGAAAAGGGGTGTGCTAATGGGTTGGCTTGAAAAGAACTTAAATTCAGATAAGTGGACAGAGATTTTATTTGATACCGATAAAATCGATACCGACAGTGACGGAAACTTTTTAATCAATGTTGCTTACCGCCGTGTTTCTACCGATAAGCAGGCAGAAGAAGGCTTTGGTTTGGATGTTCAGCGTAATGATATCATCCGATATTGTCAGTATAACAATGTTAATAACTGTGTACTCTTTACCGATGATGGTGTCACCGGTACCACGATGGACCGTCCGGGTCTTAATCATTTTGTTGAGCTTGTGGACCGATTTAACCGTGGTGCTTCAAAAATTAAAATCAACTGTTTTATCGTGCCGAGGATTGACCGACTTTCCCGTTCACTGCTTGGTACACTTCAGTTCATCCAGGATTATATCGTTGACCGCAAGGATAGCAAAAACAGCCTTGTTAATACAAATACATACGACATTAACTTCGTAAGTATTGCCGAACCTTTTGTCAGCGTTGACAGAAACAATCCCACATCTAAACTGATGTTGGTCTTGTTTGCCGGTCTTGCGGAATACGACCGTGACCAAATCGTTTATAAAATGAAGCGTGGTCGTGAGGAGCGCATAAAATCGGGTAAGCCGATGGGTGGCGGTAATCAGCCCTATGGTTATAGATACAACCGAGAAACCGGAAACTATGATGTTGTTCCCGAAGAAAAGGAAAAGGTGCAGGAAATCTTTCGTTTGTATGTTGAGGAAAAGATGCCGCCTGCAAAAATTTCTGATTTATTGGGATTTAAGGGTGAGCGTATTGTTGTGCAGATATTAAAACGTCGCACTTCACTCGGATATTTGGTCTATAAGGGTAAGGAGTATGCAGGCAACCACGAGCCGCTGATAAGCGAAAAAATATTTTATGAGGCGCAGGAAGAAATGGAACGCCGCAGCATAACCTATGCCCGTTCGCAATATCTTTTAAGCGGACTTTTGGTTTGTGGGGATTGCGGTGCCAAAATGCGTTATCAAAAATGGGGCAAGAGCGTAAAAATCGTCTGCTATTCTCAACAAAGCACAAAACAGTATCTTATAAAGGATCCCGATTGTAAAAATCTAAAATACTTTGCCGAGGACGTTGAAGAGGCGGTTGTGCAAGAATTGTTCCAAATGTCTTACCTTAATAATAAGAATACAAAGAAGACCGTTTCACAGTTTGAGGTGTTGGATAACCTTAAATTGAAGATCCGCCGTAAGCAAGAAGAGATTAAACGTCTTTATAACATTTACGCTGAAAAGGGTACTGAGCAGCTTTTAGAGGTTATTAGTGAACGTGAGCAAGAAATCGACCGACTGCAAGAGGCGGTCGAAAATGAAAGCAAAAAATCTACTATTGCTATTAAGGTTGAACGTTCACGAGAACTTTTGCGTGACCTTCAAAAGTCTTGGGGAGTAATGAGTATAGAAGAAAAGAAGCATGTGTGTGACCAGCTTATAGACAAGGTTATCATCAGCGGTGCTGACGGGCAGCCGAGTATTATGGTTAAATTTAAACTTCAAGAGTATCTTTTGGAAGACAATAAATAATTAAATAATTAGTATGAGGACACAGCAATTTTGATTGTGTTCTCATGTTTTTTTAAAACACTTGATTTTTTAAAAATTATGATATATAATATTATCAAATCACGATTTAGTAAATCACGATTTGAATTTACGGAGGTTTTGATATGTTTATTGGAAGAGAGGCAGAATTAAAGTTTCTTCAGGATAAATTTGATAATGAGAATGGTCAACTTGTTGTTCTTTATGGTAGACGTCGTGTGGGTAAAACCGAAACATTAAGAGAGTTTTGCAAAGGAAAACAGCATGTATTTTATTCCTGCACACAAAGTACCGATAAAGTTCAGCTTTCTAAATTCTCAAAGCATATTCTAAAAGAGGATATCCCTGCGAAGCAGTATATCTCTGAGTTTGCAGATTGGGAGAGTGCTTTTCGTTCTGTTTTAGATTTTCCGTTTGGGGATCAAAAGAAACTACTCATCATAGATGAGTTCCCATATATGTGTAAGGGAAATAAAAGCATCCCCTCTGTGCTGCAAAACCTTTGGGATGCTGAGCTTAAAGATAAAAATGTAATGATTGTATTGTGCGGTAGCGCAATGAGTTTTATAGAAAAAGAATTACTTGCCGAAAAGAATCCGCTTTACGGAAGAGCAACCGGTATTTACAAAATGACCGAGATGGGATTTTATGATGCGGTTAAATTCTTCCCGAATTATTCGGATAAAGATAAGGTATTGGCATATTCCATACTTGGCGGTATTCCGCATTATCTTCGTCAGTTTAGTTCAAAGCTTTCATTGGCGGAGAATATTAAGAGAAATATCCTAACTAAAGGCTCGGTTTTATATAGCGAGGTTGATTTTTTACTTCATCAAGAGCTTCGTGAAACCCCTATATATAACTCAATTATTGAAGCAGTAGCCCTTGGCAACACAAAGCTTAATGACATCAGCCAAAAATCTCTCGTAGAGGACACCTCAAAAACAAGCGTATATCTTAAAAATCTTATTGAGCTTGGAATTGTGGAACGTGAGTTTTCAGTTGATTCCAAAAGCAAGGAAAAAGCCAACTCTAACAGAGGCACTTATCGCTTGACCGATAATTTCTTTAGATTTTGGTATGCGTTTGGTTTTACAAATTTTTCTCAGCTTGAAGACGGCGATGTTGACGGCGTTTATGATTATGTTATTGCACCGGCATTGCACGAGTTTGCGTCCTTTACCTTTGAGGATGTCTGCAAAGAGTTTGTAAGAGAGATGCAGAAGAAAAACGAGCTACCTTTCCGTTATTCAAAAATGGGCAGATGGACAGGAAAAACCACGGTGCGTGATAAAGATGCACCCAAGGGTGTCCGTGTTGCTGAAACCGAGATTGATATTCTCGGCATTGGCAAAAGCGGCAAGGAGTATTTGGTTGGTGAGTGTAAGTTCAAAAACACACCGTTCGATTATTCCGAATATCTTGATACTTTTACCAAACTTACACCACTTAAAGAGACTGCAAAGTTTTATTACGCTCTTTTCTCTGAATCAGGGTTTGATAGCAAGGTTGTATCAGAGGCAGATAATAACGACAATATTACGCTCTATAATTTGAATCAAATCGTAAATTACAAATAACAATTAGTTTACAGTTATTGTCAGTTGACTAAAAAACTCATAAAAAGTATAATATTTTTAAGGCATTAAGAGGATGGATAAAAGTTCATCCTCTGTGTATATTACTTTTTCGCCATTCTATAACCATTCCGATGATCATCGGCGAGATCCGTCGCTATCTGCGGGACAATAACGCCATCCGCATCAGCCGCAGTATGCGGGACACCGCCTACCGCGCCATGCAAGCCAAGGAACAACTGATGGCGGAAAACCACCGCGAGCCGACCATCGAAGAGATTGCGAAACGGCTGGATATGCCCAAGGAAGAGGTGGTCGTCGCACTCGAGGCGATCGTCGATCCCGTATCGCTGTACGAGCCAATCTACAACGACGGCGGCGACACCATCTATGTGATGGATCAGGTCAGCGACCGCAACGACGACAAAAGCTGGCTTGACGAGATCGCCCTCAAGGAAGCGATCGCAAACCTCAGCGATCGTGAACGCAAAATTCTGAATCTGCGCTTTTTCAAAGGATTAACGCAGGTGGAAGTCTCGAGCGAGATCGGTATTTCACAAGCACAAGTCAGTCGTCTGGAAAAGGGCGCATTGGATAAAATCAAAAAAGAACTATAAAACAGCGCATAAAAGTCAAAATCGTTCACCCCGCTGAAACAGCGGGGTTTTTTCATGAAAAATTACAAAAAAATATGGTAAAAATGGTTGCTTTTTCCCGTTCAATACGCTATCCTTACAGTAACATTGGTAAGGAGGGATACCACCATGGATAAACCATATACCGGTAACGCCGCT
>JAEIGA010009876.1_pt1 | contig 14454 bp, 9 predicted proteins | sample 9270691 | NCBI WGS metagenome assembly JAEIGA01 (sample SAMN17057246, study PRJNA624740) | gut metagenome | biome: biome; isolation source: fecal sample | host: Bos grunniens | place: China: Xizang | collected 2019 | reverse complement strand
GGAGTCGAGGGATCTACGCCGTCTCAATAGAACGATGGCGGAAAGATCCCTCCACGCGCTTCGCTTGGTCGGGATGACATGCGTGTGTGGTATCGTAGCGTAAACAACAATTTACCTTATCATATTAGGAGGAAAAACTATGGTAACAGTTGGTATTATCGGCGCGGGTCGAATTGGTAAGGTTCACACCGAGTCCATCAGCAATTATGTCCGCAACGCCCGCATCAAGACCGTTGCAGACCCCTTTATGAACGAAACCACCGCCGCATGGCTCCGTGGCTTTGGCGTGGAGAACACCTGCACCGACTATCACGATATTCTCAATGATCCAGAAATTCAGGCTGTGTTGATCTGCTCTTCCACCAACACCCATTCTCCCATTTCCCTGGAGGCCATTGCGGCCGGCAAGCATGTTTTCTGTGAAAAGCCCATTGATCATGACTTAAGTCGCATCAAGGAAGTTGTCAATGCTCTCAAGGGCAGCAATCTGAAATATCAGGTGGGCTTTAACCGCCGCCATGACCACAACTTCGCCGCTGTCAAGCAGGCAATCAATGACGGCAAGGTGGGCGATGTGCACATCATCAAGATTACCTCCCGTGACCCTGAGCCGCCTTCTGCGGAATACGCGGCTGTTTCCGGCGGCATGTTCCTGGATATGACCATTCACGATTTTGATATGGTCCGTTTCCTGGCAGGCTGCGACGCTGAAGAAATCTATGTTCAGTCCGCTGTCCTGGTTGACCCTGCCATCGGCGAAGCTGGTGACGTGGACACTGCTGTCATCACCCTGAAGATGGAAAATGGCGCCATTGCCGTCATCGACAATTCCCGTCGGGCTGCCTACGGCTACGATCAGAGAGCGGAAGTCTTTGGCTCCAAGGGCATGGTGGCAACTGCCAACGATACTTTGTCCACTGCCGTTCTCTCCAATGCCGATGGTGTCACCGGCGAAAAGCCCCTGTATTTCTTCCTGGAGCGATATATGCAGAGCTTTGCCACCGAGGTCAAGGGTTTCATCAACGCCATCGAAAACGATACCGAAACTCTGGTGGGCGTGGAAGATGGCCTGAAGCCGGTGCTGATGGGCATCGCTGCCAAGAAGTCCGTTCAGGAGCATCGCCCTGTGAAGCTGTCCGAAATCGAGTACTAAGGTGATATTATGAGCAAGGAATTCTCCTATCCCGAATTTGAAAACGGCGTAAAGGTTCTCTCCCGGGCAGGCGACGCGGTCAATGACATGATGATGAATATCACCGTCTATCAGATGCGCGCGGGCGAAAGCCGCAGCTTTTGCTATCCCGGGGAAGAAATGGCGGTTTTGCTGGTGCTGGGCAATGTGACCTTTGCCTGGGAGGGCAGGGAAGAAACCGGCCTTCGCCACAGTTTTATCGAAGAAGGCCCTTATTGCCTGCACACGCGCCAGGGCGTGGAGGTCACTGTCAAAGCCCTGGCCGACAGTGAAGTGCTGGTGCAGACCACGGAAAACGGCAGCTACTTTGCTCCCGTTTTCTATCGCCCGCAGGATTGCCGCAACGATGTGTTTGGCCTGGGCGTGCTGGAAGGCAAGCTGGAGCGCACCGTGCGCACGATCTTTGATTACAATAACGCGCCGTATTCCAATATGGTAAACGGCGAGGTGATCAATCACCAGGGCGGCTGGAGCAGCTATACGCCCCACCATCACCCGCAGCCGGAGGTCTACTACTACCGATATGAGCGGCCCGAAGGCTTTGGTGCTTGCTTTATCGGCGAAAATGTGTATAAAATAAAAGATGGAAGCGTGGCAGCGATTCCCGGCGGAAAGACCCATCCCCAGGTTACCGCGCCTGCGTTTCCTATGTACTACTGCTGGATGATCCGGCATCTGCCCGGCGACCCCTGGACCGGCAGAATCGTTGACGAAAGATATTCCTGGATCGACGCCCGTATGGGCTAACGTGTAGGGGCCGATGCCCACATCGGCCCAAAGACCGTTTAAAAGGGCTGGCGTGGGTATCGGCCCCTACGGAGGTTTGTTATGAACATTGGCAGACAATGGGAAGACCGATTGCGGATTTGGGCGGAGCAGTTCCCCAAGCACTATTTTGTGAAGTGGGACGCGCTGCCGGTTTCTTATTTTACCACCATGGAGCATCTGCGCTTTGATGAGGCAATCAAGGGGCAGTTTGTTCCTGCGCCTGTAGGCACCCGGTGGGGAAAAAAGTGGGAATATGGATGGTTCCGTACAGAATTGACCGTTCCGCGGGAGCTGGATGGAAAGCGATTGGTGTTTACACTGAACACGGCGGAGGAAATGCTTGTTTGGGTCAACGGCCGGGAGACCGGCGCCATTGATAAAAAGCACCGCTTCATCACCTTGTCCCGGTCTGCCAAGGCAGGAGATACCTATGAAATTCTCGCCGAGTGCTACGCCGGTCATGGCGGCCGAAACGAGGGCGCAGGCCCGGTGGCCTGGGGCGAAGAATCCGTTCCCGAACCGCCTGCGCAGCAGGTGACGGTGGGGCAGAGCGTTTATGGTGTATGGAACGAAGAACTGTTCCAGGCATCTATGGACTATTTGACCCTGTATAGTTTGGTGAAGAAGCTGCCTGAAAAGAGTCTTCGCGCCATGAAAATCGCGGAGGGTCTAAAAAAGTTTACTTATATTGCGGATTTTGAGCTGCCTGAGCCGGAGATGACGGCTTCCGTTGTAGAGGCGGCAAAGGTTTTAAAGCCGCTACTGGCTTGCAAAAACGGTTCTACCGCACCGGATTACACGGTTTTTGGCCAGTCCCACCTGGATTTGGCCTGGCTGTGGCCGGTGGAGGAAACCGAGCGAAAATCCGCCAGAACCTACTCCAATCAGCTCACCCTGATGGAAGAATATCCGGATTATCAGTTCCTGCTCTGTGAGCCGCCCATTTTGGAGTGGCTGAAAGAGCACTACCCCAATGTGTGGCAGCGGGTGCGGGAAAAGGTGAAAGAGGGAAAATTCCGTGCCGAGGGCGCTCTGTGGGTGGAAAGTGATACCAACATTCCTTCCGGTGAATCTTTGATTCGCCAGTTTGTGTGGGGCAAACGGTGGTACCGCAAAGAGTTGGGCATCGACAGCCGTGTGGCCTGGATGCCGGATACCTTCGGCTTCTCGGCGGCCCTGCCGCAAATCATGAAAAAGTGCCAGGTGCCCTATTTTGCCACCCAAAAGCTGATTCGCCAGGATCCGGAGTGCCAGCCTTTCCCCTATAATGTATTTTGGTGGGAGGGCATGGACGGCAGCAAGGTGCTGGCCCATACCTTCAAGAAAAATAACGCCAATTTCCAGCCCGGTGACCTGATCACCCGCTGGGAAGAGGACCGTGTGCAGCAGGAAAATATCGATGGGCTCATGTTCCCCTTCGGATTTGGTGACGGTGGCGGCGGCCCCACCCGAGAAATGGTGGAAATGGCAGCTCGCTGTGCCGACTTGGAGGGGGCGCCCCGATGCCATATGGAAAGCCCGGTCAAGTATTTTGAACGGCTGGAAAATGTGGAAAACACCTTCCGGGGCGAGCTGTATTTGGCCTGGCACAGAGGCACTTTGACTTCTCAAACCAAGACCAAACGGGGCATTCGCAAAGCGGAGATTGCCTTGAAGCAGTTGGAATTCATCCTGTCCCGGCAGATGCTTGCCGGTAAGGGAATGCCGGAAAACTGGCGGGAACGGCTGGACGAGCTGTGGAAAAAGCTGCTGTTTAACCAGTTCCATGACATTGCCCCCGGCACTTCTATTGCCCGTGTCCATGCGCGGGCAGAAAAGGAATTGGAAGAAGTGGCAGAAGCTGCCCGTCTATGGAAACGGGAATTGTTGGAAAAACCCAGCGTTGAGGGTGTGGTGGCCTATAATTGCCATAATTGGCCCACTCGTTGCGGAAATGTGACAATTCCTGCCCAAAGCGGTACGCCGCTGGCGAACGGCGAGACTGTCGTGCCCACACAGGTGACCCATAATGAGGAAGGCTGGGTGCTGGAAAACAAGCATCTGCGTTGCGTCATCAACGAAAATGGCGAACTGGTCAGCGTGAAAAAACCCGGCAGCAATGTGGAATACATGGCAGGCGTGGGCAACCGCTTCCTCATGTTCAAGGATGTAAATACCTGCTATGATGCCTGGGAACTGGGCAGCATGTATGAAAAAATGCCGGTTGAATTGGATAAAACGGCAACAATCAAGCTTGTGGGTGGCCCAAACAATGCGGTGCTGCAGGTCAAAAAGCAGCTACTGAATTCTGTTTTGGAGCAGAATATCATTTTGGAACACAATGCGGATCACATTGCGTTTGAAACGTACATCCATTGGCAGGAAAAGCACAAGCTACTGAAGGTGGCTTTCCCCGTCAATGCCTACGCCAACGAAGCCTATCACGAAATCCAGTTCGGCTACGTCAAGCGGCCGGTGCACCGCTCCTATCAGACAGATAAGGATCGCTATGAAGTTTGCAATCACCGCTACACCGCCCTCACCGACGGCGCCCATGGCGCTGCGGTGCTCAATGACGGCAAGTATGGCGTGAATGTGGTGGAAAATGAAATCCGCCTGACTCTTTTAAAGTCTGCCATGATGCCGGATCAAACGGCAGACAGGGGAGAACAGCAAGTTACCTATGCCTTCTATCCCTTCGACGGCCCGTTCCAGGACAGCGATGTGCATTTGCAGGCGGCGGATTTGAACGAAACGCCCATTTTTGCCGAAATTGGTGACGATCTGGGCCCCATTTTCCTGCCCGACAAGAAAAATATCATCGTGGACACCATCAAGCCGGCGGATACCATCGAAAACGCTTTGCTGGTGCGTGTGTATGAGGCCATGGGCAAGCAGACAAGCTGCGCCTTTACGGCGAATGCCAACATCAAAACCGTTACCGAAACGGATATGCTGGAGGAAAATCCCCAGAGTGTCAATTTGCAGAATGTCCATTTCGGACCCTTTGAAATTAAGACATTTATTCTTGCATTATGATGACCGTGTCATCCCGAGCAAACGAAGCGCGCCGAGGGATCCGTTCCCTTGTGAACAAGGCTGAGCATACGGATCCTTCGACTGCGCTGCGCTCCGCTCAGGATGACAAGCTGGATGCTATTAAGCAAAGTAAGAGGAACAACTATGTACAGAATCGGAATCGACCTGGGCGGCACCAACACAGTGGCAGGCTTGGTGGACGAAAACGGAAAAATCCTGGATAAAAAGTCCGTCAAAACCAATTTGCCCACCACGCTGGACCGCATTGTGCACAATATCCTGGTGCTTACCGTGCAACTGCTGAATGCCAATGGAATATCTCGGACACAGGTTGCCTCCGTAGGTGTGGGTGTGCCCTGCACCGCCAACACCGAAACCGGGTGGATGGAGGATGCGGACCATTTGGGCTTTTCCGGCGGTCCGTTGGTGCAGCGGCTGGAGGCAGCGCTGCAGCTTCCGGTTGCCATGGGAAACGATGCCGATTGCGCCGCCTGGGGCGAATATAAAGCAGGCGGCTACCGGGAAGAGTCCTTCCTTTTGGTCACTTTGGGTACCGGCATCGGTGGCGGTATCGTTGTTAACGGCAAGCTCCATCGTGGCATCAATCATGCCGCCGGCGAGCTGGGTCACATGATGCTCTATGCCGATGGAGAACCCTGTACCTGCGGCCGCAGAGGCTGTTTCGAAGCCCATGGCTCAGCCACTGCCCTGGTCAAGCAGGCATCCCGGGCGCTGGGGAAACCGGTTTTCGGCGCCAAAGAGGTGTTCGACGGGGCGGCGGCAGGGGAGGAAACCTGTATTCGCTTGCTGGATGCATACACCGATTGCCTGGCAGACGGTTTTGCCAATCTGATCAATATTTTTGCGCCAGCCTATCTTTGCATCGGCGGCGGTGTCAGCCATGGCGGTGACGCGCTGCTTGTGCCGGTGCGGGAAAAGACCATGCAGCGCATTTATGCGAAAACAGCAAAGAAAAACACCCAAATCATTCTGGCACAAATGGGCAACGATGCCGGCGTCATCGGCGCGGCCATGCTGGAAATATGAGAGGAGTTTGCCAATGAGAGCGCATTATGAACGAATTCTCCGGGATACTGAAAAGCGGGTATGCCATGCTTTGCGCACCCAAAATACCGACCCCGAAAGCCCCTACTACGGCGCTTATATAAAACCTGACGGTGTGTATATGCAAAAACACGCCCTGTATCAGATCGCTTCTTTGGCGGCGGCTTATTGCAATGCCGACACCGCCTATTATCACGATGAAAAAATCCTGGCCAGCATGCTACTGGGGCTTGACTATGTAGCCTCCACCCAGCATGAAAACGGCCTGTTTGACTATATTACCTGCAATTTCTTCTCCGCGCCGGATACGGCTTTCTGCATTGGTATCATTTTGCCCATGTATCAGTATTTGGTTAAGCAGGAAATCCTTACCGATGGTGAGCGACTGCTGAAAGAACGGATGGGCAAAATCATCCACGCCGGCGGCCGTGGTCTTTTGGAGGGCGGCTTCCATACCCCCAACCATCGCTGGGCCATTGCGGGACTGCTTTGCCAGTGCGGCAAGCTGTTTGGCGAAGAGGACTTGATCGCTGCTGCTTTCCAGTATCTCAACGAGGGCATTGATTGTAACGAGGATGGTGAATATTCCGAAAAGTCTGCCGGCAACTATAACGGCGTCAACAACCAGGCCATGATTTTCCTGGCAGAAGCCTTGGGCGATGACAGCTATGAGCAGCATGTCATTCGCAATCTGAGGATGATGCTGACCTACTGGGAGCCGGATGACAGCATTTTCACCGCCAATTCCACACGTTTTGACAAGGATCGGCTGGTGTACCCCGACGGATATTATTTCTTCTATCTGTACATTGGACACAAATACAACATTCCGGAATTCATTGCTATGGCCAATTATGCTTTCCGGGTGGTGTTTGAGAAAAATTTGCTCTCTCCCGATCTGCTGGGCCGCTTCATGCTACATCCTGAGCTGATCGACCTGGAATCGGAAGCCTGCGCTACGCCCACCGAATATAAAGCCTATTATGCCGAGTCCGGCATTGCCCGGGTGCGCCGTGGCCGCTACAGCTACACGGTGATGAAGGATAAGTCCAATTTTCTGTATGTCCACAACGGCTCTGTGAAACTGGCGGTGAAAATCGGTGGCAGTTTCTGTGAGCATCGGGCATTCAAGGCGGAAAAAATGTGGGAGGAAAACGGAGAATTCCACCTGCATCAGACCATGCGGGGTTGGTACTATCTGCCATTCCCCGAAAAGCCCGCTACTTCCGATTGGTGGCAGATGGACAATGCCAACCGGCCCAAGAAGCTGGGCCCGGATATGGACATTGATGTGACCATCCGGGATACGGAAGACGGCCTGGATGTGGATATCCGCACCTCCGGCGTTGAAGGCGCCCCCTGGCGTGTGGAGCTGGCCTTTTCCGGCATTGACCGAATCTCCAACGATCACATGACCATGCCCATCCATGGCGATGAGGTCATCGTTTTGAAGGATGATTTCTTCACGGTTTCCAATGCTTTGGATTCCATGGAGGTGGGTCCCTGCTTCGGCGTTCACCACTTTACAGAAGGCAAGGAGGACAGCGAGGCAAAGGCCGCCGGCTGCGCCACCGTGTATTTGACTGACTATACCGCGTTCCATCATGTGATTTCCATTCGTCCGTGAGGTGACTAACATGAGATTTTATGAAAATCCCGAAAAAACTTCCGAAAATCGCTGCACCAGCAGAGCCTGCTATATCCCCGGCGGCGTGTCGGAGCGGATACTGTTGAACGGACAATGGAATTTTTCCTATTTTGCCCGGGATATCGATGTGCCGGAGCGAATCGAAGCCTGGGATACCGTTTCGGTGCCTGGCTGCTGGCAGCTGCAGGGCTATGAAAATCCCAATTATTCCAACATCAACTATCCCTATCCCGTGGATCCGCCCTGTGTGCCGGATGACAATCCCTGCGGCGTGTATCGGCGGGAATTTGCCCTGGAAAACAAGTGGGGGCGGGTGTATTTCGTATTTGAGGGTGTGTCCAGTTGCGCCCGGCTCAGCATCAATGGTCGCTATGTGGGCTTTACCCAGGGAAGCCATCTGTTTGCAGAGTTCGATATAACGGATTATGTAAACCAAGGGGTTAATACCGTAGAGGTTTTGGTCCACAAGTGGTGCTGTGGCAGCTATCTGGAAGACCAGGATTTTTTCCGCTATAACGGCATTTTCCGGGATGTGTATCTGCTGCAGCGGCCGGAGGGCCACATTACCGATGTGGATATGATCCCCACGGACAGCGAAATCTGCGTAAAGATCCAGGGCAAGGCCTCTGTCCGCGTCAAAGATGGAGAAGCCCTTTTATCTGAGGCGGTGATGCAGGAGCGCTTTACCTTTGTACCCAAAGATCCCGTTCTTTGGAACGCGGAAAAGCCCCATCTTTACACCGTGGAACTGGAGCGGGCAGGGGAGATCATTACCTTGAAAGCTGGTCTGCGAAAAATTGAGATCGCGGACAACTACGCATTGCTGATCAATGGGCAGAGCGTGAAGCTCCATGGCGTTAATCACCACGATACCGACCCCAACCGGGGCTGGTGCCAGGATGAAGCGGCACTGCGTCGTGACCTGGAGCTGATGAAAAAGCTAAATATGAACTGTGTCCGCACCTCCCACTATCCGCCGGCGCCCCGTTTCTTGGAAATGTGCGACGAGATCGGCCTGTATGTGGTGTGCGAAACGGACATTGAAACCCACGGCTTCCTGAGAAGGCTGCCCAATGTGCCTTATTATTACGATGTGGAGTCCAATGCCTGGCCCTGCACCAAGGCAGAGTGGAAGCGGGAGTTTGTAGACCGCATGAAGCGGATGGTGGAGAATTTTAAAAATCATCCCAGTATCATCATGTGGTCCACCGGCAACGAAAGCGGCCACGGCTGCAATCACATCGAAATGATCCGCTGGACGAAAAATCGGGACTGTACCCGCCTCGTCCACGCCGAGGATGCTTCTCGCAAGGGGCAGAACCACAATGCGGATGTTTATTCGATGATGTATTCCTCCTTGAAGGACGTGGAGGGCTATGCCCTTTGCGATGACATCAATATGCCGGTGTTCCTCTGCGAGTATTCTCATGCTATGGGTAACGGCCCCGGCGATGTATGGGACTACAACGAGTTGTTTGACAAGTACCCTAAGCTGATCGGCGGCTGCATTTGGGAATGGGCAGACCATGTGGTAAACGTGGACGGCGTGCAGCGCTACGGCGGTGATTTTGCGGGAGAACTGACCCATGACGGCAATTTCTGCTGCGACGGCCTGGTGTTCTCCGATCGCAGCTTCAAGGCAGGCTCCTTGGAAGCCAAGGCGGCCTATCAGCCCATTCGTACCACCTATGAAAACGGCGTTTTGACAGTGTACAACCGATTGAATTTTACCGATTTGGAAGAATTCCGGCTGCATTATGCCATCGAAGCGGACGGAAAAGTGGTTCAATCCGAAGAGTTGTGGGTGCATGCCAAGCCCCATTCCTATGCGCGGATCGAGATCCCTGTGGAAGACCTCTATTGCTGTTTCGGCGCATATTTACATGTGCGTCTGCTGCGTGACGGTGAAGAAGCCGCCCACACCCAACATGCGTTGCCGGCAAATTTTCCCAAAATTAAGGCAGAACCCTTGCTGGCGCTTGAGGAGGATGGCCACAACATTTATGCCCGGGGCGAAACCTTCCAATATGTTTTTAGCAAGCATTACGGCACATTCATCAGCCTGATGGTCCATGGCCGAGAGCAGCTGGCGGAAAGAACTGTGCTGACCGCCCACCGGGCTCCCACCGATAATGACCGGGATATCCGCTTCCGCTGGATGCAGCTGGATGAATGGCGTGGCGAGAATCTGGATAAGTCTTTTGTAAAAATCTACGATTGCCGCCTGGAAGCGGATGAAATCGTGGTGCAAGGTGCTCTTTCCGGCATCTCCCGGGCGCCGCTGCTGCGGTTTATCCAGCGGGTACGGATCGATATGACCGGAAAGATTGGGGTTTCGCTGGAGGGCGATATCCGGGAAGATGCCATTTGGCTGCCTCGTTTGGGCTATGAATTCACGTTGCCCGGCGAAACCAAGGAATTTGCCTATTATGGCAACGGCCCTGTGGAAAGCTATCGGGATCTGTGCCATGCCGGCCGTGTTGGTCTGCACAAAAGCCATGCCGACAGGGAATATGTCCATTATGTCCGCCCCCAGGAGCATGGAAACCACACCGCTGCGAAATGGCTGCGGATCGGTGATCTGGAATTTGCCGCGGAGGATATGGAAATCTGTGTTTCCCGTTATTCTACCGCCGCGCTGACAAAGGCGGAGCATACCGATGAGCTCTTTGCCGATGGCAAGACCCATCTGCGGATCGACTACAAGGTTTCCGGCATTGGCTCCAATTCCTGCGGCCCGGAGCTGGAACCCCGCTATCGCCTGAGCGAAAAGAAAATATTGTTCCAATTTTCTATATATCCCACTGAAAAATACTGATTATAGGAGTGTAAAAATATGAAATTCGATGTTCGTTATGCCAATCATCCGGAAGATTCCAAGCGTTATGATACCCAGGAGCTCCGCAAGCATTACCATATTTCCAACCTGTTTGAAAAGGATGCCATCAACCTGACATATTCTCACCAGGACCGCATTATCGCCGGCGGCATTATGCCCGTGGATGAGGCCCTGGTGCTGGAAAGCTGCAAGGAACTGGCAGCTCCCTATTTCCTGGCTCGCCGGGAACTGGGCGCTATCAATGTTGGCGGTCCTGGCGTGATGGTGCTCGATGGCGTAGAGTACGCTGTCAACAACCGCGACGGCATTTATGTAGGTATGGGCACCAAGGAACTGGTGTTCAAGAGCCTGGACAAGGAGAATCCTGCTAAGTTCTACATCAATTCCTGCCCCGCCCATCGCACTTGCTCCACCGTCCATATCCCCATGGACAAGGCTCGTTACAATCATCTGGGCGCCCAGGAGACCGTTAACGAGCGGATCCTGCGGCAGTATATCCATCCCGCTGTTTGCGAAAGCTGTCAGCTCTCCATGGGTATGACCGCGCTGCTGCCCGGTAATGTTTGGAACACCATGCCTTGCCATACCCACGAGCGCCGCATGGAGGTTTATTTCTACTTTGACATCGCGCCCGATCAGGCTGTATTCCACATGATGGGCCAGGGTCAGGAAACCCGTCACATCGTTATGCACAATGAGGAAGCCGTGATCTCTCCCTCCTGGTCCATCCATAGTGGCGTGGGCACCGCTAATTACACCTTCATTTGGGGCATGTGCGGCGAAAATCAGACCTTTGATGATATGGACGGCATCCCCACCGCCGAATTGCTGTAAAATGGCCTATTTATTCGTCCATTTTCGGGAAAAACCCACTCCGGATGGGGAGCAGGTATATTTTGGCCTGAGCCGGGACGGCTTCCACTGGGAAAAAGTCAACGACGGAAAGCCGGTGCTTTGGTCCCGTTTGGGCGAGCAAGGTGTGCGTGACTGCACAATTATCCGTGGTGATGATGGTATTTATCGCATTTTCGCCACGGATCTGAGCCTTGCCAATTATTTCCGGAGCAAGTATAACAGTCATTGGCCCACAGTAGCCCGCAATGGCAGCAAGTGCTTATCCATGTGGGAATCGGCAGATTTACTCCATTGGTCGCAGCAGCGGCTGGTGCAGCTGGGAGATGAGGCTTTTGGCTGCCTTTGGGCCCCAGATGTGATCCGGGACAGGAAAACCGGGGAGTATGTGCTCCATTGGTCCTCTGCCCATGCCGAAAACGGCTTTGGCGATATGGCGATCTACTGTAGCCGCACCCGGGATTTTCGCAGTTTTTCCAAGCCCCAGCTGCTGTATCGCAAGGAAGATGCCGGCGTGATCGACTCGGCGATCTACGAAGAAAATGGCATTTACTATCTGTTTGTCAAGTCCGACCGGAATCCGGAACGGATTTTGCTGCTGCGGTCGGAAAGGGTGCAGGGGCCTTATACCCGTGTGGAAATGTTTGACGAAAGCATGCTGACCATTGAGGCTGGCTTGTATGAGGGCGCCACTGCGGCCCGGCTGGATGACGGTCGTTGGTGTCTGTTTTTGGATTATTACGGCGTACCCGGAGAGGGGCAGGGCTATGTGCCTTTTGTGGCGCCCTCTCTGGAAAGCGGCCGGTTTGTACGGGCGGATCAGGCGTTCTCTTTCCCCTATGGTTATAAGCATGGAACCATCCTTGCCATTACGCAGGAGGAATACGAGGCGATCCGCAGATTTGATTACGGCGCGTAAAGGGGGAACGGAAGATGGATGCAAGCAAATGGTATTTGGGCATTGAATTGGGCTCCACCCGCATAAAAGCGGTGGCCATTGACGGCGGACACAGGCCGGTTTCTGCAGGTGACTACACCTGGAAAAGCACCTATGAAAAGGGCATTTGGACCTATGACCTGGCAGAGGTTTGGAAAGGTCTGAAGGCGGCGCTGGCCGGTGTGGAAAACCGGGAAAACATCGCCGCCATGGGCAATTCCGGCATGATGCACGGCTATTTGGCCTTTGATCAGGACTGGAATTTGCTTGCGCCCTTCCGCACCTGGCAGAACACCATTACTGGGCAAGCAGCCGCGGAACTCACCGCGCTGTTCGGTTTCAACATTCCACAACGCTGGAGCATTGCCCATTTGTATCAGGCGATTTTAAATGACGAGGAACACATTTCTAAGATTGCCCACATTACCACCCTGGCAGGCTATGTGCATTATCGGCTCACCGGTGTGAACGCTATCGGCATTGGTGAGGCATCCGGCATGTTCCCTATTGACAGCGATCATAATTGCTATGACGCAGCTATGCTTGCCAAATTTGACGCCTTGGTCGCATCCCGAAATCTGCCTTGGAAGAACTTAAGCGAAATTCTTCCCGGCGTGTTGTCGGCAGGAGAACCGGCAGGTAATTTGACCGAGAACGGTGCGGCATTGCTGGAGTATATGTTGCAGCCCGGTGTTTCTTTTGCCCCTGCCGAAGGCGATGCCGGTACCGGCATGACGGCAACCAACGCCGTTGCGCCCCGCACCGGCAATGTATCCGCCGGTACTTCCATCTTCTCCATGGTGGTGCTGGAGCGGCCCTTGCAGAAGGTCTACGAGGAGATTGACCTGGTTACCACACCCACCGGCAAGCCGGTGGCCATGGTGCATTGCAATAACTGCACCAATGATTCCAACGCCTGGGTTTCCGTGCTGAAAGAAACCGCAAATCTCTTCGGCGCAACCCCCGACAACAGCGAAATCTACACCAAGCTTTATGAAAAGGCGCTTCAGGGCGATGCCGATTGCGGCGGCGTGCTGGTGTGCAACTATATGGCAGGCGAAGGCGTGACTCATTTGGACGAAGGACGTCCCATGGTGATCCGCCGTCCGGATGCCAAGTTTACCCTGGCGAATTTCTTCCGGGCAAGCCTGTATGCCACTATGTCCACCTTAAAGATCGGCATGGACATTTTGGCGGAGGAAAAGGTTGCCATCGATTCTCTTACCGGCCACGGCGGCCTGTTTAAAACCCCTGTTGTGGGCCAAAAATTTATGGCTGCCGCCTGCAACGCTCTGGTTACATGCATGCAGACCGCAGGCGAAGGCGGTCCCTACGGCATGGCGTTGTTGGCAGCCTATATGGCTAATAGAAAGAAAAATGAAACATTAGAAAATTATTTGAACACCCGCGTCTTTGCAGATGTCAAGGGAATAACCGTGGCACCTGAACAGGCAGATGTGGAGGGTTTCAATGCGTATATCGAGCAGTACAGGCAGCTTCTGGAAGTGGAGCGCAAGGCTGTGGAAGTGATCTAAGGAGGATATGAACATGAAATACAATTTCTGGTTTGTCGTCGGTTCTCAGGACCTGTACGGCGAGGAAGTTTTGAAGACCGTCGCCCTCCGCGGGGAGGAAATGGCCAAGGAAATGAGCAAAAGCTTGCCCTATGAATTGGTCTATAAGGTTACGGCTATGTCCAATTCCCAAATCACACAGATCATCAAGGAGGCCAACTACGATGATTCTTGCGCCGGCATCATCACCTGGTGCCATACCTTCAGCCCGTCCAAAATGTGGATCAATGGCCTTGTGAATCTGCAAAAGCCCTACTGCCATTTAGCAACACAATACAACCTGGAGATCCCCAACGAGGAGATCGACATGGATTTTATGAACCTAAACCAGGCTGCCCATGGCGACCGGGAGCACGGTTTTATCGCCGGCCGTTTGAGAATGCCCCGGAAGGTTATCGCCGGCTACTGGAAGCATGAGAATGTTCTCGGCCGCTTGGGCAGCTGGATGAAGTCCGCTGTGGGTGTTGCCGTTTCTAAAAACCTGAAAGTCATGCGCGTCGGGGACAATATGCGCCAAGTGGCCGTCACTGAGGGCGACAAGGTGGAAACGCAAATTAAGCT
>JAEIGA010009875.1_pt1 | contig 14455 bp, 11 predicted proteins | sample 9270691 | NCBI WGS metagenome assembly JAEIGA01 (sample SAMN17057246, study PRJNA624740) | gut metagenome | biome: biome; isolation source: fecal sample | host: Bos grunniens | place: China: Xizang | collected 2019 | reverse complement strand
TGTGGCTACTGCCCTACCTATTGAAGGTAATGCTGTAGCTGGTATCTCAGAAATACTTCTTAAAGCTATCGCTCTTGGATCTGTATTCTTTGGTGCTATGACTTATATTGGTAATGGTCCTAACTTCATGGTTAAAGCAATTGCTGAAGAAAATGGTATTAAAATGCCTTCATTCTTTGGTTATATTCTCAAATTCTCTTTAATCGTTCTATTGCCAATCTATATCCTTGTTCAAATAATTTTCTTATAATATAAGAAGTAAATAATAAGTAGTAAGTAGTAAGATTTTATAGTATCTATAATATATATATAGCCTCTATAATCCCTACTACTTACTACTATTTTTGTAAAACTATGACAACAAAAAATTCACAACAGACAAAACCTAAATCTACGACAAAACCAAGAAAAAAAGTTACAAAAAAGAGTATTCAAGAAGAAGTTTCTAACTCTCTCACTCCTCGCAACATATTTTTTGCTTCTATCGCAGGTCTAATTTTAGCTATCACTATTATCATTAGCAATCGCTGCGACAGAAACGAGGACAAACACACATGCTATTGCGAAAATGCAACAGCTCCAATTCGCCCAAAATCAAAATTCAAAGACGTTAATTCCGAACAATTAGCGCATGCCCAAGCTAATGGGTTAAAGACTATTATCAAAGATAAAAAACAGTACGAATCACAAATCGATTCACTTGTTGAAGAAGGTATATTAGTAAAAATCAAACCTAATAAATATTACAATATACGCCGTCTCACTCACTCATACCCATACCTCACACCTGAAGCAAGAGACTTACTAAACCTTATTGGCAAACGCTTTCAAGCAAACCTACAAGCCGAAGGTTTACCAAAATATAAATTCCAAATATCATCTCTACTTAGAACAATCGAATTTCAACGACAACTTACACGCCAAAATATCAATGCAACCTACGGACTATCTGCCCACTATTATGGCACCACATTTGATATTGCATATGACAAATACGACCGACGAGGCAAAAGTTACCAAGACCCTAAAGTAGAAGCCATATTAGAAAAAACTCTCCGCGAACTTCGCGAAGAGTGCCGTATGATGATTATCCGAGAATCATCCAATAAATGCTTCCACATGACAGTGGTAAAAATTGAGAATTGAGAATTGAAAATGGAGAATTGAAAATGGAGAGTTGTAAAATTAAGAGTTGAGAATTGATAATCTAGATACACTAGGATATCTAGATATACTAGATTATCTTATTCCTTATTCCCTATTCCTTATTCCCTATTCCTTATTCCTTATTTATAAGCGCCACGCAATAAGCTGCAATACCTTCTTTTCGACCTACAAAGCCAAGCTTTTCGGTAGTTGTAGCTTTAATACTTACACAATCCTCATCTACTCCCATACATTCTGCCAATACACGCTGCATTTGGGGTATATGAGGATTTAATTTTGGTCGTTCTGCACACACCGTTGCATCAATATTCCCAATAGAATATCCTTTATCTTTCAACAAAACAACAGTTTTTCGTAAAAGTATTTTACTATCAATATTTTCATATTCTTTGCCTGTATCGGGAAAATGATAACCTATATCACGCATATTTGCTGCTCCAAGCAAAGCATCACAAATAGCATGAATCAATACATCAGCATCCGAATGACCTAATAGTCCTTTTTCATATTCAATTTTAATCCCACCCAACCATAATTCACGATTTTCTACTAATTGGTGGACATCATATCCCATTCCTACACGTATCATAATAGTTTAGTGTTTAGAGTTTAGTTTTTAGAGAAAAAAGACAGAATAACATAAGAACAAAACAAATATTTATGTTCTTTTATTATTCTGTCTTTAAAATATTTTCAAATTAATTATTATTTATCTGCAAGAGCTTTGATACCATCAATATCAAATGCAAGAGAGAAACGCAAAGTTTGATCAAGTGGATTTGAAGCTGAAGTTGCAATTACATAACCAACATCAAGTTTGAATGCAGAAAGTTTGAAACCTGCACCAACTGTAAAGTATTTACGATTACCTTTATCTTTTGCTTCATTATTGTAACCTACACGACCAAAGAATTGTTCGTTGTAAGCATATTCAAGACCAATACCCCAATTGATTTCAGCCATCTCTTCTGCAAAACCACCAGGAGCATCGTACCATGACATAATCAAACCTTCCATTGAAGAAATTTTATTATATACTTCTGTTGTCATTGCCCAAGTATCCATATTTGCTTTATCAAAATCTGGATTATATTTTTTCACACTCGAATAACGAGTAGGTACCATCATTTTGTTAGCTTCAAGAGAAATGAGCAAACGGTTATATTTATCAAATGGAATTTGATAACCAACACCAAGACGAAGATTTGCAGGAATAAAATTATAATTATCACCTTTATCGTATGTGATACGAGTACCTATGTTTGAAAGATTGAAACCAAACATAAAGTGAGAAGTTCCTGATTTCAAATCGATAGGAAGACGATAGAATCCATTAACATCAGCACCAAAAGCATAACCTGTATAATAATTAGGATCAGTTTTAGCAGTAAGGTCAGAAGCAACCAAACGAAGAACAACACCTAAAGAGAAATTTTCAGTAAGCATACGAGAATAACCAAGATCAAATGTCATTTCGTATGGATTTGCTGATAAAGGAATTGCATCAGCTGATTCGCGTAACAAAACTTCACCTAATTGGAAGAAACGAAGCGATGCACTGATAGTACCAGCCATTTTGCTTGGAGTATAATAACCTGCTAAATAAAGCAAATTGATATCATTTACACCCAATTTACGCAACCATGGAGTATAAGAAAATGCAAAACCTGCACTACTTTCGTTTTGTGCATATTTTGATGAGTTCCAATATTGCGCATTCATATCAGAATTAGTTGCAACACCAACATCACCCATACCACCAGCAACAGCATCAGGACTAATTGACATAGAAGGCACACCTGAAACTATAGGATTCATATATCCGTAAGTTTCTTTTGCATCTTTGTAATTAATATTAGAACTCTCTTGTGCAGAGATTGAAACAAGTGATGCACAAAGCACCATCATTGACAATAAGATTTTTTTCATAGTTTTTATAGTTGTTAAAATTATTTATTCTATACTATATCAATTAAAACGTAAAGTTACAAATATTATTGCTTTTGTACAAATATTTTTGTTGATTTTGTTGTTTTTCTTTTTTTATCATCAGTTAATACTACTTTCATATAATATAAACCATCACTAACAAAAGAATTTATACTCCAACTCAAATTTATTTTGTAAGTAGCATCTGTAATCAAATTATTACTCTCTTGATAAATCAAACGACCCGACAAATCATAAACATACATTTGAATATCAAGAGGCGCCAATGGTTTATCGTGCTCAATCACAACATTAGCAATATTCTCCACTGGATTTGGATAGACATACATATTATATATCGACATTTTTAAATCACTAACGACCTCAAATTCCAACTCCGCTGAAACTGAATTATTTTGTAAATCCCATGCACGGAAAAATAATTTATGCTTTCCTGGTGTTAAATCCGATAATTGATATGTCACGATGCCTGAATTATACGAACCCACATTTGATTTATAATAATTGTTTAAGATATATTCTTGCCTAATGTCATTATCTATTTTAAGAATTATATCATGACCAATTCCAGAACCAATAGTATTAATACCACTTACATCCTTTAACTCTGCTACAAACAATGGATTTGGATCAACTTCATCACCATTCTCAAAATATGGTGTATTCAAATACATTTTCAATTCTGGACCATCTGTTTCAATAATAGCATCTTTTGCCTCTCCGCCTATTATAATATTTGAAGAATAACCATTAGCCTCAAAACCTTGCTGTTCATCAACGGCATACATAACGACACGTCCTGCCCCAAAATTATACTTAATATCTTTTGGTACTATAAATTCCACATTAAACCTACCATTAACAACCTCCACTTGTCCTACATACAACGGATTAGTACGATATGAATAAACAAATGGCTTACTATTTTTAGTTGGAACTGACTCTTTAAAATCATTACAAAGAGTCTTCACTGTCTCTTCTTTATCAAAAATAGTTATATGTGCATAGCCATTAAATGTTTCATCAACAATACTATCTGTCAAAGAACGAACAACCCCATCTAAAATTACTCTACCTAAAGCCCCTACAGTATCTACACTAAATTCAACATTATTCCCATTTATAGAATCTATTGTCGCAAAGTGAGTTTGAGCAACAGCTAAACGAATTGCAGGATCCCCTAAAAGAACAAAAGGCAAACGATTAGAATCATTACTTTTAGCTCGTTTATTTTTTGCCAATTTATATGCCTCTCCAATTGTATTTATGCGGCCAGTTTCTTCATTAATTGCTAATAACATTCTCGCCAACTCTATATTCAACAACATATTAGGCTGTGCATAAACTGTACGTGCAGCAGAAATAAGAGCTAAAGCCCCTCCTCTACTATTTAACATCATTGCCTCACCACCAGAAACCTTAAAATCATCAAATCGAGAAAAACTACATGAGGCAGTTATAAACAAAGGTAATCTTTGATTATACATAACATCTATATCGGCAACAGTTAATAACTGCTCATTAGTCCAGTTATTATATCCACTATGACCCATATAATTCACCAACAATACACCATTATTGAGATAATCATAAAATTCTTTTTTCAATGTAGGATAAAACTCTCCAACTGCAGTAACCTCCTGCGTATATGAATCAAGATATAACTTACGTGTTAAAATATCAGGATTTAAACGTTCAAAAATACGACATACCGAATCAGTTTCTTCAACATGTAGATTATCATCACCATCATCCGCCAAAAAAATAGCTTGATTCTTCCAAGCACCACAATCTTCATTCTTTATATAACGTCCCAATTTATCTACAACTCCATTCGCCTGCTCAATTGTATAAGCAGGAATACGACCAACCGCAATATCAAGACTATTTATTAAAATATATGCTCCATCAGAATCATCTAACAACCCAAAATAATCATCTGTTATATAAGATTTTGTCTCTTCAAATGATTCTTTTGCTTGATAAGTCAATAAACGATATATATTATCTTTAGTATTAGATTTTAATAGTTGTCGATTATCAAATGACCCATCTCCAAACAATAATAAATATTTAGGAGCATTACCTACCTCTTTCGCTCTATCATAAAACATTTTCATAAAACGGCGATAAGCCGTTGCGTCTGGAGTTCCTGATGCAAATTCATTATAAATTACCTCTGGGGTAACAATATGAGTCGTAATACCATCATATTCTAAATGTAAATCTGCCAAACGTTTTGCTGCATCAACAAATTCTGAATGAGCTATTATAACCATATCTGTTTGCCCCAAAGAATGCAAATCCTGATTTGCAACTTTACCCAATATTGTTGGTTGTAAAAATTTATCTGACTTTACATCAATTGCAATATACTCTTTCAAAACTGATTTATCATCAACAAAAGTCAAATCATTACCCAAAAATTGTACTGGAACCTTTACAATATTTTGTAAATCAGTAATATTCCAAACTTGAACATTCGAATTAACATCAGATAATTTATAGATATAATTACCTGATTCTCCTACTTTATCTGCAAATCTAAAACAAAGACTCTCTCCTGCATTTTTTTGCAACTTTCGTTTAAAATTCAATACAAAATAATCTAAATATGCAGATGAAGATGACAATGAATATGCCAATTTAACATTTATATTGTTACTATTTGATGGAATAAAATCATATTTTGTAGTTGTTTTAGTTGCAACTACATCATTCGATGGTCTCGCATCAAATTTAAAAGTTCCTAATACACTATCATTTACAGAAACCGACATATTTGCCTCTATTACTGCTACATGTGCCATAGAAAGAGAAATATAAGATGTTTCCTTCAATAAATTAGGAATTTTTATTGTGTAATTTCTACTCATTTGAGATTGATTAAACACATCTCCTAAATAAACACGTCCTGAATTTAACAAATTTATTTCATCTTTCTCACACAAATAAAAGTCATTAAAAGCTACTATTTCACCTGCTTTTGTTGCATTTAAATTTACTGATTCTGTTATTATTTTTTGTTCTTGAAAATCTGATGTCACAAAATAATATCCATAATTAGAATATGTATTCACCTCATGCTCAAATAATTTTTGTTTTGTGTTATATGTCCATTTTATTGGTCCTTGTGCATAGAACAAAATATAATCACCTGCACCAAACACCCCATCGCTACCCCTATCCATATAAATAGCCACTTGAGGAAGGTCATCAATATATGGTTTGGAAAATGCTTCTGCTAATTGCGCTCCACCATAACCAAACACACTTACGTTTGCTGGATTTTTCACACCCATATCCACCAGCTGCTCGTATGTAATTTTATGAATACCTGATTGTTCTACTTGTATTTTATACCAATCACCAGTACTTAATACCGACGACTCAGCATAACGTCCTGATTGTGCTACCAAATGTAACACAAACATAATAAACACAAAAAACAACAATATTCTTTTCATACTACTTTATTTAACTAAAAAATCAAACATCATTTTATCTTCGATATATCCAGTCAATCTGTCATTAATCGCTACAGGTGAAACTCCTGCAGGTGTACCTGTAAAAATTAAATCGCCTATTTTCAATGTAAAGAACTGACTAATATATGCTATCAAATTATCAACGGAAAACAACATGTCTTTAGTATGTCCGCATTGTTGTATTTGTCCATTTTTTTGCAAAGAAAAATGAATATCTTGTATATCAGATAGTTCGTCCAATGAAATAAAGTCACTTACAACTGCCGAGTTATCAAATGCTTTTGATATTTCCCATGGAGCACCTAATTGTTTACATTGATTTTGCAAATCACGAGCTGTAAAATCTACTCCTAATGCAACTTCTGAATAATAACGATGTGCAAAACGTGGCGCAATATTACGACCTAAACGATTGATACGCACAACCAATTCTACCTCATGCTCAATTTGATTTGAGAAACGAGGTATGAAAAATGGTCGATTTTCACGCAATAAAGCAGAATCGGGCTTCATAAATATTGTTGGCTGTTCTGGTCGCTCAACTCTATTCATTTCTGCGTTATGTTTTGGGTAGTTCCACCCTACACAAATTATTTTCATCTTCTTCTACGCCAAGGTTTATCAGAATTTTCTACTATATCTTTTCTTCTATTATCACGCCTATCTTCTCTTCTTTCTCGCCTTCCTTCACGAGACTCTTGCCCTTTGTTTCTTTTCTCATATCTATCTTCTCGTGCCTCACGTCTCGTGTCTTTCGTCTCGTGTCTTTTGTCTCGTGTCTTTTGTCTATTTTCTCTCGGTGCTTTACTTACCACTTCGCGCGGTTCTGCCACACTCAAAGGTTCGCCTGCATCTTCGAATGCTTGTTTTACTTTATCAGCTTGGTCGGCATAAACATCGAAAAATGTGAATTTATTAGTGATTTCGATATCGCCAATTATGATAGATTTGTCTTGAGTTACATCGTTTATCACACCAAGCACCGAACGTGGTGTTGCATTTTGTTTTGTGCCATAAAGCATTTTGAAGCGCACTTTTTGTCCGCGTTTTGATTTTCCATCGCCTCTGTCTTTGCCTTTCTTACCCTCTTTTACATCTACATTTATATCTTCAGCATCCTTATAATATTCGGCAAAACGGTTAAATTCGAGCGACACAAAACGTGAAATTATCTCTTCTTTACTCAAATATGCCAATTTTGCAGCGATTTGAGGCATAAATACGTCTATCTCTTCGTTACTTACCTCCACGCGCTCCATTTTATCTATCAAATGGAATAATTGTCGCTTGCAAACCTCCATACCATTAGGTACCGGCATGCGCTTGAATTCTTTCTTTATAATTCGCTCTATTTCACGCAAACGACGACCTTCGCGAGTGTGTACAATCACACACGATACACCTTTTTTACCTGCACGACCTGTACGCCCTGAACGGTGAGTATAAACCTCTACATCATCAGGGAGATTATAATTAATTACATGCGTTAAGTCGCTCACATCCAAGCCACGAGCCGCCACATCGGTAGCTACTAACACTTGCAAATTTTTAATACGGAACTTGTTCATCACCGTATCGCGCTGTGCTTGACTTAAATCACCATGCAAAGCATCTGCGTTATAGCCATCTTTCATCAATTTTTCAGCTACATCTTTAGTCTCTTGGCGTGTACGACAGAATACAATACCATAAATATCAGGATTCATATCCACGATGCGTTTCAATGCCAAATAACGATGGTCGGCACGCACCATATAGTAAATATGTTCCACATTATCAGAGCCTGCATTGCGTGTACCGATTGATATTTCGGCTGCATCATGCATATATTGACGCGAAATTTTGGCTATTTCATTTGGCATCGTAGCCGAGAACAACAACGTACGACGTGTTTCTGGCACGTCTTTCAATATGGTTTCAATATCTTCTTGAAATCCCATATTGAGCATCTCATCTGCCTCATCAAGAACAAGGAAACGAACTTCCGACAAATCCACCTTTCCACGATTTATGAGGTCAATCAATCGACCTGGAGTAGCTACAAGTACCTGTGGTTGAACATCTAACTGACGATATTGCACTACAATGCTCTCTCCTCCATACACTGGCACGACTTTCACACCTCGCATTTTAGATGCAAAATTCTTTATATCATTGGCTATCTGAATACACAATTCACGCGTAGGAGCAAGCACCAACGATTGTATTTTGCGTTGCTCTACGTTCACCATATTTAATATAGGCAAACCAAATGCCGCAGTTTTGCCCGTACCTGTCTGCGCCAACGCCACGAGGTCATTCTCGTGAGTAAGCATATATGGTATAACTTGCTCTTGCACAGGCATTGGATTCACAAAACCCAATTCAGCAACAGCATCTAAAATCTCTTGTCGAAGTCCTAATTCTTGAAATGTCATCTTTTCTCAATGCATAATGCATAATGCATAATGCACAATTATAAATTATTAATTCTTATTTTTTACCTTTCAACTCCCCTTATTCTCTACTCCCTGCTCCTTACTCCCTGCTCCCTATAAAATTCATATCTCTCAAACACATCTTTCACATATCTTACCGTATGCCTTCCCCTAAAAAATCCATGCTTACACACATTATCGGTATAATATTTTCGCTCTTGCAACGCCAACAACCACTTCTCCACATTACCACTCCAAATATAAGGATTATATCCATACTTTTCGGCCAATGCCATTGCATCACGCACATGTCCAGGTCCTGCATTATATCCCGCCAAAACAAATTTTATTCGCTCATCTCTATCTTCTATCTCATCAAATCGTCGCTCCAAAAATTTCAAATATTCCACACCTGCATCAATACTTTTTTTCGGATCAACTACCTCATCCCCCTCTAATCCAAATCGAGCAGCCGTACGAGGCATAAATTGCATCAACCCTCTTGCTCCTTGCGAAGAGACCACATCATTATTAAAACGCGATTCATTCCACACTATTGACGCCAACATTCGCCAATCCCAACCCAATGACACTACCTCTTTGCGAAATATATCATCGTATTGCGAAATCTTTTCAGAACCACACTCTCTGATATAATCATCTATATTACAACAATCTACCTTTCTATTATCACATAGAAAAACATTAAACAACAATATACAACAAATAAGTATTAAACGAAATTTTATGTCCTTATGTTTTTCTGTCTTCAAAATATAGATTGTATAAATGTTTTCAAAATATCGATAGCCACTCGATTATTGCCACCTTCTGGAATAATCAAATCGGCATAGCGTTTTGTTGGCTCAATAAATTGCTGATGCATTGGTTTTAACACTCTGGTATAACGCTCCATAACAGCCTCTGCCGTACGTCCACGCTCCACTATATCACGTGAAATAACACGTATCAAACGCTCATCCGAATCCGCATCAACAAATATTTTCAAGTCCATTTGTTCGCGCAATTTCTCATCACACAATGCCAAAATCCCTTCTACTATCACCACTTCTCGTGGCTCAATATGTATTGTTTCTGGCTGACGTGTACATGTGATATAAGAATACGTAGGTTGCTCAATAGCCTTACCTTCTTTTAGCATAGCCAATTGTTCCGACAACAAGTCCCAATCGAAAGCATCAGGATGGTCAAAATTTATAAACTGACGTTCCTCTACAGGCACATGACTGCTATCTTTATAATACGAATCTTGTGGCAACACAACCACCTCACCTGCAGGCAGGCTCTCCACAATCTTACGCACTACGGTAGTCTTTCCCGACCCAGTGCCTCCAGCAATACCAATTACAAGCATATTTCTTTAGATTTTTAGATATTAGACACGAGACACAAGACTTTATTCCGTCTATCGTATCGTGTCTATTGTATCGTGTCTGATTAAATTACTCTAATCAAGAAATAGTTCTTCTTGCCTTTTTGCACCAAAATATATCTATCGTTCAACAACGCATCAACTCCAATTACTTGGTCTGGCGCAGTCAATTTCTCTTTATTCACACTCACACCACCTGCTTGAATTGTCTTACGTGCTTCTCCTTTCGATGGGAATACTTGTGTTAATTCAGCCAACAATGTCAATGGTTGTACGCCAGCTTCCAATACCGAACGTTCTACCTCAAATTGTGGAACGCCCTCAAATACAGCCAACAATGTATCTTCATCTAATTTACGCAAAGCCTCTGCAGTGGCATTACCAAACAAGATATTCGATGCTTCAACTGCTGCATTATAATCCTCTTCCGAGTGTACCATAATAGTAACATCCTTAGCCAAACGTTTTTGCAACAAACGCATATGAGGTGCCTCACGATGTTGTGCAATCAATTCATTACACTCTTCTTCTGTGATATTAGTAAAGATTTTAATATATTTTTCAGCATCATTATCAGCCACATTCAACCAGAATTGGTAGAATTTATATGACGAAGTATAGCGTTTATCCAACCAGATATTACCACTTTCAGTCTTACCAAATTTACCGCCGTCTGCTTTCGTAATCAACGGACAAGTCAATGCAAACGCATCACCGCCACCCATACGACGAATCAATTCAGTACCTGTTGTAATATTACCCCATTGGTCCGAACCGCCCATTTGCAACTTACAATTCTTATTCTTGTTCAAATATACATAGTCGTAACCTTGCAACAACTGATAAGTAAACTCTGTGAACGACATACCAGCATTAAACTCGCCATTCAATCTCTTCTTCACCGAGTCCTTCGCCATCATATAGTTCACAGTAATCAATTTACCCACATTACGCGCAAAATCCAAGAACGTAAAATCCTTCATCCAGTCATAGTTATTCACCAATTCAGCAGCATTCTCAGCATCCGAATGGAAATCCAAAAATTTCTCCAACTGACGTTTAATAGCCTCTTGATTATGACGCAACGTAGCCTCATCCAACAAGTTACGCTCAGCCGATTTACCCGAAGGGTCGCCAATCATACCCGTAGCACCACCAACGAGTGCAATAGGCCTATGACCACAACGTTGAAAATGGCGCAACATCATCACACCACACAAGTGACCAATATGCAACGAATCTGCCGTAGGGTCAATACCCAAATAAGCAGTTGTCATCTCTTTATTCAATTGTTCTTCAGTGCCAGGCATCATATCCTGCACCATACCTCTCCATTTAAGTTCTTCTACAAAGTTCATATATTTACTTTTTAATAGTTATTACTCAATTACATAATTACAACATACATCACTGTACCTAAAATTTAGACACAATTATTCAATATATAATTTGCAAAGTTACTAAAAAATCCCAACATATACAACAACACGTAAAAAAATCGCAAAATTATAAATTCAACAGAAAAACTTAACAAATAAGTTGTATATCTCAAATAAAATTCGTAATTTTGCATACACTAATAACTATACACTAATAACTAATCATCACACAAAATGCATAGCGACTCAGTTGTTATTATTCCTACCTACAACGAGAAGGAAAATATCGAGAAAATAATCCGTGCAATCTTTGCACTCCCTAAGTGTTTCCATATCCTCGTCATCGACGATGGTTCACCTGACGGCACTGCCGCTATCGTAAAAAATCTTCAAAAAGAATTTACCGAAGAACTACATATAGTTGAACGCACTGGTAAACTTGGTCTTGGAACTGCCTACATCGCAGGTTTCAAATGGGTTCTTGACCACAATTACGAATACGCATTCGAAATGGATGCCGACTTCTCTCACCCAGTGCCTAAACTACTCGAACTCTATGATGCTTGCGCCAATCAAGGTGCCGATGTAGCTATCGGTTCTCGCTATGTTGGCAATGTTGTAAACGTAGTCAATTGGCCAATGGGTCGCGTACTCATGAGCTATTATGCCTCTAAATACGTACGTTTCGTGACAGGTCTTCCTGTTGCCGACACTACTGCCGGCTTCAAATGCTACCGCCGACAAGTACTCCAAACTATCGAATTCGACAAAATCCGTTTCAAAGGCTACGCATTCCAAATCGAAATGAAGTTCACTGCCTACAAATGTGGCTTCACAATCAAAGAAGTGCCTATCGTATTCGTCAATCGCGTTGAAGGTACATCAAAAATGTCAGGCGGCATCTTCTCCGAAGCCCTCTTCGGCGTCGTAAAACTCAAAATCTCAAGTTGGTTCCGCAAATACCCACAAAAAGTTAAGAGCTAAGAGTTAAAAGTTGAGAGAGCCATCCGGCATTAATCTCTAATCTCTAATCTCTAATCTCTAAACTCTAATCTCTAAACTCTAATCTCTAAACTTTTAAAATGATAACTACTGACCAAATAAAAGCAGCTATCGACCGAGTTGAAGCACTCAACAAATACCTCAACATCGAAGAAAAAAAGATTCAACTCGAAGAAGAAGAACTAAAAACTCAAGCTCCTGAGTTTTGGCAAGACCAAAAACGTGCCGAAGCACAAATGAAGCTTGTCAAAGGCATAAAATTCTGGATTGAAGGCTACAACACCGTAAACGCAGCAGTCAATGAAGTACAAATCGCATACGATTTCTACAAAGAAGAAGCAATGACCGAAGCCGAGGTCGACGAAGCCTATAACCACGCCATCTCTCTCATCGAAGACCTCGAAATGCGCAATATGCTCCGTCGCGAAGAAGACAAACTCGGCGCAGTAATCAAAATCGTAGCAGGCGCAGGTGGTACAGAAGCTCAAGACTGGGGACAAATGCTTATGCGTATGTATCTCCGTTGGTGCGAAAAACAAGGCTACAAAGCCGAAATCACCAACATGCTCGAAGGTGACGAAGCTGGTATCAAATCAGTTACAATCCAAGTTGATGGCGACTATGCCTATGGCTACCTCAAATCCGAAAACGGAGTACACCGTCTCGTACGCGTATCACCATTCAACGCACAAGGCAAGCGCATGACATCATTCACATCCGTATTCGTTGTACCTCTTGTCGATGACACAATCGAAATCGAAGTAAACCCAGCAGGCATCTCTTGGGATACATTCCGTTCATCAGGTGCTGGAGGTCAGAACGTTAATAAAGTAGAAACAGGCGTACGTCTTCACTATGTATTCAAAAACCCTGTTACAGGCGAACAAGACGAAATCGTAATCGAGAATACAGAAAGCCGTTCACAGCTCGACAACCGCGAGAATGCAATGCGACTACTCCGCTCTCAACTCTACGAACTAGAACTCCAAAAACGCCGAGAAGAAACAGCTAAAATCGAAGCTGGCAAAAAGAAAATAGAATGGGGTTCACAAATTCGCTCATACGTCTTCGACGACCGCCGAGTGAAAGACCACCGCACCGACTATCAAACCTCAAACGTCAATGCCGTAATGGATGGCGACATCGACATGTTCATCAAAACATACCTCATGGAGTTCGGAGGTGAAGAATAAAAATAAAACTTAAACACAAATCATAAAAAAGATGACTTAATCAAATTGTATTTGAATAAAAGTCATCTTTTTATTTTATTTATTACTTACTAAAAATTAACCTATTATTTAAAACAAAAAAACATCGAACTGATTAATCAATTCGATGTCTCTTTTGTGCGGCGTAAGGGACTCGAACCCCCACGTCTCTCGACACTAGATCCTAAGTCTAGCGCGGCTACCAATTACGCCAACGCCGCAACGTTTGGTTTTGCAAGTGCAAAGTTACAACTTTTATTCGAATTATACAAATTTTTTATACTTTTTTTTCTAAAAATAACTATCTAATTGATTTAACGAATTATACAACAAAAAAAGTGAAAATGTCTAATTAAACATTTTCACTTTTCTTTTATAAAATAAGTATCTATTAATATTTATCTACCATACGTTGATAGCTCTTATAACGCCATTTTGCATTATCTTC
>JAEIGA010009874.1_pt1 | contig 14456 bp, 35 predicted proteins | sample 9270691 | NCBI WGS metagenome assembly JAEIGA01 (sample SAMN17057246, study PRJNA624740) | gut metagenome | biome: biome; isolation source: fecal sample | host: Bos grunniens | place: China: Xizang | collected 2019 | reverse complement strand
TTATCCTTCCAAAGGTCAAAACTTTTTGACCCACCCCCTGGGGGTTTGCACTAAAACAGGGGTAAACTCATAACTTTTTCATAATTTCCCGCACATCCAGCACGCCGTCGTCTTTCGGTTTCTTAAAGCGCTGGTGTCTGCCGTTGTGGCAGGCAGTGCATACAACCTCCAGGTTGTTCCAGTCCAGGCGCAGCCGCCAGCCCTCGTCCGTTTGTATTGGCTTGGTATGGTGGACCTCGACGCCTATGCCTTGACAGCCGGGCAGCTTGGCCTGGCATTTATAGCCAGCCTCTTGCAGCTTGGCGCGGCTGGTGATCTTCCATTCCTTTGACCTGTAAAAGGTTTGGTATTTCGGATCCCGCTGCCGGTTATATTTCTGGTTGTATTTCTTGCGCCTATATTCGGCCTTGCGCTCCTGGGCCTCTGCCCTCTGTGCCGCTGCAATAGGGGCACACTCTGCGCAGTATGGCAGGCCGTGCGGTATCATGCGCTTACAGCGTGGGCAGGCTTTCAGTAACATGTTGCAGCCGCTCCTTTGCTACCCGGAAATAGTGCGGGTCTTTTTCGATGCCGATAAACTGCCGCCCGGTATTGACGCAGGCCACGCCGGTACTGCCACTACCCATGCAGTTATCCAGCACAGTTTCCCCTGGGTTGGTGTAGGTCTTTACCAGATGTTCCAGCAGTCCCACCGGTTTCTGTGTGGGGTGCAGTCCTTGATAATCTTTCCTAAACTCCAGCACATTTCCCACGAAAGCGCAGCCAGCCGGCAAATTAAAGGTTCTGCGGTATCTTTTGTAGATTTCCTCGCACTCCGAAAACGCCTTGTAGCCTTCCATTTGGTCAATGCGGAAACGGTCTACTAGTTCGCGGTATGTACTTTCCGTACACAAAGCAAACTGCATCGACTCCGTTCTGAAAAAGTGGTCTGCTCTTTGACCGATCTCTTTCACTATTTCTTTTTTTGTTTTTCCCGTGTAAGCAAGTACGCATTTTGCATATTCGCGCAAAGGGTTGGCAAGCTGCCTGTCGTACTGCTTATGAAAAACAGTTAAATCCTCAAAGTATGAAACGGGCGCTTTCTTTGCAATCAGCGCATTTGCAAAGTGGTCTTTTTTCCAAACCATTGGGTATGCAAACTCAAAATTCAGCGTTTTAGTCGTCCGCAGCTCGGAGGTGTAGGGTTCCTGCGAAAACAAGATAGCGGTGCCGCCCTCCCGCAAAACGCGCTCGTAACTTTCAAACAATTTCGCGGTGTTTATTCTTTCATCCCATGCGGTTGTTTGCTTGTCCCAGCCGTCCAGACCTGCGCCTTTCATGGTCCCATACGGCAGGTCGCACAGCACCAGGTCCACGCTGCCCGTCGGTATTTCCTGCATGATCTCCAGGCAGTCGCCGCAATATAACGTTGTTTCGCTACGCATAGCCTTTCCTCCGGTCCGTTGTAATGCTTATGTTTAATTTAACGCCGTTTTTGCGTGCCGGGTATGCTGTCCGGTGGACAAAATAAAAAGGCCACAGCGGGGCGCTGTGTGCCTTGTGAGCGGTGTTCTATTGCGGGCCCGCCACCTGGCTGGCCGCATGTTGTGCCTGTTCTATCCGCTCCCTGGCTACCTGGAAATAGTGCGGGTCTTTTTCGATGCCTATAAACCTGCGCCCGGATCCTACGCACGCCACGCCGGTGCTGCCGCTGCCCATGCAGTTATCCAGCACGGTTTCGCCCTCGTTGGTGTAGGTGCGCACCAGGTATTCCAGCAGGGGCACCGGTTTCTGTGTCGGATGCAGGCCCCGCTCTGTTCTAAAGTTTAGAACATTCTGCGGCCAGTTCGTATATTTAGGCGTGTATTCATGGGCAAGGGTGCCAAAGTCGTATATGCTGTCCGGTTTTCTTTTCTTGCCGTGCTTCAGCTTTGGGTTGGCTATGATCTGCAGGCCCTGCGGGTTGTAGGTTGCAGGCCCGCCACCATGGCGGCCCAGTTCTTTGCTGTATTCTTCCCGCACTTCCTCCCATGGGCGGGCAAAATAGCCGGTTCCCGCCTGCAGCTTTTCCCATTGTTCCCGCGGTGGTATCGAAAACTGGCTGCCCATCGTGAAATAGTGCGACGCCATAGAGTTGCCCAGCAGTTTGTTTATGCTGGCCCTGGTGTGGCCGCTGGCTTTCAGCTGGGCCTGCATGTATTCCCGCAGCGCCTTGTGCCGGTCTGTATTGTCTTTGCCTGGGACGTTGCAGACAAATACAGCGATTTCCTCAATTCTCCGCATTGGCTGGTATCTCGCAAAGGCAAAGCCGGTCGCCTGGTTTTTTAGCCAATACCAGCAGTAGCGGAATGCGGTGCGGTTGCTGTTTATCAGGGTCGTGGTAAATGGCTGGGCGCAGAATAGGGCCGCCACGCCGTTGGTTTTCAGGATCCGGCGATATTCTTTCCATAGCGCGTCCATCGGCAGCACATGGTCCCACTTGCAGTCGGTTGTTCCATAGGGTAGGTCGCACAGGATCAGGTCCACGCTGTCCGGCGGTATTTCCTGCATGATCTCCAGGCAGTCGCCCTGGCGTAATGTTATGTTTTCCATGGTTTCCTCACCTCTAGGCCATTGCACCATAGCCGGGCCGGTGCCGGGTATGCTGTCCGGTGGACAAAGCAAAAGCCGCCACAGGTTGCCCCGCAGCGGCTTGTGGTCTATTTGCTTGTTTGGTTCTTTGCGATCTCTACCGCAGTATTCCAGTTTACGATTGCGGCCTGCTCATTTGTGGCCCATAGGCCGCGAATGGTGCAGCGCATGCTGTCCGGGCAGGCCAGCATATACCGCTTGCCGCTTTTAACGGTGACAGGGTTTTGACCACACACACACACACACACACACAGGCGACCTCCTGGGGCTCCTGCTTACTTTTCGCCATGATCCGTGCGCCTCCCTCCGTCGGAACAAAAATCGTCCGGTTCATGCCAGAACTTGAATCCTGCGGGATGCCTACATAGCACCTTGTGATGTTCTCCATCCTTATCCGTCCATTTGTTTTCGCCTATATTGCGCTTGCAATCCTTACACCGCACCACCTCCACGGCGTCCACCGGCTTCAGCTTGTCGATTTCCTCGACGCACATTTTAACAACCGCCTGGGCAAGCTTGTCCTGTTCGGTCTGAGGCGGTCCGCCAAACCATTCTTTAACAGCCCTCAGCTTCTTCCTCACTTCGTTTGCATCAATCAGCCGTTTTTCATTTGCCACGGTCTTACCTCCTCATTTTTCTGCAGCACGACCGCGCCACCCTGGGCAGTCGCTGGGTGTATGCGGCCCCTTTGTTTCGCGGTCCAGCATAGCGGGGCGGCCTGGGCAGCTTTTTCTGCGGCGTGGCGTAGCATATTTCCGTTATCTGCGCCACAATTTTCTCTATATCCTGCGCAAAGGTGTCGCACCATGTGCGGAGGGCAGCGGCAAGCGACTCCATGTTTTCCTGGAAAGCCGCTAGGTACGTGTTTACAGCTTTCGCTTTGTCAAGCAGCGCGTCGATTTCCTCCGGGCTGTAGCCCTCGGCTGTCAATAGCGTGCGCACCTGGTCCTCGGTCATGTATTCCACTTTTGCGCCTCCTATCCTTTGGGCCGCCACAGCGGGCAGTTAATTCTGCAAATGCTACCGACGCGGGGCACATATTGGCAGCTACCCGCCACGGCGCAGCTGTCGCAATCGTTTTGGATCTGTGCGCCGGTGCCCGGGGGTTGGCCATCCGCAATTTTCCAAACCTTGTGCAGGGCGTAGGCTAGGGGATTACGCACAAGTGCAAGCCCCTGGGCCCTTTCGTATTCTATGCGGACCATGTCAAGCGCTTTCTGTAACGTCATTGTTGCCCTCCTTTTGCGGTTCCGACGGGTTCAGGGCCTCCTCGATAATTGCCAGGATGGCCACGGCGCCCTCCGCATAGCCCCTATATAGGGCCGCATTTTCCGCGGCCATTTGGGGGTCGGCGCAGAAACGCTCCCACATGTACACCCGGCTTTTGTTTTCGTCCCTGCTTGTTTCCATGCACGCCTGGACGTTGCACCATTGTTCCCGCGTCAGGGTTACGGCTATTTCGTCCTGGATCCGCGGGAGCCTCGGCGTCGCAATGCAGCCGTTTTCATCCGGTTGGGTACTGCTCTCTATGAAATGCACACAGGACCGCATACGGCCACCGGTAGCGGCGCATATACCGCACACTGCCTCATGTATGCACCTATCGCACAAAAGCATAGCTTAGACCTCCCATTCGTCGATGGCGATCCGCTTGCCGGTGGTCATTTTCCCACAGAGCGGCTGCAGCGGGCACTCATGATTTACGCAGTCAATTTTTGGGACGCTGTCACAGAACTCCCGCAGCTGCCGCACCAGTTCCCACGGATCAGCCGCCACAGGTTCAGGTTCCGGCGCAGGATCCAGCAGGACCAGCTCAGCGTAAAGTGCGGTGTTGTCCAGGTTCCTTGCGTCCGGCACTATATCCCGGCGACCTAGTATATAGCCCTCGGCCAAAGCTTCATTTACCCGCTTGTCAAATTCGGCGGGGTTCAGGTCCCACACGGTTTTAATTTTCATGCTTTGCCCTCCTGTTATTTCATGGGCAGCCAGTCGTACTCATGGAATACGCCGCCGTCTGCAAACTGGATCTCATTGGGCCAAACAGCCGCCACGGTGCCGTCCTCAAATTCCACCAGGCCCTTTGTACTTCTAAACTGGTAATACCGGGCATTTTCGCCAGGCTCCTGGCCGTGCGGCAGCTGGGGCCGGGCGTCATTTGCCCAGCGGTGGAACATGGCCCGGCGACCTTTCACATAGCAGGGCCGGTAGCTCACTTTTTCTACAATGACCTTTTTATTCTTCCCGAACATGGTTTGCCTCCTCATTTTGCTGTTTTCTTTGATGCCGTTTTTCGTTGGCTCTTTTGTTTCTCGCTTCGACCCTGCATTCGTCGCTGCAGTACAGTAAGCCGCGCTTGTAACGCGGCGGTTTAAAGTACCGTCCGCAATGCTTACACCGTTTCCAGCCCGGCGGGGGCGTTTTTTGGGCGGCCACTGCCTCCTCGCGGGCCCGCTTGGTGTGCGGGTGGTCCGCTTTATAGTTGCCGTAATGGCAGCCATAGACCAGGCGCTCCGCCTCCAGCACGTCCAGGGTCAGGTTGTCCAGGTTGGCTGTTGGCAGCACTTCCTTGCGCGGGGCCGGTTTATCCGTTCTCAGCACAGTGGGCCACCTCCTCGATAAACGCCCGGATAATCCGCCGGATGTTTTTGGTGCGGCGGCGGCCGGTTTTGGCGTATCGGGCCAGGTGTACCCAGCGCGGGTGGCAGTCATTTGCCCATTTAACGGCGCAGAGCGGGTCGCGGGTCAGCCAGAACAGCTGCGGCCAGCCCAAGGGCTCCAGCTCTATGGTCACCTCCTGGCTGGGATAGCGTTGGCAAATGTACGGCACGGGGTTGCCGAAGTCGTCCAGGTATTCCGGGGGTCCCAGCTGTTCCGTGGTGATTTCCAGGCTTTTGACCTTTCCAAGCTGCACCTGCCCGCCACCATCCTGGGGCAGCATGTACAGGGTTCCTCCGGTCAGTTCTATGGGTTCGTTTTTGGTTGGCATATTTGGTCCTCCTTGATTATTTCAAGCCCCAGCAGTTCGCGGGCTTGGTTTATCGTTATTGTCCCGGCGTTGATCTGTTTGACCAGCTTGTCTACGCGTTGCACAAGGGTGCCGTCCTGGCAAAATGGCCAGTCCACGCCATTGCACTCATCCCAGCGCAGGCAGCTCCCGCAGGGGTGGCCGTCGTTGATTTCTGCAGCCATATCATTCCTCCAGCAATCCGCTTTCGGTTTTATCCTCTGCGCACAGCGGAGGTGCCGCTCTCCATCCCTGGAAGTCCGCCAGGCCCAAGCTGCCGGCGAACGGCCCGCCACAGTGGTGCGTAGCGGTTAAGGTGGGAGCCGGGGCCACAAGGCCGGTTATTCCCACGTTGATCTGCTCCATGCAGAGCCTTGCTATTTCCTCACTTGTGCGGGCGCCGTCGCTGTAGCCCTGGCCGCACAGCCGGCACTTGTAAATTGCCTTATACTCCGCCATGGTCAGCCCTCCCCAGGTTGCAGCACGGTCAAGCCGCCACGGCCATCCCCTATGGCAAAGAACAGATATTGCACGCCGGTTTCGGTGTCCGTGATAATGTAACAGGTGCCGGAGCCGTCCGGCTCTACGTTCTTTACGGTGAAGCGGGCCGGGTTTTCATCCCCGGCAGCTGCGCCTGTGTCAGTTTCGCAGCCGGCGCAGATCAGCACCAGGATGATGGCCAGCAGGATCAAGCCGGCCAGGCTCAGCAGGCCGTTGTGTTTTCTATGCATGGTTTATTCCTCCTTTGTTTTGACTTTCTGGCCCGCCACCAGGACGCGCTGGGCGATCTCGCGGGGCCGTTGGTAGGCTTTCTTGTGGAAGTGCTTGTCGCGCCGGGCGTTGGGGGTATAGGGGGTTTGCATGCCGTAAATTCTCGGTTTGCTCATTTCGGGGCCTCCTCGTCGATAATGTAGAATTGATAGCGGAACTCCAGCGGGATAATGGAGCCCGCGCAGCAGCGGCGCAGCTGGGCCAGTTCGTCCCAGCGGTTAAAAAGGACGTGCACGCGCAGGTCGTCCGCCACAATGATCTGGTCAAAGCGGCGGCCATTGATCCAGGCAGGATTTTGCGCAGGTACGCGCAGGATTTCGGTGCCGTCTTTCAGTAGCATATAGCCCTGGGCAAAGTTGACGCCCCGGACCTGGTCGCGGTTATCCTCCGCGAATTGCTTAAAAAACTGCCGCGTCTGCTTTTCGTTATATCCCAGGAAAGCAATTTTTAATGCCATGCGCTGCCCTCCTCAGTAGCCTTTTAAAAGCCATTTAATAAGCTCCCAAATAAGCCGCACGACCTGTTTTCGACTCAGCCGGATGCCGGTGCCGTATTTGTTCCCAGGGCGGAACTCAAAATTGCGCAGGGCGCCGGTCCGGCGGTATGTGTCGTACATATCCTGGTCGGGGATAGCCATGACATTCAGCCGCAGGTATGTGCTTCCGACGGTGTTGGAAGTGTACCCCCGGATATATCCCCATTTTTTCGGATCTTCTCCCTCATATTCGGGGGCGTATGTTTCGTTTACGATTTCAAAAGCCATGGTCAGCCCTCCCGCTTTTTATAGCCCCGTCGGGTGATGCTGTTCCAGCAGCGCTGGAACATGGTGCCGTCGGGATTGCGGCAGCGGCCGGCACGGTTATACCAGCAGCGGCTGCACTTGCGGCCGGTCAGCTTTTCGGCCAGTTTCACAATAATGCTCATGTTTTCCTCCTTAGTTCGCGCTGCGGTTTTGCAGCAGGTTTTTGATTTGTTCAGGATCCAGGCCGGTGTCCTCATAGTCCGCCAGCCGGTCCATAACGTCCCGGACAGCCGCCACCCGCATGGAGCTGGCGTTTTCCAGCCCCGGCAGCTTGGTGTGCTTTCCGATATAGGCCACATTGCGGCCCTGTCTTTCCGTCAATCTCTGTCCCATGATGGTTTCTCCCTTCCATTCCATTCAAGCTGGGCGTGGTGTCGTATTGGGTGCCAGTCCGTAACTTTTCCGCAGGTCATGCAGCCCACATCCCATTCCCGGCCGCGGCTGGGCGTGCAGCGTTCGCCATACGCCACGTTATTGCTGCCGCAGGAGCAGGGGAGTAGTGCAAACTGGCTATCAGTCGCCGGGATGATATTTCTTTCCATGGTCAGCCCTCCATTTTCGGCGGCTCCGGCATAGCAAGCCACCAAAGAATATCAAGCGCCATACGCAGTGCGTGATTGTTCACGTTGTACCGTTGCCATTGCCCACGCTTGTTGATGTAGAACTCACCTACAAACCCGCCGTCTGTTGCCAAAACACGGACGCCCGGCTCCGGCAGCCGCTCAGTCACAGGGATCCACCTTTGCTCCTGCTGCTTGGTCAGCACGCCGGTGATTTCCTCCGGGGTCAGGCCGGTGTCCTCATAGGCTGCAAGGCGTTCATGAAGCATATCTATCCATTCGGGAAAAGTGTGCATTTCTTCATGCTCCCGCGCCATGGCCGCAGCGCCCGAAATCCTCATTGTCAATCTATCCATGGTTAGCCCTCCATGTTTGATGCCGCTGCCACAATGAGCAGCGCCGCCTCGCGGGTGGGTTGCGCCATTCCTATGTCCTCGTCGGTGTAATAGTCGGCCCAGGTCTTGCCGTCGTCGTCCACAGCGGTAGTGTTGGCGACCCAGTGCACGTCTGTTACGGTATGCTTGACCACTCCATGCTCCGGGTCAGCTTCGTAAAGCACGTCGCCAGGGGCGGGCACAGGGATCAGCCGCTTGTCCTGCAGCATGCGCATAACGTTGGTTATTGCGTCGCCCATGCCGTCGTGATAAAGCCCGTATTTTTCCACGATCCTGTCAAGCTGGCCACGGATCTGCGCCAGGGCTCCGATAGCGTTTGCGTAGTTTCCCATAAGGTCCACGACCTGCTCAGGGGTCAGGCCGGTGTCCTCATAGTCGGCCAGGCGATTATGTAGCATGTCTATCCATTCGGGAATGGTATGCATTTCCTCATGTTCCCGCGCCATAGCCGCCACTCCAGCTATGCGCATTGTTAATCTCTCCATGGTTAGCCCTCCAGGTCCCGCAGTTCGCGGGTAAATTCCTCAGCTGTCAGCCGGGTGGCAAACTGCTCCACAAGCCGCTTGCGGTTCCGCCTGCAGGTCCTTTCCTCGCAGCACAGCGTGTTGGCGCATGCCACGTTTTTCATGCCTGCAAAGTAATACAGCCGGATAACGTCCACATACGGATCCTGCGCCGCCTCAGCCAGGCAGGCGTCGATTTCCTGGACCACCCGCTTTGCGTAGGGGGTGTCCGTGTTTCTCAGCGCCGGGTATTGCCGCAGCAGGTCCTCGGCCTTTTCAATGGGCGTTTTCCCTGGGGTGGCCAGCAGCCCCTCTGCTTTCAGCCGCTGGACCGTCTTGTCCACGGCCTGTTCGATGATCTGCGTTATTTCTTCTTTTTTCACTCGGTCTATACCTCCATTCCTAATTGGCGGCGCATTTCGCCCCAGTTTTTGCCCGCACCCTGGCGGCGCCGGCTTTGGCCGTCCACCTTTACCGGCAGGCAGCGCTCCAGGATCCGGTCATAAATTCGCCCGTAGCCGATTTCCGCCGGCTTTGCCAGTTCGTCCTGGGACAGGTTTGTGGTTACGATCACCGGCCGGCCTGCACGGTAGCGGGCGTCAATGACGTTGTAAACGATTTCCTGCATGTACTCGTTTTTCCGCTCCGCACCCAGGTCGTCCAATATCAGCAGGTCGAAGCGGCGCAGCTCGGCCATGTATACCGCCTTGTCCTCCGCGTTCCATAGGTCGTTTGAAATGTCGGAAAAGTTGGTCATGCGGGCGCTGTAGCCCAGGTCAATGACGGCATTGGCCACACAGGCCGCCAGGTAGGTCTTGCCGGTGCCCACGCTGCCATATAGCAGCAGGCCGTGGCCGTCGCTCAGGTGTTGCCGGAACTCTGCCGCGTACTTGGCCAGGGCCGCGGACAGCTCCGGGCGGCGCTTGTCGTCATTGGCAAAGCACCAGCCTTTCATGTCGGTGCCGCGGAAACATGCCCGGCGCCGGCGCTCGATCTGTTCCTGGCGCTCGGTTTCCTTGCGTCGGTCCTCCTGGGTGGGGCAGCCGCACCAGCAGCGGACCGTCCGGGGCTTTGCGCCCTCAAATGGCGGGGTTACGATGGTCTGCCGCGGCCCGCCACAAATACGGCAATGCAGCAGCCCGTCGTCGCCCAGGTATTCGGTTTCCGTTTCCGCGCCGGCGTCGGCCTTTGCGGCCATAAAGCCAATAATGCCCGCCACCGTTTCCGCCGCTGTGGGCAGTCCCGGCTCTTTCGGTGCAGCCTTTTCCGCGCAAAGCTGCCGGGCCCTGGTTGCAAATTGCTCCTCAGTCATGCTGCGCCCCTCCCTTGCCATTCCATAAGCGGCGCAGAGTAAAACCAGGGGTGGGCGCTGGGTGCTGTCGCGTCGGTGCCATAGTTCACAAAAATGGCGTAGGTGTTCAGGAAGATGCCCAGGCCCTTAAAGTATGACGCGCCCTTTTTGCGGGTCGTCGCTGCCAGCTGGGCCGCCTTGTTGCGCTGGATCCCCTGGGCCTGCAGCTGCTTAATAAATCTCTTTCGGTCCATGATGTTGCCTCCTAGAATTGACCGTCCAGGTCGTTTTTGGTCGGGTCGATAGCTATGCCGTTAGGTCCCACCGGGCCAGCATAGCCGCCACGGACGGGCTGCCGGGGCTGGTTGTTCTGCGGCTGGCTGCGGCGCGCTTTTTCGTTTACTGCATCCACCACCCAGCGGCAGATAGCCAGGTAATGCGACGCCGATTTATAGCCGGGTTTTTCCTCTATGTATTCGTCCAGGTACTTGACCAGGGCCGCCGCCTTTTCAGCGCCGTGCTTTTTGACCAGTTTGGTCATCTCCTCGTCTGTCAGCATGACGTGCTGGAACTCGCCGCGGGGGGTCTTGTCCGGCTTTTCTTCATCGGCCTTTTTCTTTCCCTTTTTCTTTCCGGCGTCGCCCTTATATATATCTTTAGAGATATGTATATTATTATCTTCTTGTATATGGGGTGAAATTTCTTCACCGCCCCCATGAAAATTTTTCACCGGTTCCGTGTCGTTTTTTTCACCACCCCCATGAAAATTTTTCACCGGGGGTGAAATTTCTTCACCGGGTTGCTTTTGCAAACTATGGGGGCGGCGGACCGACACATAGTCGTTAAAAATCACGCCGTTTTTATTGACGCTTTTCTTTACCAGGTAGCCCTGTTCCGTCAGCGTAGCCAGGATAGACAGAATTGTCCTTTTGCTACAGCCAAGCCATTCACTCAAATAGCCTGCGCTGCCGGAGTAGGTGCTGGCGCCGTCCTGCGAAAAGCCGTAGATAATGGCGTACACGGCTAGGGCGTTACCTTTCAGGCGCAGCTCGGACAGCATCCAGCCTTGCACAGTGTAGTATGCATTCGGATTAATCACTGGATAATACCCCGCTTTCTGGCCAGCTCCACCATGTCGGCCTCTTTCTTTTTCCGGTTGGCTGCGGTCACCGGATCCAGCAGGTCCGGGTTTTCCCGCTGCTCCATACGGCGGAAACGTACCACGCTTTCATATTTCGGAAAGCCGAACGGATTGCCCAGGAACACAGAGGAAAAATGCAGCTGGTGCAGGTCAATGCCCACCTGCCGGGCGTGGTCTTTGCATACTTGGTAATAAAGGGCGTCGTCGTCGCTGCGGGTGTGCGGGTGATCTTCCAGCACCCGGCGGACTGCCGCCTTTACTTTTCGGACTTCTTTTTTTGTGGTCGCTTGCATTGCGTTTCTGCCTCCTGTTCGATAAATTCCACCACAATGCGGGGGTTGTTCTTGTCCACCTGGAAACGGTCCAGGTAACCGGTTACATAGTCCCAGCCGTCGTCGTGGAGCGTGCCGGTCTTTACCAGCGCGTCCTGGATCACCTTGCGGGCAAAGCTGCTCACGTTGTCGCGGTCCCGCCTCCGGTCCTGCTCGTAGAACGTGAACAGCAGGAAAACCGGCTTTTGGATCCGCAGGCGGTGCAGCTGGGCCTTTATCAGCCACATAATGGCGTGCTGGGCGTCCTGCTTCATTTTGTTGCCCTTTTGGGGGTTGGTGCGGCAGGCCGTGGTGTATTCGTTCAGGCCGGGCAGCCGGCCGGGAATGGTCAGGCGGTAGTCTGCCAGGGTGCCGGGGATGGTCACGGCCAGGGCCGCCACCGGTGTGTTTTCTTGGCTCATAGTTCCACCGCCACGCCTGTGGCAATAATCTCATCCGGGAAAAGCACGTCCTGGACGGTTGCCTTTACGGCGGCCAGGGCCCTGTTGTCGAATGTCGTGTCGTTTGCGATCACTTCCAGCAGCGTGGCCGCCTTTACCAGGTGCACATACTCCGCCACGGAAATGGTTATATATTCACTTGCTACAGCCTTTGCAGCGGGTTGTTTTTGCTTGCGGTTTTTGCTCATTGGTTTGCCTCCTTAGCAGTAGTTATGGATCCAAAGCAGCGCGAAAAAGAATGCTATGCAAGCAGCACACAGCGCATTGGCTCCAATAAAGAAAATAATGCGGCTCCACCACATTTGGCGGCGTTCCTTTTTGGTCATAAACATAAATTAAAACCGGTCCTTTCAATTTCTGTTTTTCTGTTATGTAGTTGTTGGGTTTCGCGTGAAACATAAACGTTTTTGTTTATGTTTTCCGTGAAACATTTATTTTTAGCGTTTCACGGCGTTGCTGCCCTGCAGCAGCAGGATCTTGCGCAGGCCTCGCATATCGCCGTCCGGGTCGCCGGCCAGCACCTGGCCCCGCAGCGTGCGGTATTGCTGGGCGGTTAAGTGTGCCCTGGCACCTTTAAGGCGGATTAAAGCACCCACGTTTACCTCCCTCATTTGCTTTCGGCCTCCTTTACAGCAGGGCCTCCCCATTGTTCGGCCATTGCCTTGGCAATGCCGGAAAACGTTTTGCTGCGGCTCTTTGCGCTCCCGCCTTTTCTGCTCGCGCCTTTATATTTCGGGTCGTGTGAGCCGCTGTAACTTCCAGATGAACAGTACGGCTTGTGGTCCTTAATAACGTTTGTCGGTTTCAGCGGGTCCAGGCCTTTGAGCCACAGGCAGGTCTTTTTGCTCCACGGGTGGCCGTATTCATAGGGCTGGATGATCTGCGTATATTGTGGCAGTTCGTAAACCGCTGACGGGATAGGGTTTTCTACAGCAATGCGCGGGCAGTCAGCGTTTATAAGTGCCATAAAGAACTCCTTGCCGGCGACGCCTTTTTTATAACGTTCCTCGTTTAACTGCCCGCCCGCATAAAGCCAGCGTGCTCCAGCGTTAGACAGATATGTACATGGGGGATGTGCGATAATCAAGTCCCATTTTCCGGTTATGTATTTATCTATGCCGTCGCTTGTCGTAAAGATGCAATCGCCGCCCAATATGTTTAGGACGTCGTCTTGAATGTGCCACTCAGGGTGCCCGCCGCTACATTCGATAATGTCGCAACTGTAGGCCTCGTGGCCTAGTTCTCTAAAAGCCTTACAAACTGCTTGGCTTTCTTCACAAGCTACCAATACTTTCATTTCTTGCCACCTCTGTGCATCCAGGTCAGGATGATAAGGGTGCCGCAAATAATAGTGGTGATGATAATGCCCTCCATGTTATGCCCTCCTAATTTTCATTTGTGCCACAATCAGCGCCGTGGCCGCCTCCTTGATTTCTGCCATGCGCCGGTCCCGCTCCTCCGGGGTCAGCTCCGGCCGGGTCACCCGGCAAATAATTGTTGGCTTTATTTTGCTTTCCATGGCTTGCCTCCTACGCGTGAGCGTCACTCACGCCAAAGGTCAAAAAAATAAGGTCCCTCTCGTCCCTTGTCAGCTTTAGCGCAACGGCGGCCCGTGCTATCACTGATGCGGTAAATTCACTTTCGCCAGCTTTCAGTTTGTAGTAGGTGGGCAAAGATACACCCCACAACGCGGCCAGCACTACCGGGCCCAGGCCGGACTCGTTGATCTTTTTCTCCAGCAGTGCCACGTTAGTTTCGACTTTTTGGGTAGTTCCCATGTTCTTACCTCCTTGTTTATTTCGTGAGCAACACTCACGTTTTTTATTATATTGATATAATTTCTTTTGTCAAGAGCTTTATACAAGAATATTGATTTTTAATCACGGAGGTGCTATATTGTAGGCGTAAGGAGGTGTGTATATAAATATGCTACAGTTGTACAAAAATATCAAAACTCTACGCAAAGCCGCAAAAATAACCCAAGAGGAGCTGGCCCGCCGGACAGGTTACACCGACCGATCATCTATTGCCCGGATAGAAAAGGGGGAGATTGACCTCCCGCAGTCAAAAATCAAACAGTTTGCGGAGGCCCTGGGCACCACGCCTGGGCAGTTAATGGGCTGGGACGAAAAACCAGCGGAGGAATTGCAGAGCATGGGCGCCCTGGCGGCGGAGGTACTTATGGACCCAGACGCCATGGAAATGGTACAGGCATACATGCAGCTCAGTGAAGCGGACCGGTACGCGGTGCGCCTGGTAATGGCGTCAATGGCCGGAAAACAAAAAAAGACCGACGCGGGCGCGTCAGTCGTCAAAACCGAAAAGTTTCTTGAAAAAGCCGATTGCGATATGTAGTTGGCTTTCGTCCAGCCTTTCTATGTAGTCGTGTAGTTTGTTTTTTAACGCTTCGATCATAGTTGTCATATGGCAGCACCTCGTCAATATTTTGCGGGGGGAACAGAACACCCGTTCTGTTTGAGCTTTCTGAAAACATTATACAGTCAGGCAAATAATTGACGCCACAAGTAAATGTTTCCACATTAGAGTATCACAGCACCAAAGAAAATTCAGTCGAAAATAGGGGATGAAATTATGTGGCAATTACCA
>JAEIGA010009873.1_pt1 | contig 14456 bp, 5 predicted proteins | sample 9270691 | NCBI WGS metagenome assembly JAEIGA01 (sample SAMN17057246, study PRJNA624740) | gut metagenome | biome: biome; isolation source: fecal sample | host: Bos grunniens | place: China: Xizang | collected 2019 | reverse complement strand
AGCCAGACAGTCGTGCGTATACAGGATATCCATCATGGCCTGTGTATAATGTTCACGAGCACTCTGGTCCTCCTGCAGAAGAGCAAAGAGACCTATCTGGAGCGCCGAGCATGAGATCATTCCATCCTCGAAAGTCATCTCTCCCTCTGTCTGGAAATCTCCCTTGGAAGCGACCAGTTCATCGATTGCCCTCTTGATTGAAGTGTAATGAGCATCGGCCTTTTCCTGCCACCACTTGCTTCGCGCCCCCATCTCTCGTTCAACAAGATACAGCTCCATCATGCTCTTGGCCACATAGATGACGCTTGTATAACGGACACCGCCGTTCATATAGGCACCTGACTGATCCTGATTGTATTCAATAAGCCAGTCAGCCAAAGCGGAGGCCTGCTGCAGATCCTCGATTCTGCCATGAGCCTGATACCTGTCGACCAGCATGCCGATGGTAGAAGATGTATTCTGGATGCGGGACTCGTAAAGGGTCGGCTCGGCCTTATCCCAATCGAAAACCTTGTTGTAGATCAGATCGAATCTTTGATCCAATGCCGCATCCAGTTCCTCATCAGGGAAATGACGGGCTGCAAGGAAAGCGGAATGGAAGCCATACCAGCTCTCCACATGCGAAGATGGCTTCTGATGGTTCTCCCAGACAGCCGTTCTGGCATCCTTCATGACCTTCGCCCAGGAATCATTGACAAGGAGTACAGATGAAGACTGATAGCCTGACGAGCAGACTGTCACATCATACTGACCCGGCTGGAGCAATGAAGCCTCAACCTTCCATAATCCCTCTGCCACCTGCCTGGTTTCCTGAGCGGTCGCTTCACCCGATTCATGCAGGATGGACACAACAGGTCTGTCCGCAGAATAAACATTGAAGACTACCTGTTCACCAGGGACATATGCAGTCCTTGGCATCTTCAGCACAGGCAGTCCAGACTGCTCGAAGACATCTTTCTCGAAGTTATCCAATGAAGTGACTGGAGCAAAAGACACAGTCCATGAGCGCTCCTGCCCCGGATCGAGCTTCCACATGTCCTGAGGGTGATGTCCAGGCAAAGGAAGGGCATTAATGAGATCCAGATTCACAGATTCAATCCTGTGACCGTAGAACCAGAACTCCGGGATATCCCAATAACTCAGATTATAATCAACGCTCCACGATGCGACAGGATCAGGAGAGGTCACTGCCAGCACATGTCCCTGAGGGGACTGGAGATATCCATAGAAGTGCGTCTTTTCGCACATCATGAGTGTAGGGAAAAACTTCGACAGCCACTGTGGATATTCCTCCATATAGGTATCTATACCGAGTGCCACGCCTGCCTTTACAGGAGCGAACACTTCGTCACTTTCATTCTTCAATGTGATACGGAAAGTAATACGATCATCTGTATCAAGGTATTGCAGCCATGCCGATATATCTCCGATACGGGAGCCAAATCTTCCCTGCTCGTCAAGGGTCCATCCGCCATATTCCTTTTCGGAATCCTGCTGAATATAGAATGCAGGTCCGGCAACCTTATCCTGGCCGAAGAAGTCGACCTTAAAGTCTCCGGAACGAAAAGATGCGATGGTGCCATCCTCTCTGATAACTCCTTGACCATAAACGATGCAGGACAAGAAGCAGAGAAGCGAGCATATGAATATTTTTCTCAGAACATCCTTCATGATTTACTTTTCTTCTGCCAGTTTCTCTATCCTCTGCGCCAGCAGTTCCTTAGGGGTCACGCCATATTTCTTGCGGAAGCATGTGCTGAAGTACTTGGCATCATTGAAGCCTACCGAATAAGCTACGTCCGACACCCTCAGTTTGGTTTCTGCTTCCATAATTGTATTATAGGCGGTCTTGAGTCTGACCTCCATGATCAATGAAATTGGCGTGAATCCTGTAAGTTCCTTCAGTTTATCCGTAAGCTGGGTGCGGGACATTCCCATCTGCCTGATGAAATCCTCCTGCTTGAAGTCCGAATTGCTGAGGTTGGCATGAATCACCTCCATGGCCTGAGACAGAAGCTGCTGATCTGCCGATTCGAACTTTATGGAATTGATTTCAAAGGCAATCACATCCTTGTTCACCTCCTTCCTTGCACGGTTTTTCTTCACCAGCCATACAACCGCACCAAGCAGACAGATCAGAATGCCTCCGAATGCCAGTATCACCCATATGAATGGGCCTCTCACCGTATTTATCTCCAGCTGAATGACCTGGCCTGATAATTCGTGGCATATCTCAACCGTCATATTGTCCTCACCTGCAGTGAATGCTATTGATTCCTCTACCGTTTCAAAGGTGACACCGTTATATGTACACTTATATATCGGAGCCATGTGGCTGTTGTCATCCAGAAGCGTATATCTGATTTCGACATTGTCACCCTCGCGGACATTAAGCTCCTTCTTGGTGTATGGAACTCCGTTAAGAATGATTTCTGATATGACCAAGGTACTGCCAGCAGAGCGCTGCTCATCAAGTTTCTGCAGTTCAAGAGTGAACATACCGTCAGTTGTGCCCAGAATGAGCATCTGGTCTGACAAAAGACCTGCATTGCTGCAGAAATCCAGCGCAAGGTCTGACAGACATCTTGTCACATCTATCTGTCCGAAACCCTTACATTCGAACGAGAGCACCTCATTGGTTGTGGCCACCCATATCTCACCATCTGCTGACTGCATCAGGTTGGTTATGCACTGGGATTCCAGTCCTCTCACCAGGTCAGCCTTGCGGAGATTCCCTGTTTCGATATCCAGGACATAAAGACCATCTGTCAGGGTTCCCGCCCATACGTGTCCGTCTCTGTCCACCAATATATTGGAAAAAGGAATCGGCTTTCCGGAGGTCATATGGCATTGCACTTCCTTGCTTCGCACATCTACTTCCACGATACCGTTCTGAAGTGTTGCGATAAACATCCTGCCGTCTGCGGACGCTGCCAGACCATGTATCTGGTCATTCAACTGCGCAGTCTCGTCACATGGCAGGAAGTCATGAAGTGTCATGAGTTCATCAGAAGGGGTAAGTATATATGCTCCGGCATGAGTACCTATCCACAGATTACCACTGGTATCGTTCTCCAAGGAGAGGATGCTGTTATTGAGCATGACCGGATGCGTCTGCCTAGAGAAAACCTTCACCTTTCCAGCGTTTGGATCATATAACCACAGGCCTTCACTATAGGTACCGAAACATATTTCTTCTGTCACACCCCTCTTCCTGATGGCAAATGCTGCGCTGATACTTGTCAGGCCTTCAAAACCGGAGATCTCATTATATCTGGTCACAGACCCGTCCGCAGAATCATATAACACAAAGGCATTATCAGCAACACCCATCCAGTATGCTCCGTTTCCGGCGTCACTGATGCCATATATTGTACTTGTACCCAGCTTTCTACGCATCACGTGCATACGATCCAGATCATATGGACGTTCAGGAAAATCTATCTGACACATTCCTCCGCCATACAGGCCGAGATACACATTTCTGTTTCGTGTCACAAGGATGGAATTGACCTGATTATATGGAAGGTCACCAGGTTGAGTGCCATGCGAATAGAACGTGCACTCCCCTTTCTCGGGCTCCATGATGGAAAAGCCCTTCTGTCCACCTATCAGAATCTTTCCGTTTATGTCATTTATAGCATAGATGACCTCATCGTAGAGTATGTCTCCCTGCGCCGAAACAGTCGGGTATGAGACATAGGAAGACGAGGTCATGAAATCATCTGAGAGTCGGAGCAGGCCATGGCCCCATGTGCCGACCCAGATATTGCCTGAGGAATCCTGATATATAATGTAGGAATATGCCAGTAGACCATTCTTGAATACCTGCGTATGCCCTGTGGACGGGTTATAGACATACAGACCCTTCTGCCAGGTCGTCAGCCAGATGTTGCCGTTGGAGTCTGCCATAACGTCTATTATTCCCTTCACATCCTGTCCCTGTACCCTGACGCCGACCTGAGTGAACTCACTCTCACCGAACTGACGGCAGAAGAGTCCGTCTTCACCTCCGGCCCATATATTCAACTTACGGTCAACAGCAAGGCAGCTCAACGGACTATCAGTAACAAATGCTTCTGTGGTTCCGGTGTTCTTGTCCAGCCACATCAGACCATTATCCGTCGCAAGGATGAGTCTTGAATCACAGTCTTCCACAAGTTCATGTATGAAGCTGTATTCATCCATGCATTCAGTATAAGACTTCGTGCTGTGACCGTCATATCTGACAAGACCGCTGCTGGTGGCGACCCATATATAGCCCTCACTGTCCTGGAACAACGATTTCACATAGTTCGAAGGAAGGAGTTTTGAGTCTATAGATTCGAATCTGACGTCATCACCCTGCGCTGCCGCCACCCATGCAGACGCAGGGAGCAGCAAAGCGAATAATATTGACAGGATTCTTCTCATTTACAGGTGTTTACTTGATCTGAAGATCTGAAATATTACCGGTACAGATCAGATCCTTTCCTTCAGCCAGAACCTTTTCACCGGATACAGTGAAATTCTCCACAGTCATTCCAAGGATATGATTCTGGTTGGTAACTACCTGGAATACTGGGTTAGTCGTCTTGTTCGAATTATTTACCTCGATGTTCTCGAAGACAATGTTCCGCATATATGAGCTCTCTGTCTGGTCAGGCATCTGCCATACAAAGATATATGTACCATCCTTGCTGATATTATCAAAATAGAGGTCACGGCATGTCACATCAGATATTTCGGTCGCATGACCTGCCTTGTCCATAGGATGCTTCCACTGACAGATGGAAAGGGCAGCTCTTACATTGTCACCTTCAGAAGTGCCTCTGTGCTCAAGGAAAACGCAGTCATGAATATCAACGTTGCATATTCTTGCCGGGTGAATATATCCGTTTCCGGCCTCAGGTCCGATAACGATACCACGTGCTATATCCTCCCAGATCAGACATCCGTCTATCTCGACATTCGAACAGTCGTACCTGTTGCCATGGTTCACCTTCAATGTGACGCAGTCATCATAGCATCTGAGGAGGCAATCCTTCACCAGAGCGTTCTGGCAGCATACCAGGTCAATTCCATCGCCGTTCAGGATCCAGTTTATCATGTTGATGTTCTCGATTCTGACGCCGCTGATATGACTGAGCATGAATGTCCAGCTCGGACTGTCGATGAATGTCAGGTTCTCGACTGTAAAGTTCTCGATATACTCCTTGCCAGCAGGTCCAACCTCAAAAAGCACATCACCGCAAGCATACTGGGTATTGCCCCAATGCTTCATCTTCTTACCGGTGATGATGCCGTTTCCTGCAAAGCGGACATTGCTTCCGGAAACTACGAAATTGGCATAGAGGACTGCACCGAAATCCACATAAACCGTCTGATTATCACCGATCTCCATCTCACCCATCTCGTGCTCGCCAGGTCCGAAGTACAGCACTCCCGGTGCGTCAGCAGCCGGCTTATCGGCATCCTTGCGGTTACCTACCACAAAGAGGTTCTCCTGTCTGTTTCCGTCAAACTCTACAGACACCTTGCGGGATTCAAATGACGGAAGAGTAAACTCTACAGTATGATCATCAATCCTCTTAGGCTGGATGCCCAGGTTTGTCGGACGCACGACGCACTCCTTGAAGGATTCGCTGTTGCGTACGCGCACAGTTACCGGTCCTGAGAACTCATCCTCGAAAAGGGCGATGGACATAGTGTCTCTGAGCGCCTTCGAGTTGTCCCAGTCGTCCCATATCTGCTCATGTTTACTATAATCAGAGACCAGCGCCTCATATACCCAGGCCTCGTTCCACTGACCGTCCTGGAGAACACTTACAGAGTATTCCGGAGCACAATTTGTGTCGTTATGTGCACTTGAACACATAACGACACAAAAAGATGCCATCAATATCGCAATGATTTTCTTCATAAACATCAATCAGTTACTACCATCCCTGATTCTGAACCAGATTGCGGTTCTTGAATGTCTCCTTACGGGAGATCGGGTAATAGTTCATTCTGTCATTCCAATAGTTTGTGCGGAGAAGAACCTTCTGGGCAGACTTGAGCTGGTATGAAACCACCTGGTTTTCCTCATCACCTTCCACCACCTTGTCAGCCTCGAGCTGAAGACCGTAGATCTCAACAGCCTCATCAGCCTTCATCCATCTTCTGAGATCCCAGTATCTGTGGTCCTCAAATGCAAGCTCGACACGTCTCTCCTTATGGATTCTCTCAAGGAAGCCTGCGGGATCCTCATCAGCAGGTATAGAACCTACACCTGCGCGGGCACGGACAGCATTGATTGCCTCAAGAGGAGACATCGTGAAGTTCACTCCGCCAAGCGAGCCCTTGAAATCTCTGTTACCCGTTGCATTGTACAGAGCCTCAGCATAATTCAGATAGATTTCAGAGTATCTGAAAAGCGGCCAGCAGTGCGGGAATGCAGAACCGTTCGAGAGGAAGTCTGTATCCTCCTGGATGAACTTGCGAAGGTAATATGAAGTCTTTGTAGCTCCCTCTGTCGGCTGACCGTTAGGACCACCGACATGAGAATAGATCTTTGTCTCACGGAAAGGTGCACCGAAACAATACATTGTCTTCGCAAAACGCGGGTCACGTGCCGACTGATCGAACATGATGTCCTGATGCTTTGCATAGTCGAACTGTGTTCCGTCGATAAGGTCGAATGCCTCGGCAAGGTTCTGCGAAGGATTCACGCCTGAGTTACCTCCATAGTATCCCATCGGATAGTTTGCAGACTCGAAAGTCGCATCATCAGAGTAACGGATGCCCATGATGAGTCCAAGAGCATCAGGATTGTTTGATACCTCCTCGTCCACAAGCTGGTAGATGTTCAGATCCATCAGTTCCTTTGCAGCTGCTGCAGCCGCCTCCCATCTGGCCTTGTCACCGGTAGGGTTGTTAAGCGGGCTGGCCGCATACAGAAGCGCTCTTGACTTGAGGGCAAGAGCCGCACCCTTGGTCACACGTCCTACCTCTGCATAATATGTGTTTGCATGAGTCACAGGAAGCTTTTCAGCAACCCTGTCACACTCAGCAACGATCCACTCGATGACCTCGTCATAAGAAGACTGCTTCATCTCGTTGGCCTCATCCATTGTAAGGCTGTGGTCTACGATAATGATGTTGCCGTAACGCTTGAGAAGCTCGAAATGGAAATATGCTCTGAGGAAGCCCACCTCATATGGGAAGAGGTCGAGCTGCTTCTTGTTGTTGTTATACTCGTTTGTATACTGTGACTCAGGGAAGTCCTCAGGACAGTTCTCAAGGAAATAGTTTGCTGCGGCAATACCTGCATAGTAGTGGCCCCACTTGTCGTCGATCGGCTCGATCGAGTTCCATGTTCCGTCATAATAACGTTTGATGCCACCCTTCTCCCATGCATACATGGCGTCGTCTGTAGCGCACTCTCTCATTGTACCCTCAACAGCGTCAAAACCTGACTGAAGGTAGCTGTAGACGTTGGTGCAGACCGCCTTTACATTGCCGAAGTAAGCAAACTGATACTCCTTTGTTGTGTATTCCGACTCATCCAATGTGAGGAAATTACAACCTGCAGTCAAAACTGCAATCACTGCAAGTGCCGATATCTTGATATATTTCTTCATATTTCCTGCGCATTAGAAAGTTAATTTAAGACCAAGCTGGAAACTGCGGGCTGTAGGGTAAGCCAGGCTTACGTGCTCAGGGTCCATTATCTTGATGCTGTCAATCGAGAAGAGGTTATGACCCTTGAAGAAAAGTCTGAAAGAGTCAATCTTGTTGATATACTTTCCGAAGTCATACCACACATACAGATTGCGGAGCTTCAGATAGTCTCCCTTCTCCCACCATACAGGGCTGTTCGCATAGTTGTGAGCATTACTCTCTGTTGTCAGACGAGGATAACGTCCCTGCGGAGAGTCGGCAGTCCAATAACTCTCAAGATAGTGCTTTGAGATGTTCTTGTCATTGTTGTACAACGGCTTGTACACATTGTCAAGGTTTGTATAAACCATGAAGTCACCGGCACCCTGGAACATCGCCTGGAATCCGAAGTTCTTGTACTCCATTCCGAGGCTGATGCCATAATAAAGAGAAGGCCAGTATGAAACTCCGTGATATTTCGCATCGTTCTCGTCGATGATACCGTCCTCATTGAGGTCATTGTACTTGATGTCGCCAGGACGGAGAGTCGAGATGAGTCCGCTGGATACAACACCTTCCTTAAGAGTTCCGTCAGCATTGAAATCCTCCTGCTGATAGAATCCAACCGGCTCATATCCGTACATCTCACCTATCTGAGTTCCGGCAATCCTCTGCCACTCGTAAGGAACGTGTCCCTCGGCAGCCTCGATTATCCTGTTCTTCGAGTACGAAATGTTGCCTCCGATATTGTATGAGAAGTCACCTATGGTCTTTCTCCATGTTGCAGAAAGTTCTGCACCATAGTTTACAGTCTCACCTGTAAAGATGATAGGCACACCGACTCCAAGTACCTCTGAAACGGTCTCAGAACCGTCGCAGGCGATATTCTTTCTATTGTTGTAGAAACCCTCGAGCTGGAACATGAGGCTGTTGTCAAACATACCGAGTTCAACTCCGAGGTCCGCCTTATAATCAGTCTCAGGCATGATGTTGGTCGAAGGAATCGCACCCTGCATGAGGCCGCCAAGCCAGTCCTTGTTCTGGAAGATATAGCTTCCGCCAGCCTGGTTGAACTGCTTGTCCATATCGTAAGTAAGACGTCCGTCATAACCTACGACACCATAAGAAGCTCTGAGCTTGAGGTGAGAGACCACATCGCTGCCGCTCATGAAATCTTCCTTGGAAATGAGCCAGCCGAGAGACACCGCAGGATAGAGTCTGAACTTGCGTCCCTTCTCAAGCTTGGCACTGCCGGAATAGTTCGCTACTACCGATGCGAAGTACTTTCCAGCATAGTCATAGCTGCCCCTGAAAGCAAAGTCCATGTAAAGATAGGTGTTGTTTGCACCCTTTGTCTTGGTTCTGGAAAGGTTGTAAAGCAAAGCAGCATCTACATTGTGATCTCCAAAAATTCTCTTATAGCTCAAGTCTGCATTGACGTTGAACCTCATGAACTGAGATCCGAGCCAGCCTCCGTTGAATGCAAGGTTGGTATCCTCGCCCCATGGAGTCTGGGTCATGCCTGTGATCTCATTTGTTACAGGATCTCTCTGATAGTCGGTTCTATATACGAAATACTGCTTTGAGCGTGTGTCAGTAACCTCTGCTCCATTATCATAAGCTGCCGCAACAGTAAGGTCAAGTCCGTCAGTGATGAAAGACATGTCCTGAGTGAGCGCAACATCAGCATAAAGATATCTGTTGAAGTTGATGTTGTTTCCCTGGGCTACTGCGTCAGCAAGAGGGTTGGCAAACATGCTGCTTGCATACCATGTTCCGTCACCAGCCATCACAGGGAAGGCAAGAGCAGGGGTCGCATACATCGAATTCAGATATGTACCATAATAAGGAGTCTGGTTCTGAGTGAGCTTACCCATGACGCCGACCTTAAGGAGTGTGGTAGGAGTGATGTCAGCCTCGATGTTCGAGCGGATCTTCAGGTTGTGCATCTCCATCTGTGAAGAGTACTGGCTGTTGAGGTCCGTATTGTTGAACAGTCCCCAGTATCCTGTGTAGTTTGCATACACATAGTACTTCACATAATTCTCACCACCGCGTGCCGAAAAGTTAACCTCATGCTTGTGAGCTGCCTTTCTGAGCACCTCATCCTGCCAGTTCACATTCGGGAAGACATCAAGCATCTGGCCGTTCTTCATTGCAGAAATGTTGGCTGCAGAATAGCGTGGAGCATATCCGTCGTTCACGAGAGCCTCGTTCAGAGCAGTTGCATACTCATAGTTATTGGCCATCTGAGGCATACGGAACGGTGTCTGAAGCTCATAGTTGTAATCAACCGCAATCTTCAGTCCGTCGTCGATGCCCTTGCGGGTTGTGATGACGATAGCACCGTCAGCACCTCGGTTTCCATAAAGAGCCAGCGAAGCAGCATCCTTGAGCACCTTGATGCTCTCGATCTCACCTACATTAAGGAGAGACAGATCTCGTCCCGGAACTCCGTCAATCACAATAAGGATATTGTTTCCGTTGAACGAGCCCATGCCTCTGACAGTCATGGAAGCTGCGTTATCCCATGGAGAACTTCCGGTCTGGATTACAGACAGACCAGGAATCAATCCATAGAGCGAGTTGCTCGGATCAAATGTGTTCGAGATCTCAAGCTGCTCACCGGTAATGGTATTTGCCTCAAAATCCTGGGCGTTCAATGCTGTGCCAAGGAAAAGGCTTGTCATTATAATCAATACTTTCTTCATATCCGTCATCTTTTACCAGCCAGGATTCTGTACAAGTCCATAACCCTTGTTGATTTCCTTCGGAGGGAAGGCGCTGAAATACCACTTTGGCGAGAAGTTGTTTGCCCATACTCTCGGCTCCATCGGCTCAGGATCAGAGTAATTGAACTTCATTCCGTCGTATGACACCCACTCGCCGTTTGCAGTCGACTGACCTCCGGAGATATAATCGAAGTGAACCTTATAAAGAGTCTTCTTGAAGATGTCCTCACGCTTCCAGCGGATGATGTCGAACCATCTCACCTCCTCGAAGCAGAATTCACGGGCACGCTCGTCAAGAATCTCCTCTCGAAGCAGGGCGTTACCGACAAGTGGCTCAGAATACTTAGGAAGCTCCTTATATCCCTGGTTCGCCTCAAGAAGTTCAGCAGTCATGTCAGGAAGACCTACTCTGCGACGTGTCTGATTCAGCTGCTCAAGAGCCTCAGCTGTTCTGCCGACCTCGTTAAGAGCCTCAGCATAAATAAGATGCACCTCTGCAAGTCTCATATATGACCAGTTACAAGGCTTATAGTTGAAGGTCACATCGTCGTGATCCCAAAGGTACTTCCTCATGCAGAAACCGGTCTTGTATCTGAACTCGTAGCTGGCCTCTCTACCGTAGCTGGCTCCGGCCTTGAACATCTCGACTCTTCTGTCGCGGAAAAGGTCACCATTGATCATGACAGACTCGTAAAGTCTAGGGTCACGGTTCACGAACGGGTTCTTCTCCCATGTAACCTCGTTTCCGTTCTTCTCGATCCAGTCCTTGTAGATGACAGGCTTGCCGTCCATACCCTGGAACATGTCCACATAGTTCAATGTCACGCAGCCCACACCCTCACCTGAGTTGTTGTTCATGTTCACAAGGGCGCTGTTACCATATATATTATTATGGTATGTAAGACCGAAACGCTCGATGTTACGTGCTGAAGAGATCAGGATCTCGCCATTGTATCTGTCAGCATAGCAGTGAGAGAATGACGCACGTGGATCATCAAGGACATACAGCTTGTATGGATTGCCGTTCTTCTGGTTCTCCTCGAAGAAGTCCTCACATGCATCCACAACCTCCTGCCATCTCTCTGCCTTGTACGAACCGAGCCATGTCATGTGCTGCGGATCTGAAGTCATCTTAGGCTGGTTTACCGCAGTCGGAACCTGAGGAGCCATATAAGGCGAGTCAGAGTTTACAAGCGGGCTTGCAAGATAAAGAAGCACTCTTGTCTTAAGGGCAAGAGCAGAAGCCGCTGTAAATCTACCGTCGTCTGCCGCTGACACTGTCCATGGAAGTTCCTGCGAAGCCTGATCACACAATGAGATGATGTATCTGGCTGTCTCCTCATAAGTCTTGCGAGAGTAGTCGATATCGCCATCGTTCTCTGTCGAAACCGAAGCCTTGATGAGCGGAACACCACCGAAGTGACGAAGAAGCTCATGATACTGACAGGCGATGATCATCCTGGCCTCACCCTTACGCTGAATCTTCTCCTGAGGGCTCATGTCAGGCACTCTGTCCACATTCTCGATATAAAGCCATGCTCTTCTGATGCCTTTCCAAGCCGCACCTCCGTCAGGATCAAAGTTCATCTTTGTACTTGTACTCATCTCCTCGGTAGAAGCGCTGTAGTTTGCATTATAATAGGTATCGATCGCACCGGCCCATGTACAATGAGTCTGGATGATGTCTGTAAGAGCATCAAGGCAGTCCCATCCGATCATGTCGGACGAAGACTGATACTCGTATGGAGTACCGTCGTTGATCTTGTGAGCGATACTGCTTCGCAGTGTTGCATACGCAGCAACCAGTGCTCTGTCAGCATACTGCTTTGAAGAGAACACAGTATCGATGGTTATATCCACACCTGGTGCCTTCTCCAGGAAGCTGTCACCAAGCTTTAGGTCACTGCAGGACATGAAGCCGATCATTCCCACAGCAAGCATTAAAATATATAGTCTCAGTTTTCTCATTTTCCTAGAAAGTAATGTTCACACCAATGTTATAGATTCTGTTGTTAGGGTATGCGTAAGCGGATGCACCCTGTCCTCCGGTATACTGCTCAGGATCGATATCGATCTCGGCAAGTTCTGAGAAGCATGTGAAGAGATTGTATCCGCTGACATAGCACTTCAGAGAAGAGATACCCGCTCTCTTGAGAGCCGCACTGTCTGAGAATGTGTACGCAAACTCAGCGACCTTAAGTCTCAGGTACGAACCGTCCATCATCCAGAGATCTGAATCAAGCTTGTAGTTGTGCGACTTACTGTTGAATGTCAAGCGTGGGAAGCGTGCATTCTCAGCATTTTCAGTTGTATAACGTCCGTCAGCGAGATACTGAAGAAGGGCACGTGAGTTGGTTGTACCGAAAGGCTCCCTGTACTCACCTGAAAGCAGACGGCTTGCGTGTGTCGCACCAGTCCACTGCATAGAGAAGCTCCATCCCTTGTAATTCATGCCTGCTGTAAGACCGAACACATACTCTGGACGGGTACCCCATCCGAAATATGTACAGTCGTCACCGTCTACGACACCGTCCTTGTTCAGGTCCTTGTAAAGAGCATCACCCGGCTTTGGATTTCCAAGGGCCATCTCCGGAAGGTTAAGGTCCTCGCGAAGCTTTCCGTCAGCATCGAAGTCGCTCTCGTGGAGGAAACGGTCGAACAGGTAACCGTAGAAACGGCCGGTGCTGTTTCCTGTCTCCGCCATATATGGCTCATTCGGCACAACCTCATCCTTGTAGATGATCTTGTTGCGGGCAAATGACATGTTTCCGTTGATGTTGTAGCTGAAGTCGCCATGCTTGTCGTTCCATCCGAGCTGAATCTCGTATCCCTTGTTGTCCACGATACCGAGGTTCATCAAAGGAAGCTTCACGGCAGTGATGCTTGGAAGAGTATTGCGGGTTGTAAGGATATCCCAACGATGCTCGAAGAACACGTCGACTACGAGGTTGAGGCGATAGTCGAACATCTTCATGTCGAGTCCGTAGTTCTGCTTAGAACACTTCTCCCAGCTTACCACAGGGTTACCGTTAGACTGCTCCTGTGCATCTGTAAGCATGTCTGAAGTGTATCCTGGGCCGAACTGATAAGATCCGCCGTAGATTGCGCCGTTGTTTCCAGTCCATGAGTTAGGCATGTAGAGGAAACGGTCTCCTGAATACTTGTCGTTACCTACGATACCGTAAGATGCTCTCAGCTTGAGGAAGTTGATGAAGCGCACAGGCTTCATGAACTCCTCCGACGACACGATCCAGCCCACAGAACCTGCAGGGAAGAATCCGTATCTGTGTCCCGGAGCGAAGTTCTCGGAACCGTTGTATCCGACATTGAAGTCGATGAGATATTTCTTGTCGTAGTTGTATGTGACACGTCCGACGTATCCGACATAACCTGTAGGGATGTCAGAATAAGCTCCTGGATAGTATGTTCTCGACTGGTTGTAAAGGAGAAGGGCAGCCCAGTCGCTCTTTCCGAATGAGCGTGACCAGTTGAGTGCACCCTCCAGATACCAGTTTCTGCCCTGCCAGTATCCTTCCGAATATGACATCGGCTGATGCAGACCTGACACTCCGTCAGTTCTGTAGACGATCTTGTTATTGAAAAGAGGGCTGGCGATATCCATTCCCTGCTGGGTCAGAGTACCGAGATATACTGGAGTGTATACGCTGTCTCCACCGACTACTCCTCTGTTCACAGAAGCAGAGTAATTCGTGTTGTATGCACCCTTGATGCTGAAGGTAAGACCCTTGGTGATCACATCAAGATTCTGGTTCAGCACAAAGTCAAGGTTCATCACGTTCTCCGTGTTCTTGTTGTATCCCCAGTCATAGTACAGGTCAAGACCTGATGTCTGGGCAGGGAGAATGATGAAAGGGTTGTTCGGGTTATATATTCTCTTTCCATCCACAAAACCCGCGCTGGCAAACGGAGTACACCACATGATGTTTCTCCAGATGTCATAGTTGTTAGGGGCTGACTGAACGCCGATGCGGGCACCGATATTTGCCGAAAGGACTGTAGTAGGAGTGATGTTCACGTCTACATTCGCACGGAAGTTATATCGGTTATATGTGAAGTTTGAGTTGTAGCTTTCATAGTATT
>JAEIGA010009872.1_pt1 | contig 14456 bp, 10 predicted proteins | sample 9270691 | NCBI WGS metagenome assembly JAEIGA01 (sample SAMN17057246, study PRJNA624740) | gut metagenome | biome: biome; isolation source: fecal sample | host: Bos grunniens | place: China: Xizang | collected 2019 | reverse complement strand
TAATCGGCATCGTTTTTCTTCTCCTTTGGATGAGAAAGAATATCCCTGTTCGCGCAGTCGAACACCTCTGATATTGCACCCGAGCCCTCTGCCCTTTCGCGGAACATATAATCCTCACCGGGAGAGGCTTTGAGTTTAACGCATGCAATACCCGCACCCTGCTGGCCACGGTTATACTGTTTGTTCATCAACAAGAATAGTTTGTTCATTCCGTATGCCCAAGTACCATACTTCTCCTGATAATAGTTCAAAGGCTTACGAAGGCGAATCATCGCAACACCACATTCATGTAATAGAGGTTCCATAAACAAATAAAATAATTTCCGCTAATATACAAAAAAAGTCGTTTCAAACGAAACGACTATAATAAAATTACATAAAATCAATATCAATAGTGCAACAAACAGGGGCAAAAACGGTAACGGGATTCTTTTTATATCCCGCAAAATCACTGTATTTGTATGCCCCGTGTTTCATAACTGTCAGTTTTACCCCGCGAAGATACAAAAAAAATCACACAAAGAACGATTTTATAATATAAAATTTTAAAAAAGAAGTGGGACGTCCATTCCTGTTCGCCCCACCCTGTTCTCTCGTTATTTTGTACCGAAAATTCGGTCGCCGGCATCACCAAGACCGGGGAGAATGTAGTTCTTTTCGTTAAGTCCCTCATCTACCGATGCCACATAGATGTCCACATCGGGATGTTTCTCCTCAACAGCCAGTACACCCTGTGGCGATGCAACCAGACACATGAGCCTGATGTGGTTGAAACCATCGGCCTTCAGGCGTGCAATGGCGTCACATGCGCTTCCGCCGGTAGCCAGCATGGGGTCGGTCAATATCACAGCACGCTCCTTGTTTGCAGGCATCTTATAGTAATAGAACACAGGCTTGCATGTAACCTCGTCGCGGTACAGACCTATGTGGCCAACGCGAGCCGATGGGATGAGTTTCATCAAACCATCAACCATTCCAAGACCGGCTCTGAGTATTGGAACGATAACAACTTTTTTGCCGGCAATCTTTGGTGCATTCATTGGCATGAGAGGAGTCTCAATCTCTTCGTATGTCAACGGCATGTCACGGGTGATTTCATAACCCATGAGCATTGAAATCTCCTGGAGCAACTCTCTGAATTTCATTGTAGAGGTCTCCTTGTTGCGCATGATGCTCAGTTTGTGAAGCACCAACGGATGATCTATTACATGTAAAGCCATAGTTTATTATTTTGAGTTTGTCTTAATCCAATATTGTCAATATGTTTTCAAAATCAACCCTGCAGGCAAACGGTATAGTTCTTGTGGAACTCAACCACCGCCTCAATACCCTTGCGGAAGATGTCGAGACTGAAGTTCTCGTTTGGTGAGTGAATGGCATCGCTCTCAAGACCAAAGCCCATTAGGATTGTCTTCACGCCAAGAATCTTCTCAAAATCGCTGATAATGGGGATGCTGCCGCCGCGGCGCACTGCAAGCGGTTTCTTGCCAAACGCCTTCTCAAAGCCAAGCTCGGCTGCCTTGTATGCAGGGAGCGTTATGGGGCACAGATAACCCTGACCGCCATGCATTGGAGTAACCTTGACCTTCACGCAATCGGGCGCGATAGAATTGAAATACTCAACGAACTGGTGAGAAATCTTCTCGTGATCCTGGTTTGCAACAAGACGGCACGATAGCTTTGCATACGCCTTAGAAGGAAGCACGGTCTTGCTGCCCTCGCCAGTGTAACCGCCCCAGATACCGCACACATCGAATGATGGACGGCAACTGTTGCGTTCAAGAGTCGAATAACCCTTTTCACCACGAAGTGCATTGACCTCAATTGCTGCCTTGTATTTCTCCTCATCGAAAGGAATGGATGCAATCATGTCGCGCTCGGCCTTTGACATCTCCTCCACATCGTCATAGAAACCGGGGATTGTTATGCGGCCGTCGGCATCGGTCATCTTGTCAATCATCTCGCAAAGCACATTGATTGGGTTTGCCACAGCACCGCCAAAGTGTCCCGAGTGCAGGTCGCGGTTAGGACCTGTAACCTCAACCTCCCAATATGCGAGTCCGCGCAAGCCTGTTGTCAGCGATGGTAACTCCGCACTGAGCATGCTTGTGTCACTTACAAGTATAATATCTGCCTTCAATAGCTCCTTGTTCTCCTTTAGGAACGCATTGAGGCTTGGCGAGCCAATCTCCTCCTCGCCCTCGAAAATAAATTTTACATTGTGTCTCAACAAGCCGTTTTTGACTACATACTCAAAAGCCTTTGCCTGAATCATAGCTTGGCCTTTGTCGTCATCGGCACCACGCGCCCATATGCGGCCATCCTTTACTACCATCTTGAACGGGTCACTGTTCCATAGTTCTAGTGGCTCGGCAGGCATTACATCATAATGCGAATATATGAGCACTGTGGGAGCTACAGGGTCAACCATCTTCTCGGCATATACAAGTGGATTGCCATTCGACGGCATAATCTCGGCCTTGTCAACACCTGCTTCAAGAAGCAGTTTCTTCCACCTCTCGGCACACGCCGCAATATCTCCTTTATGCTCAGCCTTTGCGCTGATGCTTGGGATTTCAATCAATGACTCAAGTTCTTTGAGGAAACGCTCCTCATTATCCTGAATATACTTTTTTACTTCCATAATTAAATTCCATTAATGTTTAGTACCTGTAGGTTAAAGAACCCACTTAGGCAAAGATATAAACAAACAAGAAAATAATAGCAACTTTATTTGAATATTTTATTTGAATGTACTTATCTTTGCAGAAACAAACGCCGAATTAGCTCAGTTGGTAGAGCAACTCATTCGTCCAATGATTAACAAGGAGGTCTGGGGGAATGTGAAAGGTGAAAGGTGAAAACGGAAAGCGGAAAGCCAAATCCGACCCGTGTAAATGTAAACATTACAACATTGCCGAATTAGCTCAGTTGGTAGAGCAACTCATTCGTAATGAGTAGGTCTGGGGTTCGAGTCCCCAACTCGGCTCACAAAATCACGAGTGTGCAAAGGCACACTCTTTTTCGTAAAAAGCAGTCACGGTATGTCGAATAATTACTTCAAATTCAAACGCTTTACCATTGAGCAGGAGAACTGCGCAATGAAGGTTGGCACGGACGGCTGTCTGCTTGGCGGCTGGTTCAATTGTGCCGGGAGCAAAAGAGTGCTCGACATTGGCTGTGGCACGGGGTTAATTTCCATAATGGCCGCACAGCGCAGTAATGCTCACATCACGGGCGTTGAGATTGACGACACGGCAGCGGTGCAGGCAAGGAAGAACGCCGACAATTCTCCATGGGGTGAGCGTATTGAAATTGCAAACTGCGATTTTCTTGAGTATGAGACCGACGGGAAATTCGACGCCATAGTGAGCAATCCGCCATATTTTGTAAACAGCATGAAGTGCGATAGCGAGACACGCACATTGGCGCGTCACAGCGACACGCTCGATTGCCGAATGTTTTTCAAGAAAAGTATAGAATTGCTTGCCGATGGTGGCTGTGTTTCGATTGTAATTCCATGCGACATCATGGAAGAGTGGAAGGTTGCAGCCATGGAGCAAACACTCTACCCCACACGCGTGACATTCATCAAGACCACGCCAAAGAAGGCACCCAAAAGAGTGCTGATAGAATTCCGCACAGACAGCAATTGTGTGGCTGTGGAAGACACATTGATTCTGGAAACATCACCGGGAGAATACAGCGATGATGCAAAGAGAATCCTTGGCGATTTCTATCTTAAATTGTAATATCCCGCAATCACCGTTGCTTTAGTCAAAAGTAAATATTTTTCTTAGAACGAAAATTACTTTGTTTACTTCCTTGTCTTCTTTGTTGCCTTGGGAAGTGTTGGCAGTGAACCTGCAAATATCTCATAGAACTGGCGGTAAAGGGGAACCGGCGCACAAGTACCGTCCCAGCCGGGAATTGCGAGCACTTTTATTCCATCGGGAACCATTTCCACAACAAGTTCGGCATCCATTTCACATGGCTCACCATCGTAGTGTACAGGGCCGGCCGCGGTGCGTGTTATCCTCAGCCATGGTGTCGCAATGGTTGTCATGTGGCTGCTATCGGCAAATGTATGCCTGAATAGATGTGCAGCCATCAGCGGCATTTCGATTGTACTGAATGGCGAGAGGATGGAGACTGTGAACAATCCGTCACGCATTGACGCAAACGGGGTTATATAGGCATTGTTGCCATATTGCGACGCATTGCCGCATGCCACGACAAAAGCCTTGAATTCCTTCTTGAAGTGTGGAGTCTCAACTATGTATGTTTCAGGTTTATATGTAACCCAGTCGACAAGCGAGGTCTTTATGTAGCTGAACACTCCGCGACTGCTGCCTTTTGCAAAATCGTTGCTTACACGGGCATCAAATCCCATACCGCAGGAGCAAAAGAACGGATGTCCGTTTAATTTACCATAGTCGATGACCATCGGCTCGGCCTTGTTGATGAAATCGATAGACTTCTTTATGCCCATCGGGATGCCAAGGTGGCGTGCAAATCCATTGCCCGAGCCGCAAGGTATGACGCCCATGGCTGTGTCTGTGTGCACAAGACCACGGCCAACCTCGTTCACCGTGCCGTCACCACCCACGGCTACAACTACATTGATGCCGCGTTCTGCAGCATCTTTGGCAAGTTCATAGGCATGACCGGCATATTGGGTGTATATGATTTCAAAGTCATACTTTTCCCTGTCGATATACTGCTCGATCATTTGAGGAATCCTCTTTTTGTTGCTCACACCCGACTTGGGGTTTACAAGGAACTGGATTGTAAGTTTCTTTGCTGGGTTTGACATCTTGCTGCAATGGTTTCTTTTGCTTTGCGAAAATACACCAAACCAATGAATTACAAAAGTGTTTTTTGTGATTTTTTACATCGGATAGCGTGTGGTATTCACCATGGCGCACTATAATAATAAATAATATTTATAGTTAAAAATTTCCCCTTCTCGTCATTTTGTGCTATCTTCGCGTAATTTAATGAATTGGTAACTGAAGGGCGGTTTGCCCAAACAACAAATAAAGAAGAAACGAATAATGGCAAAGAAGAAAAGCGATGACCTCCGGTCTATGTTGGAGGAACTGCAAATAGAAGAGAAGATTGACGATACATTTTCGTTCATAAGTGATTTCAAAGGGAATGGCGATGATGATTTGCTCAGTGCCGAAATTCCTACAGTAATCCCTATATTGCCACTAAGGAACATGGTACTGTTCCCAACCACGGTGTTGCCCATTTCGGTCGGACGCAACTCATCCTTGCAACTCATAAGGGAGGTTGAAGCAAGTCGTGGCTATGTGGGCGTCGTGTGTCAGACCGACCCTCAGATAGAGACTCCTACAAAAGACGAGCTTCATCCATATGGCACGGTTGCAAAGATTGTAAAGGTCTTTGAAATGCCCGATGGTTCAACCACTGCTATCCTGCAGGGTTTCCAGAAAATCAAATTGACACAGCTGACCCGCCTCGCTCCATATCATTTGGGTGTTGTCGAGTCGGTTGCCGATGTGCCTACAGTAAAGGATGCCGAATTTGACTTGCTCATAAAGAACTGCCGCAAGACTGCAGCCAAGCTGTTCAAGGCAAACGGCAATAACCCCGAGGTTACTTTTGCCATGAAGAACATGGAGAATGACACCACATTGGTGAATTTCCTCTGTGCAAACACAAAGGCATCACTGAACGAAAAGATAGCTCTCCTTGAGGAACAGTCATTGAAGGAGCGTGCCTATCATCTGCTCTCAATCCTCAATCACGAGGAGTCGTTGATGAAAATCCAGAACCGCATACAGGCGAAGACACAGAAGGAGCTCGACCAGCAGCAGAAGGAGTACTACCTGCAGCAGCAGCTGAAGACCATCCAGGAGGAACTTGGTGGAAACCCACAGGACCAGGACGCGAACGAGTTGCGCAAGAAGGCCGAGAACAAGAAATGGAGCAAGGAGATAGCCGAAGTCTTTGCAAAGGAGGTGAGCAAGTTGGAGCGCATCAACCCACAGACCCCCGACTATCATGTCCAGCTCAATTATCTGCAGCTTTTCGTGAGCTTGCCGTGGGGTGAATATTCAAACGACAATCTTGACATAAACAATGCGCAGAAGGTGCTCGACCGCGACCACTATGGTCTTGAGAAGGTAAAGGAAAGAATTCTTGAGCATCTTGCGGTGATAAAGATGCGCGGCGATCTCAAGGCTCCCATCATTTGTCTCTATGGCCCTCCGGGAGTGGGCAAGACATCGCTCGGCAAGTCAATAGCGGCTGCATTGAAGCGCAAGTATGTGCGCATGTCACTCGGTGGCATACATGATGAGTCCGAAATACGCGGACACCGCAAGACCTATGTAGGTGCAATGCCGGGACGCATACTCAAGAGCCTTGTGAAGGCCGGAACCGACAACCCTGTGTTTATCCTTGATGAGATTGACAAGGTTGGAGGCGCGTCGAACCATGGTGACCCGTCATCGGCTCTGCTTGAGGTGCTCGACCCTGAGCAGAACAACAGCTTCCACGATAATTTCCTCGATGTCGACTATGATCTCTCGAATGTGATGTTCATTGCAACAGCGAACAACCTGTCGAACATTCCGGGGCCACTACTCGACCGCATGGAGCTGATAGAGGTGAGCGGCTACCTTACCGAGGAGAAAATAGAGATTGCTAAGCGCCATCTCTTGCCAAAGGAAAAGGAGGCCAATGGCATTGCCGACGAGAAGATAAGCATCAGCAAACAGGCCATTGAGCATATCATCGAGGACTATACCCGCGAATCGGGTGTCAGAACCCTTGAAAAGAAGATTGGAAAGATATGTCGTCGTCTTGCATGCCAGAAGGCAACGACCGGCAGCATCAAGACTACAAGCATAAAGCCCGCCGACCTCAAGGAACTGCTCGGCACCAAGGAGTTCTCGCGCGACAAGTATCAGGGCAACGAATATGCCGGCGTGGTGACTGGTCTGGCGTGGACAGCCGTTGGTGGCGAGATTCTTGTAATTGAGACAAGCCTGAGCAAGGGCAAGGGCGACAAGATGACACTGACCGGCAACCTTGGCGATGTGATGAAGGAGTCTGCAATGCTTGCTCTCGAATACATCAAGTCACATGCCAATGAGCTTGACATCCCGTATGAGATATTCGAGAAATGGAACATCCATCTTCATGTGCCCGAAGGAGCTATTCCGAAGGATGGTCCATCGGCCGGCATTACAATGACTACAGCATTGGCATCGGCACTCACCCAGCGTCGCGTGAAGCCAAGCATAGCCATGACCGGCGAGATTACCCTGCGCGGCAAGGTGTTGCCTGTCGGTGGCATTAAAGAGAAAATATTGGCGGCAAAGCGTGCCGGAATAACCGAGATAATCATTTGTGAAGAGAACAGACGAAATATTGAGGCAATTCCCGAAATGTATCTCAAAGGACTCACTTTCCACTATGTCAGTGACATAAAGGAGGTGCTTGAGATAGCATTGCTGAAAGAGAAAGTAAAGAATCCTACAAATTTAATGGCATAATAAAGTGGATTTCAAATTATTACATACCGATAGCGGAAGCAAGGCCAGAGCCGGAATACTACATACGGACCACGGCGACATAATGACTCCAATATTCATGCCCGTGGGAACTGTAGGCTCGGTCAAGGGTGTGCAGATTCCGCATCTGAAGGATGACATAAAGGCACAGATAATATTGGGAAACACATATCATCTTTATCTGCGTCCGGGACTCAGCGTGCTTGAACAGGCCGGTGGCCTGCACAAGTTCAACATGTGGGACCGCCCTATCCTCACCGACAGTGGCGGCTTCCAGGTTTTCTCGCTCAAGGACATACGCAAGATGAGCGAGGAAGGCGTCGAGTTCCGCTCGCATATCGACGGCTCAAAGCATTTCTTCTCGCCCGAGAGGGTTATGGACATTGAGCGCAGCATCGGTGCCGACATAATAATGGCTTTTGACGAGTGTACACCCGGCACAGCCGATTATGACTATGCAAAGAAATCGATGGAGAGAACCCATCGTTGGCTCGACCGTTGCATTGGTCGCTTGAACGAGACCGAGCCGATGTATGGCTATGAGCAGCAGCTCTTCCCTATTGTACAGGGATGCGTCTATCCCGATTTGCGCCGCCGCTCGGCCGAATTCATTGCATCAAAGGAGGCTGCCGGCAATGCTATCGGAGGTTTGGCTGTGGGTGAGCCTGCCGAGACTATGTATGAGATGATTGAGGTCGTGAATGAGATACTCCCCACCGACAAGCCCCGATATTTGATGGGCGTGGGTACACCTGCCAATATTCTCGAGGCCATTGAGCGCGGTGTCGATATGTTCGACTGTGTCATGCCGACACGCAACGGCCGCAATGCAATGCTCTTTACAAAACACGGTATAATGAACATGCGCAACGAGAAATGGAAATACGACTTCTCGCCTATCGAAGAGGACGGAGCTTCATTTGTCGACACATTGTACAGCAAGGCATATCTCCGCCATCTTTTTGCTGCGCAGGAACTGCTTGCGCTTGAAATCGCGTCAATACACAACCTGGCCTTCTATGTATGGCTTACACAGGAAGCACGCAAACACATATTGATGGACGATTATGCAACCTGGAAAAAGAGCATGCTCGAGGAGGTGACACGCCGATTGTAAGATAGTCATAAACGAGGAACACCCATAGACAAGACAAAAGCGATTCGTCATGAGATGGCTCAACATTTTTAAACTGAAACGACTCGACTGGTACATAATAAAGAAATTTCTGGGAACATACATATTTTCCCTCATTCTCATCATTGTAGTCATCATCATATTTGACTACAATGAGAAGATTGACAGGTTCGTCAGCTCCAATGCTCCGATGAACGAGATTATCAACAGCTATTATGTAAACCTGGCACCCTACTATGCGAATACATTCAGTGCGCTGTTTGTGTTCATATCGGTCATATACTTCACCTCGAAGCTTGCCGATAATTCCGAAATCATTGCAATGCTTTCGGCGGGAGTCAGTTTCAGGCGTCTGATGAAGCCTTACATGATTGCTGCAGCCATCATATCGGTCATAACATATGTGATGAGTGCTTTTGTAATACCGAACGGAAACGCCTCCATCCTCGATTTTGAGCAGAAGTACAGCAAGAAGAAAAAAGTGGTGTCTGCGAATGACATACAGTTCAAGATAGACAATAATACCATTGCCTTTATTGAACGCTTTGAATCAAGAAACAATACAGGATGGAGATTCATGCTCGACAAATTCGAAGACAAGGAGCTGGTCTCACACATGGAAGCAAAGACAATCACCTACAACCCCAAGAAACCGGGTGTGTGGACTGCACGAAATTGGAAGATACGAGAGTTCGTCGGTGAGAACGAGATCATAAGGGAAAACAGAAAGACACCACTTGACACATTCTTGAATGTGGCTCCAAGTGATTTCCTTATATCAGACGGAGAACAGGGAACAATGACCACTCCCGAACTTAGTGAATACATTGACAAACAGAAGAAAAGAGGAATCGCGAATACCAAGAACTTTGAGATTGAGTATCATAAACGAATTGCAATGTCATTTGCGGCGTTTATCCTCACAATCATTGGTGCTTCGCTCTCTTCAAGGAAAATCAAGGGCGGTATGGGGTTGTCTTTGGGTATTGGACTTGCACTGAGTTTTTCCTATATCGTGTTCCAGAGCATTTCATCGGCTTTTGCCGAACAGATACCCGTTGCACTTGCTGCATGGTTACCGAATATAATTTACTCAATAATAGCAATAGTCCTTTATTATAGGGCGCCAAGATAAACAGATGTACTTTACAGATTTTGATTTTGAAGACGAGGTGCTCGATGCCCTCGATGCCATGCGCTTTGAAAAGTGCACACCTATACAGGAACAGACACTGCAACCGCTGATGGAGGGACGCGACCTCATTGGCGTTGCACAGACAGGCACGGGAAAGACTGCTGCCTATCTGTTGCCTGTGCTCAACAGATTGTGCCGTGGTGAGTACCCCGAGGATTCCATCAACTGTGTGATTATGGCTCCTACAAGAGAGCTTGCACAGCAGATTGACCGCCAGCTCGAAGGTTTTACCTACTTCATGAATGTGTCGAGTGTGGCCGTATATGGCGGAAACGACGGACAGCGTTATGAGCAGGAGTTGCGTGGTATGGCCAAGGGTGCCGATATCATTGTTGCCACACCTGGCCGTCTCATCAGTCATATAAACCTTGGTAACATTGACCTTTCAAAGGTGTCGTTCTTTATCCTTGACGAGGCAGACCGTATGCTCGATATGGGATTCTGCAACGATATCATGACAATTGCCAAGCAGTTGCCCAAGGAGAGGCAGACAATGCTCTTCTCGGCAACCATGCCCGAGGAGATACGCAAGCTTGCACGCGACATCTTGACCGACCCGTTGCAGATAACGCTTGCACTCGCAAAACCTGCCGATGGTATCACCCAGCAGGCATACATCTGCCACGAGGGACAGAAACTGGGTATTCTCAACAGCATATTCGACAATGAGAGCAGCGAAAGAGTCATTCTTTTCGCATCACGCAAGACCAAGGTGAAGGAGATTTCTCACACACTCAAGAAACACGGTTTCAATGTGGGCGAGATGCATAGTGATTTGTCACAGAGCGAACGCGACGAGATTATGTTCCAGTACAAGAGCCGCAAGATAGACATGATTGTTGCGACCGACATTCTTGCGCGAGGCATTGACATTGATGACATACGCATAGTAATCAACTACGATGTGCCACGCGACTGCGACGACTACATACACCGCATAGGACGCACTGCGCGTGCGGGAACCAAGGGACGCGCAATCACGCTTGTGAATGTCGAGGACCAGGAATACTTCAAGCGCATTGAGGATTTCATAGAACAGGATGTTCCAAAGATGGAAGTTCCGTCTGCTCTTGGCGAGGCGCCTGCATACGAGCCAAAGAGCAAGCAGAAAGGCGGCAAGCAACGACGCGGCAGTGGCGCCGCCAAGGAGAAACAAGGTGGCAATAACCGCAGGAAAAACAATCACAAGCGTGGTGGCAAACCGGCAAACTGCAACAAGCAACCAAAAGAAACCGCACCTGCTGCAGCACCACATGACGGCACACCCAAACAACAGGGCGAAAAGCCCAAACGCCGCCGTACGCACCACCGCCATAAAAGACAGAATGCTCCAAAGAACGGTGAGGGGGCAACACAAACAACAGACAAAAAGCAAGAATAATGGCAATAATTAAGGAATTACGCGGGTGCAGACCCATTATTGGCAATGACTGCTTCGTTGCCGAGACTGCAGCTGTCATTGGCGATGTGACAATGGGCGACAACTGCTCCATCTGGTATGGTACCGTGCTTCGCGGAGATGTCAACAGCATAACCATTGGCAATAATGTGAACATACAGGATGGCGCAGTGGTCCATACGCTCTTTCAACGCTCCAAGACTGTTATAGGCGACAATGTGTCAATAGGCCACAACGCTACAATCCATGGGGCAATCATTGAGAGCAACAGCCTCATTGGCATGGGAGCAACGGTGCTTGACAATGCAGTCGTTGAAAGCGGAGCAATTGTAGCAGCTAATGCCTTGGTGACATCGGGGATGCGAGTGGAAAGCGGCTGGATATATGCCGGTGTACCTGCAAAAAAGATAAAACAAGTGAGCCCCGAGCAACAGAAAGAGATTGTTGAGCGCATTGCCAATGATTATATAATGTATGCCTCGTGGTACAAAACGAACTGAAAGCTGCGGTTAAGCGAGCAAAAGCCAAGCTTGCTTGAGCTTTTACAGCGAGCGAGAGCAGGTTCAAGCGCACGAAGTGCGGTTAAAAGTGAAAAGTGAAAGGTGAAAACGAAGTTTCAACAATGCATAGTCAAAGGTTAAAACTAAAATAAGTTTTCAGTTTTCCGCTTTCCGATTTCAGCTTTCCGCTTACACAAGAAGATTATAAACTAAATATTTACTATTATGAAACACCTATTTTCATTCATTACCCTATTGGTGATGTCGGTATCGACATTTGCCGGTGACAAGGTAACACTAAACGATGTCATGTATGGTGGCTATTGGCCCCAGACATACGCAGCCATCAAGCCCATGGCTGATGGCGAACATTTCGCACGCATGAGCGATGACCGCAGCATGATTCTCAAAGGTTCGTTCAAGAACGGTGAAATTGTCGATACACTCTTCAATGCTGCAACAGCACGCGGCTTTGGACAGAAGTACATCGATGGTTATCAGTTCTCGCCCAATGAGCAACTCATCCTTTTGCAGACAAAGACAAAAGGTATCTACCGTAACTCGTTCACAGCAGAGCATTACATCTACAACCGCAAGAACAACAAGACCGCTCCATTGTCACAAGGTGGCGCACAACAGGTTCCAAAGTTCTCTCCCGACGGTTCAATGATTGCCTTTGTGCGCGACAACAACATCTTCCTCGTGAAACTTATGTATGACAATGCGGAGTCGCAGATCACTACCGACGGTGAGTTCCGTAAGATAATCAACGGTATCCCCGACTGGGTAAACGAGGAGGAGTTCATGAACAACTGCTCATATGACTTCAGTGCCGACAGCAAGATGATTGCATACATCAAGTACGACGAGAGCGAGGTCATGATGTACGACATGCCAATGTACATCCCTACAGGCGCACCAAACAATGAATTCGACGATTTCTGCAAGCCCTACAGCTTCAAATATCCTGTTGCAGGCGCTGCAAACTCAAAGATTTCCGTGCACTCCTATGACATCAAGAGCCGTGTTACACGCCAGCTCAATGTCGATATTCCAGAGGAGGGATATATCCCACGCATCAAGTTCACCAAGAACCCCGATGTACTTGCAGTGCTCACCCTCAACCGTCACCAGAACATCATGGACATCCAGGCTGTGAACCCACGCTCGGGCAACAGCAAGACAATTTTGCGCGAGGAGAGCGACACATATCTCAATGAGCAGGTATATGCCGGCATTGAGTTCTATGACAAGCATTTTGTGTTGCAGAGCGAGCGTAGCGGTTACAACCATCTTTACCTCTACACAATAGAAGGTGTGCTTGTTCGCCCCATTACAGAAGGCGATTTCGAGGTGAAGCATTTCTATGGTTGGGACAGCAAGAAAAACGAGTTCTACTATTCAAGCAACGAGGGCAACACATTGTGCGAGTCAATATATAAGGTAAATGCAAAGAAGAACAAGAAGATTGTCCTTACTGCAACTACCGGTACAAGCAACGCTGTCTTCAGCAATGGAATGAAGTATTTCATCAATACATATTCTGACATCAACACACCTCACATCGTTACCACAAACGACAACAATGGCCAGGTAATCAAGACACTCATAGACAACAACAACCTCAAGCAGCGTCTTGAGAAGTTCGACATGCCAACAAAGGAGTTCTTTACCTTCACAACTACCGACGGCGTTGAACTCAACGGCTGGATGATAAAGCCTGCCGACTTTGATGCCAACAAGAAGTACCCCGTTGTAATGTTCCAGTATAGTGGCCCCTACTCACAGCAGGTACACGACAGCTGGTACATCGGTAACTATGGCAATGCTATGTTCGAGAGCTACATGGCAAGTGAAGGCTTCATCATGGTGTGCGTTGACGGTCGCGGTACCGGCGGTCGCGGTACCGAGTTCGGTAAGTGCACATACCTCAATATCGGTAAGTATGAGCCGGGAGACCAGGTAGAGACTGCAAAATACTTGGGTACACTACCCTATGTTGACAAGGACAACATAGGTATCTGGGGTTGGAGCTTCGGTGGCTACAACACACTCATGTCTATGAGCCAGAACGATGCTGTGTTCAAGGCCGGTGTTGCCGTTGCAGCCCCAACAGACTGGCGTTTCTATGACACTATCTATACAGAACGCTACATGCGCACTCCAAAGGAGAACAAGGATGGTTACGATGCCGGTTCGGCTATTGTGAATGTGAACAAGTTGAGCGGTAACCTGTTGCTCATCCATGGTACAGCCGATGATAATGTACACCTGCGCAACATGATCCGCTACACACACGCCCTTACACAAGCGAACAAGAAGTTCGAGATGGCACTCTACCCCGACAGCAACCATAGCATCTACTATGGCCGCAACACACGCTATCACCTGTTCGAGAAAATCGCAGAGTTCTTCAAGGCGAACTTGAAGTAACCAGAAGCTATTAGAGATAATGAAGTTCCACCCATATCAATAAAAATATGGGTGGAACTTGTTTTTGGATAATAATATAACATGAGTTCTATATAAGAATTTATACTAAATTTTAGTCTATTTTCTCATCTCGAACATATGTGAGAGATCTCTTATTTTACGATATTTTTGAGATCCTTTGACAATCCTTGCTTATCGCAACCTACACGGCGCAAACTTCGCCTGCGCTACGTGTAACCAACTG
>JAEIGA010009871.1_pt1 | contig 14456 bp, 9 predicted proteins | sample 9270691 | NCBI WGS metagenome assembly JAEIGA01 (sample SAMN17057246, study PRJNA624740) | gut metagenome | biome: biome; isolation source: fecal sample | host: Bos grunniens | place: China: Xizang | collected 2019 | reverse complement strand
TATATTTGATTCGTAATACTTAATATAAGCCATGTTAGCCATCTTGTTACCACCGGGGGTGGGATATTTGCCACTGAAATACCAATCGCCGGGGTGAGCGGGACAGGCCTTGTGCAATCCCTCCATGCTCTGGAACACAATTTCCAGTTCAGCATTAAAATCAGCCGGTTTCAGCAACTCGACAATTTTCTGCGAAATTTCATCTGCCGTCAACGAAGAATATAAAGCACGTGTGCAGTTTGTTATATCCTTGTCCTCTTTCTTGAGTTCATCTACACAGTTTTTATATGTATCATGTATAATGTGTTCCATGCCTTTATCCTTCAGCAGGTCAAGTGCTGCAAAGAATGCGACAAAGTGGTCGAACTCCTCCATATCTATACCATAGTAGTCGGGATAGCGTATCTGGGGACTTGACGATGCTACGACAATCTTTTTAGGCTCCAGACGGTCGAGTATCTTCAAGATGCTCTGACGCAATGTCGTTCCGCGAACAATACTGTCGTCTATTACAACAAGGTTGTCTACCTTGGGACGGATTGTTCCGTAAGTGATGTCGTAAACGTGGGCAGCAAGGTCGTTGCGTTTGACATCAGACGAAATAAATGTTCTCATCTTGATGTCCTTGTTGGCAACCTTCTCCTGACGGACCTTGCGTGAAAGAATATCTTTTATCTTAGCATCGGTAAGACCCTCTTTATTTGCCGAAATCTCCTTTATCTTCCATTCGTTAAGATAGTCCTCCATGGAATCAACCATTCCATAGAAAGCCATTTCTGCCGTATTTGGTATAAACGAGAAGACAGTGTTGTCAAGGTCGTTATTTACAGCTTTGAGTATTTGGTCGCGAAGATTGGCACCAAGTTCCTTTCTCTCAAGATAGATATCTCTGTCGTTTCCACGACTGAAATATATGCGTTCGAAAGAACAGGGCTGCATAGTCATCTGAGGCAGCAACTGCTGCTGACGCAGTCTTCCGAATTTATCCATAATCAGCGCTTCACCGGGCTTCAGTTCCACTACCTGATCGGTCTTAAGATTAAGAGTGGTCTGTAACGCAACACGTTCGCTGGCAACAGCAAGAATTTCATCATCGGCATACCAGAACGCTGTACGAATGCCCCAGGGATCGCGCATGGTAAACATCTCTCCACTTCCGGTTATTCCGCAGAACACATAACTTCCGTCCATCAAGGGAGTAGATGTATTCAGAACATTTGCCATGTCTATACGCTCCTCGATGGTGTTGGTAATATCCATCCCGGTAAGTCCCTCAGCCTCACACTCCTTGAAGACTCTTTCAACTTCGCGATCGAGACGATGCCCCATAAGTTCAAGCAGAATATAGGTATCTGCATATACTCGGGGGTGCTGGCCATGTGACACAAGTTCCTCAAACACCTTGTCCACATTTGTTATATGGAAGTTGCCACACAATGCTAGATTCTTTGCTCTCCAGTTGTTACGACGCAGGAAGGGGTGCACGAACTGTATTCCCTCTTTATTGCTGGTTGTATAACGAAGATGTCCCATGTACAGTTCACCGGCAAATGGAAGATTTCGGTATGCATAATCAGCATCATTTCTCAACTCTTTGGGAGAATTGATGTATTTCCTTTCTGCAGCATCGAATATTTCTGAAATGGCGCCTGCACCTTCAGCTCGTTCACGGAACATATAATCCTCGCCCGGATTGGCTTCAAGCTTCACACAAGCAATACCGGCACCTTGTTGTCCTCGGTTGTACTGCTTGTTCATCAGCAAAAAGAGCTTATTCATTCCGTATGCCCATGTACCGTACTTCTCTTGATAGTAGTTCAAGGGTTTACGCAAACGAATCATCGCTACGCCACATTCATGCACTAGTGGTTCCATACAATTATTTAATTACAAAAATGGTCGTTCCATAAAGGAAACGACCATAAACAATATATCTATATAACTAACAACGAAATAACGCTTGCGCGCTTATACAAACACAAAGAATAATCAACGAAGGTGGATATGCGGGTTACACCGTTATCCATCGTATAGTCGTGTTGTTTATTCGTAAATAGCGTTGCTCGTGTTGTCATCTTCGTCATCATAGTGTCAAACCGGCACGCACTATGGCAAAATTGTCTTTACTTTTGCACAATGCGCATAATTTCTGCAAAGATACATATTTTTTCTACAAAATAAAAGTTGTTACAAAGAATAATATTCACTATGAAATTATTTTTTTCACAAATAGAACATTCTACGGATTGACACGACAAAAAAAGGAGTAAAAAAAGCAGCAGCGATTATTGTAGAAAAAGCTTTTTATGTTTACCTTTGCAGCGCAAAAACAAATACCGCCGAATTGGCTCAGTTGGTAGAGCAACGCATTCGTAATGCGTAGGTCCCGGGTTCGAGTCCCGGATTCGGCTCCGTTACGGGATTGATGATTCAATCTCGTTTTTTTATTTATATATCTTCTGATTTCCAAAGAAAAAACAATGGACTATGCCACAATTGACATAGTCCATTAATTCCAAAGAATGTATTAAAGAATATTTACATCCTTATGTTTTATTACTTCAAGTTTGAAGCGGGATCAAGATTTTCTCCTTCAATATCTTTGAAGTAGTTCACTGTACCAACCTTCAATTCGACAGTTGCAGCATCGTCGCAGACGATAATTCCATGCTGATGAAGTTGAAGAACACTGATTGTCCACATCTGTGTAACACAACCCTCAACTGCATGATAGAGAGCCTGTGCCTTATTGTGGCCGTTTACAAGAATCAGTACCTCTTTTGCATCCATAACAGTGCCAACACCAACAGTTACGGCAGTCTTGGGAACCTTGTTCACATCATTATCAAAGAAACGTGAGTTTGCAATGATAGTATCAGTTGTCAAAGTCTTCTGACGTGTACGTGAAGTAAGCGATGAACCGGGCTCGTTAAATGCGATGTGACCATCGGGACCGATACCGCCAAGGAACAACTGAATGCCACCATAAGATGCAATCTTCTCTTCGTAGCGAGCACACTCAGCAACGAGGTCATCAGCATTACCATTGAGAATATTTACATTCTCTTTCTTGATATTTACATGGCTGAAGAAGTTATTCCACATGAATGAGTGGTAGCTCTCGGGATGATCCTGAGGAAGACCAACATATTCGTCCATATTAAATGTCACAACATTCTCGAAGCTTACAATTCCCTGATTGTAGAGATTGATAAGTTCTTTGTATGTGCCGAGAGGTGTTGAACCTGTCGGAAGACCAAGTACAAATGGTTTTTCAGCTGTGGGCTGGAACTCATTGATTTTCTTTGCTACATAAGTAGCTGCCCATGCAGAAATCTGCTGATAGTTAGGCTCGATGATTAAACGCATAATATACTAAATTAAAATTTATAATATCTCTTTATTTTCAGTTTGTCAAATTGGCGGTCCATTTCAATGAAACGGGGAACACTTGTTCTTTTACCATTCATCACAGTATCCTTGTGAACAGCCATCACCAATGTTCCGTCAAAGTCATTGAACATCATGGGATGACCATTATTGTCGCGCAATAGTGGCTCGGGCTCTATGTGCCAAGGTCCATTGAGTCCATGATTCTTTTCAGTGTATGCCACACCAACAGAATACTCTCCGTCGATATATGTCGAAAAGAGCATACCAAGTTCACCACCCTCGGTGTCGAATAGGAAGGGCCCATCCATAACAGGACAGAAAGACTTTTGTCCAAGACTGTCAACACCTGACGACCAGGGATTCTGCGATGCAGTAAACATCACGTAAGGCTCACCCATCTGTCGGCAGAAATCATCTGTCAGACGTATTATCTGCACAGTTCCGTCCCAATTCTGTATCCACTCGTGGCTGTATATGATATATCCCGCGCCATATTCATCATTGCAGAATGTGGCATCGAGCGAAGGCTGGTCGGCACGAAGCAAGGGACGCTCATCCACCAGCGGCTTGTAAGGTCCTGTGAGATTGTCCGAAACAAACAACTGACATGAGCGACGTGGTATATCACGTCCGGCAACCTTGTCGATTATTATCTCGGGACGGGTAAAGGTTGCCATATAATAGAATTTCTTGTTAAACTCATGAATCTCGGGTGCCCAGATAACCGGATTGCTTCCCATCCACATGGTAGTATCAAGCTGCAGTATATTATACGGACCAGTCCAGAGGCTAAGGTCTTTACTTTTCCACACGGCGCCACCGGTACCTGTCATGTAATAGACCTTTTCATTCTTGTCGAGAATAACAAAAGGATCGCGCAACTGCATTGTATCGATAGAAACAGTACGTTCGGGCTGACCATCAACAGTACGCAGTTCCCATTTTTCGCCCTTCTGCTGCGAAGTACATGCAGCAAATGCCACAATGGCAATCAGCAGGAGAATATATTGACAAAATTTTCTCATAAAGCAAATTTTACATTTGATCACAATTCCGTTTCATCACGCAAAGAAAGCAACCGGCGAAGCGAGCGAAAAAACGCCTTATTTATTCAGCCGGATACTCTATTCCTTCACAGTTATCCGCAAAGATAATGAAAGATGTGCTAATAACCAACTTTGCAATGATTTTTCACATTCCAATATAGTCAGGCGACAACATAAGTCATAAATTGTTTTTAAACACACCATGCAAATTCATGCTTCTAGTGATATTTAACACTCATCAGAAAACATAATATCACTTTTGTTTTTTATAGTAATAAAACCAACAGATGTATACAACTATTTAAATTTAATGAATATGAAACGTTATTTATTTGTACTCTTCATTTTCACACTCTGCATGCAGGCAACTGCCATCGCCCAAAAGAACAAAATGAGCCGTGCCGAGCGCGAAGCTGCGTGGCGTGCCGAAAGGCTTAAGAAAAGAGAGGCAGAGCAGGCCAGAATCGCCGTTGAAGATTCCGTGTCATTTGCTCAGGCCGTTGCCGCCCTGCAAAGCGGTTCATGGGCATTGGAAGCCTCTAACATAACATTCAACAATGGCATAACCCGTTTCGTAACATCAAGCACAAACTATGTAGCCGTCAATGGAGGGCAAGGAACCGTCCAGACTGCATTCAACAACACTAATATCAACTCCCCAAACGGACTTGGTGGAGTTACTCTCGAAGGCAATGTTTGGGGCGAGCGCATAGGTAAAGATGCAGATGGAAACATATTTTACAGCTGTTCTATTCAGGGCAATGGCATTTCCGCCGTAATATATGTGACACTGACCGCAAACAGCAACCAGGCAAGTGCAAGGGTCAATGCCAATTACAGCGGTAACTTTATGGTGTTCAATGGAATGTTATACCCGTACAATTCGGCAGGAATTTTCGAAGGACAGCCAAGTTACTGACTGAACGACAACGCAGGCTGCGTACCGACTGCTGCATTTCCACACGGATTGTGGTATCCGAGAGTACCTCCCGCCATACGACCGCCAATGCCTCCACCACCCCGCCCACATCCGCCCATGGGCTTCCCACCGGGAGTAAACAGACCACCATCAATGCCACCACCCGGCAGCGGAGGTGTACGTCCCCCATCTTTTCGCCCGTAGTACCTTATTAATAATATAAAAAAGGTTCAGGGTATATGCAGCTGCATATACCCTGAACCTTTAAAATTTATATATCGCATCAACGACTATTCTGCAGGACGCATGTTTGTGTAAACATTCTGCACATCGTCATCCTCTTCGAGACGCTCAACAATCTTCTCAATTACAGCACGCTGCTCGTCGTTTACATCCTTAAGATCGTTGGGGATGCGTGTAAACTCGTTACCGGTAATTTCGAAACCCTTCTCCTCCAAAGCTTTCTGCAAAAGACCGAAAGATTTGGGATCGCCGTAGATTGTTACCTCATTCTCCTCCTCATCGTACTCATCATCGATGCCGAGGTCGATGAATTCAAGAATAAACTCATCCATGTCGAGGTCTGCGGGTTTGTTGAATGTGAAAACACACTTCTGTGTAAACATAAATGCAAGACTGCCTGATGTTCCAAGTGTACCACCGAACTTATTGAATACTGAACGTACGTTTGCAACTGTACGAGTTGTATTGTCTGTTGCAGCATCAACAAAAATTGCGATTCCGTGAGGACCGTATCCTTCGTATGTTACCTCCTTGTAATCTTTCTGATCCTTGCCAAGTGCGTTCTTGATTGCACGTTCGATATTGTCTTTAGGCATATTCTCGTGCTTCGCATTGGCGATGATAGCTCTCAAGTGAGGGTTTGTTTCGGGGTCGGGACCGCCAGATTTTACTGCGATGGCAATCTGTTTTCCGATTCTGGTGAATGTACGCGCCATATTACCCCATCTTTTGAGTTTGGCAGCTTTGCGATATTCAAATGCTCTTCCCATTGTAATATTTTTTATTTGATTATTATTATCGTTGTATTGCTCCAAGACGTTTCACGAAATTATCGAGCAATCGTGCCATAGTCTTGTCTATCTGTTTGTCATTGAGAGTCTGAGTCTCGTCCTGAAGAATGAAGCTGACTGCGTAGCTCTTCTTTCCAGGCTCAAGGTTCTTTCCTTCGTAAACATCGAAAAGTGAAACATCCTTCAACAGGCGTTTCTCTGTTTCGCGTGCTATCTGCTCAATCTGCGCAAAAGTAACAGACTTGTCGACGAGCAGTGCAAGGTCGCGTTTCACCGCAGGATATTTGCTGATTTCGGCATAACCCACCTTAGCATTCTTTATTGCACGCATAAGTTCATTCCAGTTGATATCCGCATAGAACACCTCGTTTTCAAGATCGAATGCTTTGAGAATCTTTTTACGAATGATGGCAACCTCTGCAACCTTTTTTCCGCCACGAGTCTCGAACTGGATTGCAGCCGAATAAACATCGTTGCTGAAAGTTGAGATTTTACGCGCCTGTGCTGCAAAGCCGAGACGGTCGAAGATATGTTCAACGTGGCTCTTGAGGTCGTAAATGGTTATTGCACGACCTGCATCCATCCACGATGCTGCAATATTGTTTCCTGTCATCCAAAGTGCCAGATGATAGCTTTCGCTGTAGGGGCTGAGGATTTTTTCGGGGACGCGCTTGTCTGCATCGAAACGGTAACAGTTACCAAATTCAAAGAAGCTGATATCTGTGTATTTACGGCTGACGTTACGCTGTATGCTTTCAAGACCGCCAAAGAGCAATGTCTGACGCAGTACGTTGAGGTCGGCACTCAAGGGGTTCATCAAACGAACAAGATTTTCGTCCTTGTAAGTTTCAAGACCTTCGTAATATGCCGAGGGGGTAAGCGAGTTGTTGAGTATTTCGCTGAATCCGCAACCTACAAGCTGCTCAGAAATCACATTCTGCAATTTGTGTGACTTATCCTCGCTGCCTTTGGTGATGATTGACGAGTGAAGTGTGGTAGAGATTTCCACATTATTATATCCGTAGATACGAAGAATATCCTCGACAACATCACAGGGACGCTGTACGTCTACACGATAGGGAGGAACCTGCAAAGAGAGGCCTTCTGCTGTTTCCGATGTTATCTTCATTTCCAGCGAGCTGACAATGCTCTTCACTGTTTCGGGGGCAATATCTGCACCTATAAGATTGTTTACATATTCGTATGAGAGTTCAACGGGGAAATCCTCGATGGGGTTAGGATATACATCTTTTATATCCATTGATATAGTTCCACCTGCAAGTTCCTTAATAAGTATTGCAGCCTGCTTGAGTGCATAGATTACAGCGTTGGGGTCGGCACCACGCTCGAAACGGAACGAAGCATCTGTCTGCAATCCGTGACGACGCGCTGTCTTGCGCACCCATGTGGGATGGAAATATGCACTCTCGAGGAACACATTCTTGGTCTCTTCGGTTGTTCCCGAGTCGAGTCCACCGAAAACACCGGCAATACACATAGGCTCTTCGCCGTTGCATACCATAAGGTCGCGTTCGCTGAGTTTGCGCTCCTCGCCATCGAGAGTTACAAAAGGTGTACCTTCGGGATATGTGCGAACTACAACCTTGCCACCCTTGATCTTGTCTGCATCGAAACAATGCATGGGCTGACCGTATGCGTGCAGTATGTAGTTGGTGATGTCGACAATATTGTTTATGGGACGCAGACCTATCAATTGCAGTTTGTCCTTCAACCAGTCGGGAGACTCTTTCACTGTTACTCCCTTGATGGTTACTCCGGCATAACGGGGACAAGCTTCGCTGTTCTCAACCACAATATCAATGGGAAGAGAATTGTCCTCCACCTTGAATGCCTCGCAATCGGGACGCTGAATAGTTGTCGCGCCTACATTCTGTGTAAGGTAAGCATAGAGGTCGCGTGCAACACCATAGTGTGAGCAAGCATCAGCGCGGTTGGGAGTGATATCAACCTCGATGATATAATCGCTCTTGATGTTGTAATAATCTTTGGCAAGTGTTCCGGGTACAGCGTCGGCAGGAAGAACTATGATGCCTGCATGGTCGTTTCCGATACCAATTTCATCCTCGGCACATATCATTCCGTTAGACTCCACACCACGAATCTTTGATTTCTTTATAGTGAAGCAGTCGTCACCGTCATACAGTTTTGTACCGATGGTGGCAACAACAACTTTCTGTCCTGCTGCGACATTGGGCGCACCGCAGACAACCTGCACAGGATTGCCGTCACCCAAATTCACTGTTGTCACGTGGAGATGGTCAGAATCGGGATGCTCGGTACATGTAAGTACCTCAGCAATCACAAGTCCTTCGAGACCTCCTTTGATTGTTTGAACCTCTTCGACGCCTCCTGTTTCAAGACCCATTGAGGTTAGTGCTACGGCTACTTCTTCGGGAGTAAGGTCAAAATTGACATACTCTTTCAGCCAATTATAAGAGATATTCATATTGTTTTATTGTGTCTTTACCGTAAATATTATTTCAATCTGCGAAATTACATTTTTTTTCGCAAACAATAAAGTCTAAACTAAAAATATTACGTTTAGTGTGTGGATTATTAAGAAAATGAGTTCTAAAATGCAAAGTCATCCTTAAGAATTAAGCTGAATTTTCGCGCACCGACATCCGAAAGATGGTCAACGTCATAAAAATCATCCTCGCCGAATCGTTTGTCGCGCAAATAGTCGCAATAGCGGAATTCATACTCCTGCCGCAAGGCTGTTACAGTCTGATACATCTTGTTCAGTTGAGCCGTATCAAGCCTGTCATAATAGAGATGGAAAGCCGGCAATGTCACAACAATCAGATCGATTGAATTCTCATTACACAGTTCGGCAATCTTACGCAGATAGCCGAAATTATATTCAAAATAGCCCCAATCATCTGCCGTATGCCTCTCCACTGTCATCAGAGCATCCTCTTTCCAGGTTGCCGACCTTGTGGCGAGTGTGTAACCCATTCCAAAGCCTAAGGAATCGCAAAGAGGAAGTTCGCCACCTGAAACAATCTCCATCAACCTTCCACTATAAACGGGCAGATTGGACAATTCAAAATTATATTTGGAATAGTCGGAATGAACATCAATATCCATATACTTTTTGTAGTTGATGGCATACCACCAGTCGTCACACTCCTCGAAACGTTTATCGAACAAAGAGCAATAAGAGAGTGGCAAAACTACAGTTTTAAGTCTTTTCAACTGGGGTATATGATGCTGCAACAGCAGATAATCGTACTCGAAATTCTGAGAAACATTGGCCATATTAAATGCCTTTTCGTGGAGTGTCGACGAATGCAGTCCATAATACCCGTGAGAGCTGCCTAGTGCCAACAGTTCCACCTCTGCGGAATTTTCGTTCATCCATTGATTCTTGTATCTATACGAATTTGGCTGCAAAGATATTATGCACTCACCCGTGATTAAAGTAAGCAACACTATTGCAGCAAAAATCAGCGTAAAATTCACAAACTGTTTCATACCCCGTCAGAATTGAAAATAGATAAAATCCGTTTCTCTTCCCGCCATAAGCAACGTCATCATAAATAGCAGATAATAGGTTGCCCAACGCACACCACGACAACGGAAAAAGGCATTATCGGGGAACTGCAATCCATGCTCTTTTCCTCGTTGCAACCATTCGACAATCACCAGCAACAACACAAAAAGCAGAGCCTTTCGTCCTACTATCGGCATAGTAAAACTGAAATCAGACAGCATACGATGCAGATATTCGAATGCGATTGAAATATTATCGGCACGGAAAATAACCCACCCGACAACTACCAGCAGGAACGTCCCTGCCATTTGCAGAAGTTCTTTTATATTGGGAAGCACCCTGCCCTGCGCCACCATATTGACATTCCTGCGATTCACCCCCAACAACATCAGCACACTGAAAAGCAGAGCATTATACAGTCCCCAGCAAACAAATGTCATATTGGCGCCATGCCATAGTCCACTAACAAGGAATATAATAAAAGTATTGCGCAAAGTTTTCCATTGCCCGCAACGGCTACCACCCAAAGGAATGTAAATATAGTCGCGGAACCATGTTGTAAGCGAAATATGCCATCTACGCCAGAATTCAGCAATATCACGTGAGAAGTATGGGGTGTTGAAATTCTGCATCAGTCTGATTCCAAGGAGTTTGGCAGAACCTATTGCAATATCTGAATAGCCCGAAAAATCTCCGTATATCTGAAAAGCAAAAAGAACCGCCCCAAGCAACAGTGTAGCACTGTCGCACTGCGCATAGTCGGAGAAAATTGCATTTACTGCCATTGCACAATTATCGGCAACAACCATTTTCTTGAAAAGTCCCCAAAGGATACGCCTCATTCCATCCACAGCCGAAGCATAGTCAAAGTGTCTCTCCGCAAGGAACTGAGGCAACAGATTGGTTGCTCTCTCTATCGGGCCTGCGACCAGCTGCGGAAAGAAACTAATATATGCAAGAAATGCCACAACATCATTTGTCGGTCTTATTTTTCCGTAGTAGACATCAATTGTGTAGCTAAGTGCCTGAAATGTATAAAAACTTATTCCCACAGGCAAGATTATATTAAATGTCACCCAATCTGCCTGAATGCCGAGTGCATTCAATAAAGCCGTAAAGCTCTCACCGAAAAAGTTGAAATACTTAAAATAGCAGAGAATACCCAAATTCAGCAGAATGTTCGACAATGAAAGTATTTTTCGCCTGACATCTGTTTGTGAGAATTTTTGCATCCATGCCCCACTTGCATAGCTACACAAGGATGTGAGCGCAATAAGAAGAAGACAACGCCAATCCCATGCGCCATAAAATATGTAACTTGCAACCACAATCAGCACATTCTGCGCATCGCGTCTTTTAAAGACGAACCAATAGAGCAGAAACACCGCAGGCAGAAAAAGCAGATATTCAAAAGAATTGAAAGACATTTGTATCGTGCAGCTGTCAATTTAAAAAACATCACTGTAAATTCCAGAAAATAGAATCACTGACGACAAAGTTACATTATTTTTCTCAAACGCAGGGCTAGATATGTTGTTATTGGCAATTATTTGATAACTTCGCACACACAAACAAGGGAAAAGAATGAACAAAAGCGACAAAAGAATAGAATTCATAGACCTGGCGAAGGGGGTATGTATAATACTCATCATTTTGGGACACACCGGAATAGCAGTTGATTTACCCGGATTGACAGCTATGCGCACACCCCTCTATTTTGCCCTCTCCGGACTTTTTTTCAAAGATTATGGAGGCTTGCAACAGTTTTTTATTCGAAAGTGCAACAAAATCCTTATCCCCTTTCTGTTTTTTTTACATCGGCAGCTATGCAATTTTCTACGCATGCAATGCGCTTTTCCCTGGACTTATAGTGAGCGATGCAAAAGGTATTCTTGATGTTTTCACACAAGCACAATACTTCAACGGACCAATATGGTTCCTGCTTGCACTCTTCTGGTGCAACATTTTTTTCTGCATTATATCTCTGAACATCAATAAGGAGTTTCTGCGTTGCGCAATAGTTGTTGCCATGTTTGCCATAGGCTATCTCCTCGAAAAAGAGTCTGTTTTTCTCCCATGTATGATAGACGTTTCATTGGTAGGAATGCCTTTCTTCTATTTTGGTTACATACTGAAAAGAAGTTCACTGCTCTACCCGAACAAATGGGACAGATACAATACAATATTTGCGATACTGCTGTTTGCCGTTGCATACACCACCGACAAGATTTTTGCCCCAATCATCTATTTCCACGACAAATATATCTCAGGGAATCTGTTGGCACTGGCAATTCTATCAACTACAAGTGTTATTGCCCTGTTATTGTTGTGCAAGGTTGTCAAACGACTGCCGGTTGTGTCATACATCGGACGCTATTCAATAATTCCCCTATGTACGCACCACCTTATTTATCGCCCCATACAATTAGTTGCAAGAGGATTGCCTGTATCTGAAACAACCGGCAATTGCATAGTGGCAGCTACGACCATTCTTCTGTGCATGACTGCAATTCCATTGTGCATAAAATATTTGCCCTATTTCACAGCACAGAAAGATATCCTGAAGCTACACACAAAATAAAAGTTCGCCCAACAGAGCGAACTTTTAATATCTTTGCAAAGGCCGGATCCTTTGAATCTAATATTAGAAAGGAACATCACTGCCAGAACTTTGAGGCGGCAACATATCCGATGGCAGAGCCCCTCCACCACCTGCAAGATAATCGGGAAGCGGCGGCAGTGGTGCATCCATTTCGGGAGGCAGAGGCGAAGCATTCAGACGCGAAGTCTTTACCATTGGAATGTCACCGGTTGGAACTGCCACTAACGACTCATCATCAAGGTTCATAAATCGGGCATACTCTCCACGGAACGAAAGACGAACATCGCCAATGGCACCATTTCGGTGCTTGGCAATAATAATCTCAGCCTTTTTGCGCCAATCGAAGTCACCATCCTTATATATATGGAAATACTCGGGACGGTTAACAAACAATACGATATCGGCATCCTGCTCGATGGCTCCAGACTCACGAAGGTCACTCAGCTGCGGACGTTTACCCTCAACACCTTCACGTCCTTCAAGGTTACGGTTCAACTGACTAAGAGCCATTATGGGAATATTAAGCTCCTTGGCAAGACCTTTAAGCGCACGAGAGATTGTACTGATTTCCTCCTGTCGGCTACCCTTACCCACATTGGCACTCATCAACTGAAGGTAGTCGATGAATATCATCTTTACACCATGCTCACGCACCATACGACGAGCCTTTGTTCGAAGTTCAAACACAGACAGCTGTGGTGTATCGTCAATATATAAAGGAGCATTGTCGAGTGCAGTGATTTTATTATCGAGCTGTCCCCATTCATACTTCTCGAGCTGTCCACTCTTAATCTTGTCACCGGGTATCTGACACACATTACTTATAAGACGCTGCACCAGCTGCACATTACCCATCTCAAGTGAGAACATTCCAACGGGGATATTCTGGTCGACAGCCATGTTGCGTATGATAGAGAGCGCAAAAGCAGTCTTACCCATCGCAGGACGCGCAGCAAGAATAATAAGGTCGGTATTCTGCCATCCGGCTGTCATCTTGTCGAGTGCATGGAATCCACTGCTGAGTCCGCTAAGACCGCTGGTGTTTTTCGAAGCCTTTTGAATACCCATGTACGCCTCTTTAATAACAGGGTTTATCTGGGTAAAGTCGCGTTTCATATTGTTACGCGAAATATCGAAAAGTTCCGACTCGGCGCGCTGCATGAGTTCCTCGACATCCACCGTTTCGTCAAAAGCATCCGTCTGAGTCTTGCTGGTGAATGTAATAAGGTCACGAGCCAATTTCTTCTGCGCAATAATGCGGGCATGATATTCGATATTCACAGAAGAAACAACCTTGCTTGTCAGTTCAGTAACATAAAAGGGGCCACCTACCTCTTCCAGTGTTCCTTTACGGCGCAGATAATCCGTTACCGTCAGAATGTCTATAGGTCTGTCGTGCAAATCCATCTCACGAATAGCATCAAAAATAAGCTGATGACGTTTATCGTAAAAAGATTCGGGTTTCAACATTCCACCCAAACGTCCGATAGCATCACTATCCACCATTAACGCACCAAGCACTGCAACTTCTAGTTCCAATGCCTGAGGTTGAAGATGTCCATATTCATTCACCAAAGGAGCCGAGGCAGCCGACTGACGGCTACGAGTTTTTCGTTTAGGGGCTGTTGTTTCTTCCATCTTATATTTGTCGTTTTCTTTTTTTGCAAAGATAGCAACAAACGAGCAAGAAAATGAAGTTTACTTCAATTTTTTTACAGCGAGTGCAGTCCATCTTATCTAAAGATAGTGCAAGCCGAGAGTAATACAAAAAAAGCGTCGTTTTTTTTATTACCGAGGCGCAGCCTATTTTATCCAAAGATAGCAACAAACGAGCAAGAAAATGAAGTTTACTTCAATTTTTTACAGCGACGACGCGAATGAGCGTTGTTTGCGACGACGGGAGGTTTATTTCCCCAAAGGAGTACGGCAAAGCCGTCCATCAGTC
>JAEIGA010009870.1_pt1 | contig 14457 bp, 13 predicted proteins | sample 9270691 | NCBI WGS metagenome assembly JAEIGA01 (sample SAMN17057246, study PRJNA624740) | gut metagenome | biome: biome; isolation source: fecal sample | host: Bos grunniens | place: China: Xizang | collected 2019 | reverse complement strand
GCTTTACAAAAGCAGCTCTAGGTGCTGAGGGTATCGGTTCAGACGTTAACATGATCATTGGTAACGGTTATACTAAAGGCCACGCAGAGTTCACCCTACAGGAGTTGAGAGAGTGTGAGGCGCTTAGAAAAGTATTTACTGAGTTGTACGCATAATTTTGATATATGCACAGTCTGAAAAGTTTTAAAACCGGCGGAAAAACAGGTTCCGTTGGTTTTAAAACTTGCTGACGTAAAATACATATACCTTAAATAAATAATTAAACGACTATGGAATCAAGACGCTTTGAGCTGTTCCCAAATGTTACCGATGAACAATGGAACGATTGGAAATGGCAGGTAAAAAATAGAATTGAGACTCTTGAGGATCTTAAAAAATACGTAACTCTTACTCCAGAAGAGGAGGAGGGTGTAAAGAAGACTCTTCAGACTTTGAGAATGGCAATCACTCCTTACTATATCAGTTTGATTGACCCTAACAACCCTGACTGTCCGGTTAGAAAACAGGCTGTTCCTACAGGAAAAGAGACTTACCAGTCTCCAGCTGACCTTTTGGATCCATTGCATGAGGATGAGGATTCTCCGGTTCCAGGGTTGACTCACAGATATCCGGATAGAGTATTGCTGTTGATTACAGATATGTGTTCAATGTATTGTCGCCATTGTACCAGAAGAAGATTTGCTGGTCAGAAAGATGGCGAGAGCGCAATCGAGAGAATTGACAGAGCTATTGATTATATCGCAAGAACACCTCAAGTTAGAGACGTGCTTCTATCAGGTGGTGATGCTTTGATGGTATCAGACGAGAGATTGGAGTATATTATTTCAAAACTAAGACAAATTCCTCACGTAGAGATTGTAAGAATTGGTTCAAGAACTCCTGTCGTATGTCCTCAGAGAATTACCGACAACTTGGTGAATATGCTTAAGAAATATCACCCAGTATGGTTGAACACTCACTTCAACCATCCGCAGGAGGTTACAAAAGAGGCTGCTGAGGCTTGTGCAAGATTGGCTAATGCTGGTGTTCCTCTAGGTAACCAGACAGTTCTTCTAAGAGGTGTGAACGATTGTGTGAACACTATGAAGAAGCTTATGCATGAGTTGGTTAAGATGAGAGTAAGACCTTACTATATCTACCAATGCGACCTTTCAATGGGTATTGAGCACTTCAGAACTCCAGTATCTAAAGGTATTGAGATTATTGAGGGCTTGAGAGGACACACTTCAGGTTATGCTGTTCCTACATTCGTAGTTGATGCTCCAGGTGGTGGAGGAAAAACTCCAGTAATGCCTCAATATGTTATTTCTCAGGCTCCTGGTAAGGTGGTTTTGAGAAACTTTGAAGGTGTTATCACTACCTATACTGAGCCAACAGATTACAAGAACGAGTGCAACTGTGAGTATTGCAAAGCTAACCAAAGCAAATCTATTGAGGGTGTTTCTTCATTGCTAGAGGGTAGAGGTATGGCTATTGAACCTGCACAGTTGAGCAGAAAAGAGCGTTCAAAAAAATAATGACATTGCAGTATGCCATTCATTAACGAGATTCTGAAATATGATAGCTTGTCTATTGTGGGTCTTGAAAAAAATGTTGGCAAGACTGAATGTCTTAACTATATCCTGTTAAGGTTACCGCTTGAAAATAAAAAAATAGCGGTAACCTCGATAGGTATAGATGGCGAAAATAAGGATCAGGTTACTGCTACCAAGAAACCTGAGATCTTTTTGAGGGAAGGAATGTACTTCTCAACTGCCGAAGCCCATTATAGGAACAGGAGATTGGTTTCGGAGTTGATGGAGATTACAAGTGAAAGAAGTTCATTGGGAAGAATAGTTACCGGAAAGGTAAGGGTAGGGGGAAAGGTCCTGATTTCAGGGCCATCCAGTGGCCCGTCGTTAAGAAGATGGATCAGCTCTGCAAGGGACTTGGGGGTAGATATTACCATTATAGATGGTGCTATCTCAAGATTGAGTTCAGCCTCTCCTGCTATCAGCAAGGCTATGGTACTCTCTACCGGAGCCGCTTACTCTTCCAATATGAATACACTTGTTCAGAAGACTAAATTTGTAGTGGAACTTATCAATCTTCAGTTGGCTGAAGATGATATAATAGAGGCGTTTGATCCTGTTGAAAATGGTGTGTGGGGAATGGATATGGAGGGAAATGTTATTGACTTTGGTCTGACGTCATCCTTGGCTGTGGCTTCACTTGACAAGGACATTACCAAAGGTATGAGGTATATTTTTGCGGCCGGAGCCCTTACGGACAGATTTTTGAATCTGGTTATAAATTCGGGCAATATCAAGAATGTTACCTTGTTGGTGAGAGATTTTACAAAGATTTTTGTAAATGAAATGATTTACAGAAACTTTGTATCAAGAGGGGGAAGAATTCTGGTTCTTCAAAAGAGCAAACTCGTTGCGGTTTGCGTAAATCCTACAGCACCAAATGGTTATGTGCTGGATAGTGACATTTTATGTGAAAAATTGCAGGAGGCTATAAAACTTCCTGTCTATGATATAGTTAAGAACAGTTATGACATTTAAGTCAGTATTGGATATTGATTGCGGCATACGCTTCATTTATGATAATTTGGAGTTGAACTCATCATGTGCAAGAAAGATGTTGCTTGAGACTCCGATGATGAGGTCAAAACGTGAGATAGATGTCTATTATGGCAAGTTGAATCAGCTGTTCAACAAGAATTTGGCTCCAATAGCCAACAAACTCATGTGTCTCAAGGATATTGAGACTACAATAAAGAGGGTGGCGGGAGGCATAGTTCTCGATGATATTGAGTTGTTTGAAATAAAGTATCTGGCAATGATCTCCAGGGATGTTCTTCTTTTGATGAGGGATCAGAATATTACTGCTGTTAATTTGCCGGATTTGGGTGATGTTGTTGCAATTCTTGACCCCGACAAATTGAATATCCCGTCTTTCTATGTTTATGATTCTTATTCAGATGAGTTGTTGCAGGTGAGAAAGCAGATGAAGGCTATTGCCGGATATGGATTGGAGGTTGAGGGAGAGCAGAAGCAGCTGTTGTTGGAGTTGCAGAGACGAAACGATGAAATTGAGTCTGAGATAAGAGGGGTGCTGTCGGGAAGAATAAGGGAGTATTCAAGAGATTTGGACCACGCATTGAAGAGTTTGGCACTACTTGATATTCTCATTGCCAAGGTTGTCCAGATGAAGGAGTTGGGACTGAACTTTCCCTCTGTAACCGAAGTAGGAGAGACCTTTTATGTAAAGATGTTCAATCCTATGGTAAGAAAAGCTCTGGAAGATGTGGGTAAACAGTTTTATCCGGTTGATATAGCTTTTGCTAATGTTCCTGTTACCATAATTGGAGCAAATATGGGCGGTAAAAGTGTGGTTTTAAAGACTTTGGCCTTAAACCAGCTTCTGACACAATTTGGCTTTGGCGTGGCTGCGCAGGTTTGTTGCGTAAAAGTGGTTGACCAGGTGAAATTCTGTATTGGAGATGATCAGAATGCCCAGAAGGGGTTGTCATCTTTTGCTGCTGAGATGTTGGCTATCAACGAGGTTGTGAAGAGTTTGAGGGCTGGAGAGAACATTTTGGCTCTTGTTGATGAGCCTGCGCGAACTACTAATCCTGTCGAAGGAACTGCTTTGGTTGAGGGGCTTCTGGAGGTGATTGGTAGAGGTGAGGGTGGTTTTGTATTGACAACGCACTACAACATAAAAAATGATGATGTAAAACGATATAGGGTAAAGGGCTTGATGGATGGTGTGATGGATTATACCCTTATAGAGGCGGAGAGTGGAGACGTTCCGCATGAGGCTGTGTCAATAGCCCAGAGTTTGGGTATTGATCAGGAGTGGATAGAAAAGACTAGAAAACACTTAAATAACTAATAATATTTTATATGCAGAGTAAATTAGGATTGGATTTTAAAAAGGTTGAACGCGCTAAGGGTTTGGCAAAGGAGATTGCCAACGAAGTTCAGGCTTTTGTTGAGTCTTACAGTACTGTTGCTGTTGAACGTACCTTGTGTAGACTTATGGGCATTGACGGGGTAGATGCTAATGAGGTTCCACTTCCAAATGTAGTTGTGGATGATTTGAAGGCTAAAGGTGTATTGAACCAGGGTGTTTTGTTCTACTTGGCAAACGCTATGGTAAATACAGGAATGACTCCTCAGCAGATTGCAGAGAAGGTTTCTGACGGTTCTTTGGATCTTACTAAGGTTCCGGTTGCAGATAAAGCTGAGCTTGAGAAAGTTATGCAACCTGTAATTGATGAGAGCATCAATAAGATCAGAACAAGAAGACAATATAGGGAGAATTTTATTGAGACCGTAGGTGAGGGTGCAAAACCATACTTGTATGTAATTGTTGCAACAGGTAATATCTATGAGGATACTGTTCAGGCTGAGGCTGCAGCTAGACAAGGTGCAGATATTATTGCCGTTATCAGAACAACCGGCCAGAGTTTGTTGGATTATGTGCCTTATGGTGCGACTACAGAAGGATTTGGTGGTACATATGCTACTCAAGAGAACTTCAGAATCATGAGAGAGGCTATGGACAAGGTTGGTAAAGAGCTTGGCCGATATATCAGGGTTTGTAACTATTGTTCTGGCCTTTGTATGCCTGAGATTGCAATTATGGGTGCTTTTGAGGGCCTTGACGTTATGTTGAATGACGCTCTTTATGGTATCTTGTTCAGAGACATCAATATGCAGAGAACATTGATTGACCAGTATATGTCAAGAATCATCAATGGCTTTGCAGGTGTTATCATCAATACCGGTGAGGATAACTATTTGACCACAGCAGATGCTGTTGAGGCTGCCCACACCGTATTGGCTTCAGATTTGATTAACGAGCAACTTGCTCTGTTGGCTGGTCTTCCAGAGGAGCAGATGGGTCTTGGTCACGCATTCGAGATGGATCCTATGTTGGAGAATGGTTTCCTTTATGAGTTGGCACAGGCTCAGATGGCACGTGAAATCTTCCCTAAAGCTCCGCTTAAATATATGCCTCCTACAAAATTCATGACAGGTAACATATTCAGAGGTCACTTGCAGGATGCTTTGTTCAACATGATTGGTATCTGGACAAACCAGGGTCTTCAACTTCTTGGTATGCCTACTGAGGCAATCCACACTCCATTCATGTCTGACCGTTTCTTGTCAATTGAGAATGCAAAATATATCTTCAACAATATGAAGAGCATCGGTGATGAGATGGAGTTCAAAGAGAACGGTATCATCAGAAACAGAGCAAAAGAGGTATTGGACAACGCGATTGCCTTGTTGGAGCAGATGACTTCAGAGGGATTGTTCAATGCTCTTGAGAAAGGTATCTTTGGTGATGTTAAAAGAAGCAGAGTTGGCGGTAAAGGTCTTGAAGGTGTAGTAGAGAAAGGTGCCAACTATATGAATCCATTTATTAACTTATTGAAAGGGAGGAAATAACAATGGCAGGTGGACTATATTCAATGTCTGCAAAGGATTTTGATCAGACTCTTGATTTGACAAAAGTTAAGCCTTATGGTGATACAATGAACGATGGTAAGGTTCAGGTAAGTTTTACTCTTCCGGTACCTAGCGGTGCAGAGGCTGAGGAGGCTGCAAAACTATTGATGAAAAAGATGGGATTTGACAACCCTCTTGTTGCATTCTATAAAGAACTTACTCCTGGATTCACATTCTTCAACTGCTATGGCAATCTTACCCATACAGTGGATTACTCAAACATCTATGTTCCAAAAGTTGAGAGCAACACTATGGATATGCATGAGTGTGATGAGTATATCAAAGAGAACATTGGCCGCAAATTGGTTCTTGTAGGTGCAAGTACAGGTACCGATGCTCATACTGTAGGTATTGATGCGATTATGAACATGAAAGGTTATGCAGGTCACTATGGTCTTGAAAGATATGATATGGTTGAGGCATACAACTTGGGTAGCCAGGTTCCTAATGAAGAGTTCTTGGCTAAAGCCATTGAGTTGAAAGCTGATGCTATTCTTGTATCTCAGACCGTTACACAGAAGGATGTTCATATCCAGAACTTGACAGAACTTATTGAGCTTATGGAGGCTGAGGGCCTAAGAGACAAGATGATTGTCGTTTGCGGTGGTCCTCGTATCAGCCATGAGTTGGCTAAAGAGTTGGGTTATGATGCCGGTTTTGGCGCAAATACCTATGCTGATGATGTCGCATCATTTGTGGCTCAGGAATTTGTTAAAAGGAACAAATAATCAACAACATAAATATAATTATGGACAAAAATCAGATTAGAGAGTTTATTGCCAAAAGGGCTGCTCTTGAAATTAAAGATGGTGATGTTGTGAATTTGGGTATCGGTTTGCCAACCCTTATTCCTAACTTCTTGCCACAGGGTGTTTCTGTAACTCTTCAATCAGAGAACGGAATGCTTGGTATGGGTCCTGAGCCTGAGAAAGGAGCAGAAGATCCCCACTTCGTAAATGCAGGCGGTGGCTTCATCACATACCAACCAGGTGCTTCTACATTTGATTCAGCAACCTCATTCGGTATCATTAGAGGTGGTCACGTGAATGTTACCTTCTTGGGTGCTTTGGAAGTTGCTGAGAATGGTGATTTGGCCAATTGGATGATTCCTGGCAAAAAGACCCCAGGTATGGGTGGTGCTATGGATTTGTTGGTTGGTGCAAAGAAAGTTATCCTTACAATGGAGCATACAGCTAAAGGAAACCACAAGATCTTGAAAAAATGCAGATTGCCTTTGACAGCAGCTGGTCAGGTAAATATGATCATTACAGAGATGGGTGTAATGGAGATTACCCCTAAAGGTATTGTTCTTACTGAGATAAATCCTGAGTTTACTGTTGAGCAGGTTCAGGCGGCTACTGAGGCAACACTTATCATTTCAGAAAATCTTAAACAAGTTAACTTAAATTAAATACACTAAAACAGTATGAATTTTCAACTAACTAAATCACAGCAACTGTTCCAGCAAATGATTAGAGAGTTTGCTGAGAAAGAGGTAAAACCTCTTGCTGCAGAGGTAGATGATACCGAGAGATTTCCTATGGAGACCGTTGAAAAAATGGCTAAATTAGGCTTGTTTGGTATCTATATCCCTAAAAACTATGGTGGTGCCGGTGGTGACCACATCATGTACTCAATGGCAGTAGAGGAGCTATCACGCGTATGTGCTACTACAGGTGTTATCCTTTCTGCACACACTTCTTTGTGTATGTCTCCAATCTGGGAGTTCGGTACAGAAGAGCAAAAACAGAAATATCTTCCTAAACTTGCAAGTGGCGAGTGGATTGGTGCATTTGGTCTAACTGAGCCTAATGCTGGTACAGATGCAGCCGGTCAACAGACTACAGCAGTAGAGGATGGCGATGACTATATCATCAACGGTAGCAAAATTTTCATCACAAACGCAGGTCCTGCTCACGTGTATGTTGTAGCTACTATGACTGACAAATCTTTGAAGAACAAAGGTATTACCACATTCATCGTTGAGGCTGGTACTCCTGGTTTCTCAATCGGTAAAAAAGAGCACAAACTTGGTATCAGAGGTTCAGCTACTTGTGAGTTGATTTTTGAGAACTGCCGTGTTCCTAAAGCTAATATGTTGGGTAAACTTGGTGAGGGTTTCAAAGTTGCAATGAAGACTCTTGACGGTGGTAGAATCGGTATTGCTTCTCAGGCTCTAGGTATAGCTCAAGGTGCTATGGACGAGACTGTTAAGTATACTAAAGAGAGAAAACAGTTCGGTAAATCAATTTCTGCTTTCCAGAATACACAATTCCAGATGGCAGATCTTGAGACTAAAGTGCAGGCTGCTAGATTGCTAGTAAGATCAGCTGCTTGGAAACAGGATGTAGGACAACCTTTCTCTGCAGATGCAGCAATGTGTAAATTGTTTGCAGCAGAGACTGCTATGGAGGTAACTACTAAAGCAGTTCAGTTCCATGGCGGTTACGGTTACACAAGAGAGTATCCTGTTGAGAGAATGATGCGTGACGCTAAGATCACAGAGATCTATGAGGGAACATCTGAGGTTCAGAGAATGGTAATAGCAGCAAAATTATTTAAGTAAAATTACACAGTATGAAAATAGTAGTTTGTATTAAACAAGTACCAGATACTACAGTGATTAAAATTAACCCTGTAACAGGTACACTTATCCGTGATGGAGTTCCTAGCATCATGAACCCAGATGATAAAGGTGGTTTGGAGATGGCATTGGAGCTAAAAGACAAATATGGCGCGCATGTAACAGTAATTACAATGGGTCCTCCTCAAGCTGATGCTATCCTAAGAGAGGCATACGCTATGGGTGTAGATAAAGCTATCCTATTGACTGGTAGAGAGTTTGGTGGTGCAGATACTCTTGCAACATCTCACACTATTGCTGCTGCCCTTAAGAACTTGGAGTATGATTTGATCATTGCTGGCCGTCAGGCTATTGATGGTGATACTGCTCAGGTTGGTCCTCAGATTGCTGAGCACCTTGGTCTTCCTCAAATTTCTTACGTAGTTGGATTTGACGTTAAAGACGGCAAATACATCGTTAAGAAAGAGACTGAGGAGGGTTACCAGATGCTTGAGGTAGCTGGTCCGGCTCTTATGACTGTATTGGCAAGCGGTTTCAAACCAAGATATATGACTGTTAGCGGTATTGTTGACGCATTTGACAAACCAGTTGAGGTATGGGGCGTTGAAAAAGTAAATCTACCAGTAGAGATGCTTGGTCTTAAAGGTTCAGGTACAAAAGTTTACAAATCATTCACTAAAGGCGTTAAAGCTGCAGGTGAGGTTCACGAGGTAGATGCAGAGCAAGCTGTTGGCTTGATCGTAAGCAAACTTAAAGAGAAATTTATTATTTAATTGCCAAAACTGAAAAGAAATGAACAATAATAAACACGTATATGTTTTTGTAGAGCAAAGAGAGGGTACTATCCAACCTGTTGCTCTTGAGCTTTTGGGTAAAGCAAGGGATTTGGCTGACGTTTTGGGCGAGAAAGTAGTAGCTATTTTCCCTGGTCATAATATCGCTGACCAAGCTAACGAGTTGGTTGCTTATGGTGCAGATGATGTTATCGTAGTTGATGCTCCTGAGTTGAAAGATTATATTACTGAGCAATATACACAGGCTGTTTACCAAGTGATTACAGCATTCAACCCTTCAATTGTATTGTTTGGTGCTACAACAATTGGTAGAGACTTGGCCCCAAGACTTTCTGCAAGATTGGAGAAGGGTCTTACAGCTGACTGTACTAAATTGGAGATCTCTGACGGATCAGATCCAAAATTGGCTGCAAACAAATTGATGATGACTCGTCCTGCATTTGGCGGTAACCTTATGGCTACTATCGTTGCAGCAAAAGAGGGTGTTCAAATGGCTACTGTACGTCCAGGCGTTATGCAGAAAAAAGAGAAAGATGCTTCAAGACAAGGTAACATCATTCCTTTTACAGCTAACTTTGACGCTTCTAAATTTGCAGTTAAACTTCTAGAGACTGTTAAAGCAGAGAAAGGTCTAGTTGACATTACTGAGGCTAAAGTACTTGTATCTGGTGGTAGAGGTGTAGGTAACAAAGAGAACTTTGAGAAACTTGCAGCTCTTGCAGGCGTTCTTGGCGGTGAGGTTTCTTCTTCACGTGCTATGGTTGACGCTGGCGTTATGGATCACGACAGACAAGTTGGTCAGACAGGTAAGACTGTAAGACCTGACCTATACTTGGCTTGCGGTATCTCTGGTGCTATCCAGCACCTTGCAGGTATGGAGGAGTCTGAGTTGATCATCGCTATCAACAAAGATAAATTTGCTCCTATCTTCCAGGTTGCAGATCTTGGTATCGTTGGTGATGCTAACAAGATCGTTCCTATGCTAACAGAGAGATTGGCAAAAGAGATCAAGAAATAATTGACTCAGTCTATTTACTAAAGCATCCGGAATGGGCCTTTTTGGCCCATCTCCGGATGTTTTTTTGTTCCACCTACTCATCATCTGTACGCTGGAAATACAACGAGGTATGACGTGGAAACGTTGAAGTAATGACGCAGAGAGATAAGAACGATGCTGATTGCTTAAGAAAGGTGGGTGAAGGAGGATAATGCGTTAGTTTTTGCAGTATCTTTGCATTGTTTTTAAAAGAGAGTTTGGGCTGCTTCAGGGGTTGGCTGGAGGAGCCTGGTTATAATAAACTTAAGAGAGTATGTTGAGTAAACTTATTGATTTGAGTGTCAAGTTGATCAGAAAGTATTTGCCTGATCCGTTCGTTTTTGCAATCATTTTGACAGTTGTGGCCGGTTTGGCTGCCATTATATGTACAGGTCAGGGACCGCTGGATGTGCTTGAAAATTGGGGTGGGGGAGTATGGAGCCTGTTGGCTTTTTCCATGCAGATGGCCTTGGTGCTTGTTTGCGGATCGGCATTGGCTGATGCACCGCTGATCAAGAAAGGGCTGCGCAAAATGGCCGCGCTTCCAAAGACGCCGGCTGCTGCAATTACAACTGTTACATTGGTCGCAAGTATTGCGTGCTGGATAAACTGGGGTTTTGGACTTATTGTTGGTGCCATCTTCGCAAAGGAGATTGCGCGTGCTGTCAAAGGCGTGGATTACAGATTGCTGATTGCCTCTGCATATAGTGGCTTTGTGGTATGGCATTCAGGCCTGTCTGCTTCAATTCCATTGGCTATGGCAACTGACGGCCCATCTTTGGCAGAGGTTTCAAGGGGTGCCATTACTCAGGCAATTCCAATTTCACAGACAATCTTTGCCACTTATAATCTCATAATAGTATTTTTAATTATAGTGGCACTTACTGTAGTAAATACGCTTATGCACCCGGCTCCTGAGAAGGCTTTTGTAGTTGACCCTGCTCTGTTGGGCGACGCTGAGGAGATAAAGGAAGATCCGTTATGCGGTCCTGGCGGCGATGATGTTTGTGAAATAGAGAATGGCAAAAGCGCAGAAATGGCTAAAAAAGGGGCAAATTCAGGCAAAACCGAGTGGAAACTCACTCCAAGTGAAAGACTCAACAACAGTGCGCTTTTGAGCGGAATAATTGCCGTAATGGGGCTTGGATGCCTTTTTGTAAAAATTGTAATCAATGGTGCAAGCCTTGATTTGAACAATGTAATCATGCTCTTCATGTTCTTGGGAATTGTGCTTCACAAGACTCCAATCAAATATGTAAAGGCAGTAACTGAGGCGGCATCCTCTTCTGCCGGCATCCTCTTGCAGTTCCCGTTCTACGCAGGAATCATGGGTATCATGACATCTGCAAGTGCAGAGGGAGTCTCCCTTGCCGGACAAATTAGCGAAGCTTGTGTTGCAATGTCAAATGAAAAGACATTCCCTCTCCTTACATTCTTGAGCGCGGGATTGGTAAATGTATTTGTACCGAGTGGTGGCGGACAGTGGGCTGTGCAGGCTCCAATCATGCTTCCTGCCGGCATGCAACTTGGCGTTGACCCTGCAGTTACCGGCATGGCAATTGCCTATGGCGATGCATGGACCAATCTTATCCAGCCATTTTGGGCACTTCCGGCCCTTGCAATAGCAAAACTTGATGCAAAGGACATTATGGGCTTCTGTCTGATAGATTTGTTTATTGTTGCTGCAATTGTCTGCGCAGGATTTCTATTCTTGGTATAAAAATGAAAAGAGGATTCCTATTTTGCCTTTTATTGTTTTTATTGGGATTATCCGGTTGTCGGGATGAAAATGTTGCTCTAAATAGAGTTGGGGCCTTAATGCAAAGTTCTCCTGACTCGGCACTGATGCTATTGCAAAAAATTGATTTCAATTCTGTTGTCGGAGAAAAGGCCAGGGCGAGATATGCACTTTTGTATTCACAGGCATTGGATAAGAATTTCATAGATTTGCAGAGTGATTCCTTGATTAATATAGCACTTGACTATTATATGTATAATGGTTCGGATGAAGAGAAGTTTCATTCGCTCTATTATAGAGGAAGAATTGAGCAAAATAGGGGAGATTGGATAAGCGCAATTTCATTTTTTTTAAGAGCGCAAGAGTATCTGTCTGATTTGACCGATTATCGTATGGCTGGTATGCTGTATGCCCAGTCAGGCCGTGTATATAGCGAATATTATGACTATCCCAAAGCGTTGAAAGCATACGAAAATGCGCTGGAATATTATAAGAAATCCGGTATCGAAAAATATATTCGTTTTGCTCATTTTGATATTGCCTTAATACGTATAAATATGCGTGACGGCAGTTGTGACCAGGGGGAGGAGGTATTGTTGGAGACAATGGATTGGGCTTATGAAAATGATGAACAATATTTATTGTTGAGTTGTGTAGAGACGTTATGCCAATATTACCAAACTTCAACTGCCGGAGGTTTGGAAAAGTTAAGAAAACTCTTGTCGGGTAAATATGTTGGTAAGTGTATGCCAACAAAGCATATAGAATATGCCAGGAAATTTTTGGAATTTATAGAGAGACAAAATTCAAGTGCCCAATCATATTTCAATTATGCCTGGAAAAATGCCTCTTCAATTTTTGATTCATTATTGTTGTATAACCAGGAGTATAATTTGTACAAAGAACTTCGTCAATATGAGGTGGCTTTGGACAAATATGAAAAAGTAGAGGCATTACATGGTAAAATTCTAAGAAAAGTTATAGAACAGCCCGTCTTGTCGGTGCAAAATGAGTATTATAGAAATCAGTCTCTGGTTAAAGAGATAGAATTGGAAAAGAATAGAATTATTGGAATAATTGTTTCAATTCTTCTATGCATGGCTATATTTATATTATGTATAGTCTATAAATACCGCATCAGTAAAAAAGAGATTCAGATAAGGGACTACATTGAATTATATAAAGACTTGAAAGAACTGTTCAATGTAAGGGAAAATCAGATGGAGAAACAATTGTCTGTACTGTTCAAAAAACAATACGAATTGTTGAATAAATTGGCTGTTACAATGTATGAGACTCAAGGGATAAACAAAGATAAAGATTTTGTGTACAGACAGATTAAGGCAGAAATTGAATCTATATCATCCCTTCACAGTAAGGATGAATATCATAGTCAAATGGCACAACTTGAAGACATTATTAATGAATACAAAAATAATGTGATCGCCAAGTTCAAATCAGATTTTCCCGGATTGAAAAAATCAGATTTATATTTAATGTGCTATATCTGTGCCGGTTTTTCCGGTAAGGCCATCAGCCTTTTTACCGGCGATAGTGTGAAAAATATATATACCAAAAAGTCAAGATTGAAAAGTATGATAATGGAATCAAACTCCATTAACAAGGAACTTTTTATAGAGATGATGTAGTGTAATCAGGTTTGTAAGATCTGTAATAACTTTGGTTGTTTTTATTTACTGATAATAAGTGTGTTACGTAGGCTGTTTGTAAGCATGTTTTTTTATGTTTTATAATAATGGCTATTTATTTTTGTAATCCAAAATATGCTATTTTATGAAACTGATTAGAATTATTTTTATTCTCCTTTTAATGTCTGTATGCAGCAACTTTGTCTACGCTGTTAATCCTGATGACGAGAACCAATCTACAATTGAAATTCCTATAAAACCCAGTACAGGTACACTTCATAGAAGTGCAGTGTGTGAAGTTTCAGGATATTACTACAATGGTGAGATACATCTCACTTTTCCACAAATTGTAGATTATGCTCAAATACGTGTCGTAAATATTACTTCAGGAAAAGTATGGTGTGATGAAATTTACAATACTTATTCTGCTATACTGGATATAAGTGATTGTACAGGAGGTTTCTATATTCTTGAAATATTATTAGTAACGGAGTGTTATCTTGGAAATTTTTTGATAAAATAAGACATGGTATTAACAAAATTGATTATAATTATTAACTAACTTATTGAAGAAAAATGAAAACACTAAAGATTTTATTAGTTTCTTTATTTGCATTGTGCATATTGCCATCATCTTTATCAGCTACCCAGGATTATGAACCAGGATTTGAGTATGATTATGTATTGTATGATACAGAGTTAGAGTGTGTTGTTTGTTGTGGACGTAATTGGTACTTGATTGATGATCAGGAGTTTAATATGTGGATAGCTGTTTGTATGGATTGTGCTTATTGGATGTATTGGGATAAAAATGATATCAATTAGGCAATTATTCATATATAGTTTGTTTGGGGTGATAAAAAATGTTAATTTTATCGCCCCCTTAAATTTTAATATGTTATAATTTGGATAATTATTAAACTACTTTTAACAAATTAAGAGTGTATGTATTATGATAATAGACTAAAAATAAATAATGAATATAGAAACTATGCTAAACAAGGATAATATAAAGAATTTCTTAAGAAACCCTCTTGGAGTAATTGCGTTATTTGTCACGATATGTTATTTGATTGCAGGACTTGTATTTTCCATCGGATTAGATAAACTGAATGGGGCTGAAGAACGACTTCCGTTTATTTGGTT
>JAEIGA010009869.1_pt1 | contig 14457 bp, 25 predicted proteins | sample 9270691 | NCBI WGS metagenome assembly JAEIGA01 (sample SAMN17057246, study PRJNA624740) | gut metagenome | biome: biome; isolation source: fecal sample | host: Bos grunniens | place: China: Xizang | collected 2019 | reverse complement strand
TCCAGCTTATATCCGTGATATTGAAAGCCACCCTGGTGAGTTGGTATTCGGTTGGGCTCTTTCTGATGCAATCACTGCAAACGCAGGCGCCTTAAAGTTTTCTGTTCGCTTCTTCCAATGGGAGAACCCTGAGAATGCTGCTGTTGAGGGTGGAGAAAAAATTCTTGCTTATAGTTTTAGCACTTTAGTTGCCACTGTTGACATTAAGCCTAGTATTAATCTTGACCTTGAAAAAGATGAATATATGATTGATGATAGTTGTGACCGTTTAACTGAGCGTTTAGTAAATAGCGTCATTTCTGGTGGTTATGCTGCAGCAACTCCTGAGTTTATTATTAATATTCTTCCTATTGAAAATGGATTTGACCTCGATAGCGAAACAGGAACTTATGAATTACTAGTTCAAGCTTTTGCTTCAGATACTGGCTCTATTAATTATGTTTGGAAGAGACAAGCTTTAAATGAGGATAATACTACAACTGATGCTATTATTACTACTATGCCTTCTTCCATGAATAGATATATTGAAGCCGATTTATCTAATTTAAATAGTGCTTATGCATATTATAAAATGACAGAAGGCACTGATGCAAATGGTGATCCTATTTATGTGCTTTATGAAGGTTCTATTCCTCCATCAGTAGAAGAAGTTGCCAATGGTTTAATTTTATTTACTAAGCAATCTAGTTGTATCGCTGATAATTTTGGAGAATATTGGGCTGTTGCTGAAAATAGAATTACCAACAGTGTTTCTTATAATGAAAGTGCTAAAGCACAATTCCCACGTCCTAAGTTTATTAACATTTCTTCTCAGCCTGCCGAAAAGGTAATTTTAAGCGCAGAAGATATGGCTACTTTGAATGTCGGAGTTAGCAATACCGATGGCGTATTGACTTATCAGTGGTTTAAGGACGCTAATAAGGATCTTAATTTTGGAGATATCGAACCTAATTTCGTTGCAATGGAAGGCGAAGTTTCTCCTGAATTAATTGCTACTGAAGAAGGTCATTATAAAGTTCAAGTCTTTAATACTAGAAATAAAGACACCAAGGATCTTATGAGCGGTATTAGCCGTGTTACTAAGCCCGCAGTTGAAGCTAAGATTGTTGAAAGCACTTTGGCTGAGAGAACCTTTAATATTGATGCTATGACTGATGAAAATTGTTTCGTTATTGAAATGAGTGATGAGGTTTATAGCGATTTCTATACTGTTAAATGGTTTAGAAATGAAGATGGCGCTAATGAACCTATGAAGGTTGATGAATTAGCTAAGGGCGTTCTTTCTAGCTCTTTCAATCCTGTTGCAAATGCAACTGAAGAGGATTTAAATGATTTCCGCGGTTCTTATTACGCAATTGTTATTAATAATGTAAATGGCAATACAATTAGCACTGCTAAGCCTGCTGACGTTGATGACATGTTTGCTCTTATCTAATGTATTATATTTTTGAAAGGAGTAATAAGTTATGATTGTATCTCCAAACGAATATAATAGATTATTATATCAGCTAACGGACCCCAATTTCTTTTCTGACTTTATTAGAGTTCCAGAAGAAGAACATATTTATACAATTGATTTAAATGCAAGAAAAGTTGAAGCTCCCGAGTTTTTAAGCGTCGAGACAGACTCAAATGCAGAAATTTTATGGTTTAAGGTTGATAGATTTTATGATAATATCGATCTTAATACTGGCGCCTGTTGGATCCTTTATAAAAATGTAGAAGGAAAATCTTATTTCTATAATGCTCCTATGTAGATCGCTGCTGGAGAATTTGGCGATGATTATATCTTAATTCCTTGGATTGTTAGTAAAGAGGTTACCTCTACTTCTGGCAATATTAACTTTTCTTTTCAATTCTTTAAATTGAGTGAAGACCATCAAAGATTTTTATATATCTTAAATACTCAGCCTGCTTCTAGTAAAGTTCTTGCTAGTTTAAATGTAGACATTGAAAATACAGTTGTTGATGACCTCGAAGATAATGTTAATTCTGATAGTATCTTAGGTCAATTAAGACAATTAACAGAAGCTGTTTCTGTATTATCTAATGATTATAATCTCTGTTGGTTAGAGCCTTAATTAAATAATTTTGCCCCGTGTCGTAAATCGGCACGGGGCTTTTTCTTTTTGGTCAAATATGCATAATTAAATAACTTATTTTTTTAATAATTATTAGAAAGAATTGTTATTCTTTTTATTCGAATAAAAAGAAGAAAGGAGGCCGTTGAAGATCGATGGCTTTATTTAAGATTTTAAGAGGTCCAAGTAGTGAATTAAATAAACTTGAAATTCATGATGGCTGGTGTTATTTCACTCCAGACACGGGTTTATTTTATATTGACTACAATGGAGAAAGAATTCCTCTAAATGCCGCAGGCTCATCTTCTTTAGATGGAGCTGTATTAGAGCATGAGACATTAAATGATAGTAAAGTTGAAATTCCAAGTTCTGCATTATTATCTAAAGTTGCTGATGCTTTAAATGATCGTATCAATGCGATTGAAGCAGGTGGCGGAAGTGGGGGCAATAGTGATTCTAGTGAATCAATCATTGACCAAAATAGTAAATTAGCTTTTAAATTCTGGTATGGTTCAAGCGCAGAATATGAAGCAATTGAAGACAAAGATGAACAGACTATTTATATGTTAAATGATTTATCTGACGAAGGTATTTCGGCAGGTAAGATTATTTATGATAATAGTTTAAGTGGCTTGGAAGCTGAAACTGTTCAAGACGCTATTGATATTCTTGTTGAAGATAAACAAGATAAAGTGGTCGGACAAATGGGTCAAATTGTTGGATTTGACGAAAATGGAGCATTAATTGCTCAACCTGCTCCTGTAAATGGGGTGCAATCAGATTGGAATACTGAAGATGAGGAAGATTTGGCTTATATTAAAAATAAACCAAGTATTGCAACTGATGAAGAAATTTTAGAATTATTTTTTGAAACAGACATGTTACCAGTAGTTACTGATACTGATGGATCAGTACTTACTGATGAAAATAATAATATCTTACTATGGTAAGGGAGGAAAAATATAATGGCAAATTTAAAAAGCATTACAGAATTACCCGTTGCGAGTTCTTCTAATGGTGTAAATTTAATTATTAATGATAATGGTGCTGCGAAGCAGATTGCTGCTAGTGCAGTTGGTGCTCAGGCCGACTGGGCAGAGACCAATGAGAATAGTCCTGCTTTTATTAAGAATAAGCCTGGTTCAAGTAAAGAGCTAGCATACGAATGGACTCCTGGTATTGATGAAGACGGAAATCCAATTACAGATGTTGATTTTTTTGTGCAAAATATTGATGACGATATGACTTGGTTAACCAATAAAATGGATGATTGTGATTTTGAAATCGTATTAGAGCAATATGCTTGCTATGAGGATTCTGATTCTGGTGACATGATTATAGATACTAATATTGAACATACTATTATGTTTGGTTCAGGGGATACTGGTTGTGCTTATGCTATGTTTGTAAAAGATAATTCTGTAAATATTGAAATGGTAAGAGCTAATTGCTAGGGCTTTATGCCATATTGGTCTGCAGACGGAATATAGTATCAATCTAGTGGAGCTAGTATAGCTATTTATAATAAAATGCAATTTAATATGGATAATAATTCACCCATATATGTTACTACTGGTGGTTGTATTATGATTGAGTCTTATCCAATTAAATCTATTAAAATTTATAAAATCACTTATTAAGGAGGACATATAAATGAGACAATTTATTAATGGTAAACTTTTTGAAATGGACGAAGAGAAAGTTGCAAAAATAAGATCTTATTTTGGCAATAATATGGCCCCTCGTAAAAATACCAGTGATTATGAAAATCGCATTAAAGAGCTTGAGAATACTGTTGCAGAATTGATGACTAAATTAGAAAGTGCGAAACAGTAATAATCTGGAGGTGAATTAAATGTCACTTATTACTAAAAATCAATTAGAGCTTGTTATTTAGGCATTTAAAAACCTATTATCTTTTAAAGCAGATAAAGCAGATATTGATGAAATTAAAGATGTAATTGAAAAAGTTACTCCTGATGATGCTTTATTTTTAGCTATTGATTTAGATTTTATTGACCCTGTTGTCAATGAGAATGGATTGTTCTTTACTGATGACAGCGGAAAGATATATTCTTTATAATGAAAAGGAGACGTAAATTATGGCTTATGAATTTACAAAATTAAGTAGCGTTGAAGCTGTTATGACCCCTTCTAACGATGCAAATGTATTAATTGAAGAAGATGGCGTTATTAAAAAAGCTCCTAAATCTGCTGTTGGAGGCGGCGGAGGTGGAGCCAGCCAAATTATGGAAGTAAGAATTGATGAAGTGGATGGAAGATGGCATTATATTAATTATGAAGATTTTAAAAAAATAGTTGATAATGATATGACATTATATATTATAGGATTAGATTATGATACTGTTTTTGAAATTAAAATTCCTCATATAGCATCATATTCTTCTTTCAGCACTAGTTCCGGTGTTGAATGGCATATTCTTAGAACCCTTGCTAATTATTATAGCAATGACTATGGAATGATGAATGTTTATGTTAACTATGGTATTGATCAAAGCACTGGAGAGCTTAATACATATCCAGGTTTTTCTTATTATGGAGAGCCAGATTAGTTCGAGGTTATTAGATGCTATGCAGAACCATCCATTTAATTCAGCTATTTGTCTAATTATTAAAGATGAAAATGATTATATAAATGAATGGCTTAATCATCATATAAATATTGGATTTTAGCATTTTTATATTTATGATAATGGGTCTAAAATTCCTGTAAAAAAAACTGTGGATAAAAATTATTTATCTTATTGTACTTTTATTGATTTTTCTAACGAGGTAAAATGGATTCAAGAAAAATGTTATCACCATGCTCTTAAAACTTGGAGAGGTTTTACAAAATGGTTAGCTTTTATTGATACCGATGAATTTATTTATTTGAAAAATAGTAATAATATAAATGATTTTTTAAAAGAATATGAAGAATTTGATGGCATTTACATGAAGTGGATTATGTTTAATGCTAATGGTTTAGTTAAAAAAGATTGCCAACCTCAACAAGAGCGTTTTACAGAAATTTCTAATTATATACCTGACGGTCCTATTGGAAAATCTATTATTTAGACGGAAAAAGTTTATAATATGGACTATCATTTTCCAAGAGGGGCGAGAGGATCTTTTAAGATGGTTGATAGTGATAAAAATATTGTAGAATCAGATTAGGTTAGAACAATGCCAACAGATAAAATTGTTGTAAACCATTATTTTACTAGAAGTTATGAAGAATGGATGGAAAAGATTAAAAGAAAATCTTGTGATTTATAGAGAAAGCATGAAGAATTTTTTCTTTTTAATCCAGATATGGAAAAAGTAATAAAAAATAATCTGGAGGTGTAAAATAGTGCATGAGTATATAAAAACACTTTTATCTGCTGTTAAAGCATGGGTTACAGGAGAGCTTCATGCTAGTGTGGCAGATTGGAATGAAAATAACCCATCCTCATTGAGCTATATTAAAAATAGAACTCATTGGGTGGAAAGAAAATTTGGAGAAGAAAATAATATTATCATTGATAATGCGAGTATTAATTGTTATGAAGACGGTTATGGCAACTCACCTGTTACTACTAATCCTTTTGAAATAGAATTAAATGTTGACGAAGCTTATTATGTCATATGGGATGGTATTGAATATGAATGCGTTTCATATATAGCAGTAGGCCCTAATTCCCCGTCCATTGGAAATGGACCTCTTGCAAATGCTGGTATTAAACATAATAATGAACCATTTTTTATAACAGTATATTAGGGACAGGTATTAGTTTTTAGTGATTCAGAAGGTCATCATACAGTAACAATTGGTACTAAGAAATTTATTGATACAGAAATTATTCATAAAATTGATCCTAAATTTCTTCCTGATGATAATAATGTTACTGGTGAATCTATTACTTTTAAAGATAAAATTAATGGATATGAATATATCGGAGAGATGCGTAATGGTAATTTTGTAACCTATTGCAAAACAGAATCTATTTAGATTAATACTTTTCCTCAAAAAATGAGATATACAATTGGTAGTTATATCAATCAAGAGGGTATGGAAGTTATTGCGATCGGGTAGAATGGACAAAATAATATTATTGAAAACTATGAATGTTCAAATGTACAAGAAAATGGATCTGTTATAATTACCTATAATGAAGCGGGCAATTGCTATGAAGTATCTTTTTAGGTAGAAATTATTAGCGTTGAAGAAGATTTAATTGATTTTGAATGGTATGAAAATGATGATGGAACATATACTTTAACAGAATGGAAAGGTACCTATAATGGAGAGCCTAGTACAAAATTAATAGTTCCTGATAATGATTTATATTATATAGGAATGGAGGGTTAATTATTAATGTTTTTTCAAAATTATGATAATATTATTACAGATATTATTATTCCTCAAAATGTTCATATTCCAGGCAATGTAATATATTGTGATTATATGCCAAATTTAATAAATTCGTTAATTGTTAGTAAAGACATTACTGAAATGTTCGAAACTTACTATGGATGTTATAATTTAGTTAGAAGCGCATGCGGTCCAAATGTAGTATCAATGAGAAATACATATTAGCGCTGTTATAATTTAACTGAAGCTGTATGTGGTCCAAATGTAGTATCAATGGGAAGCACATATTAGGGATGTGAAAGTTTAAAGGATGCTGTTTGCGGCCCTAATGTTACCAGTATGCCTACCACTTATTCTGAATGTTATAATTTAGTTAACGCTGCTTGTGGTCCCAATGTTAAAATTATGTCTGGTACATATTATAATTGTTATAATTTAAAGAAGGCTGCTTGCGGTCCAAATGTAACTAATATGTATTATACATATTAGGGATGTGAAAATTTAAAAAAAGCTGTTTGTGGTTCCAGCGTAATTAATATGGATGGTACTTATTATGAATGTTATAATTTAACCGATGCGGCTTGTGGTCCCAATGTTGATTACATGGGAGGCACTTATTATCGTTGTTTAAATTTAATTAATGCAGCCTGTGGTTCTAATGTTACTAATATGATTACCACGTATTCTCAGTGTTACAATTTAAAAAATGCGGTATGCGGCCCAAATGTTACTTATATGTATTATACTTATTATGGATGTGAAAATTTAATTAATGCAGCCTGTGGTCCAAATGTTCTTTATATGGAAAATACATATGAGTATTGCTCAAATTTAATTAATGCTGTATGTGGTCCAAAAGTAGACGTAATGTACGGCACATATAATGGTTGTTCTAATTTAAAAAATTCTGCATGTGGTTCTAATGTTACTTTAATGTATTATACATATTCATATTGTGGAAATTTAATTAATGCAACTTGTGGACCTAATGTTGTAAATATGACTGGCGCATATTATTAGTGTTACAATTTAAAAGATGCCATTTGCGGCAATAATGTTACTAAAATGTATTATACATATTATTATTGTTCAAACTTAAAGAATGCAGAAATAGGTGCTAATGTTTCAAATTTAGTGTATGCATTTTATGGATGCTCAAATTTACAGACTCTTAAAGTAAAATCATATTATCCTCCATATATAAGAAATTATACTACTTTTTACATGGTGCCAAATTCAATGACTGTTAAAGTTCCAATGAGTAGTGTTAGTACTTATTAGAGTACTAGTTATTGGAATAATTTTCAAATTGTACCAGATATGGAAATTCATATTTATGAATTAGAGAATGATATTTCAATAGCAGAAAATAAGTCAAAAGAAATTAATATTTAGTATCATGTTGATTATGATTATGATGATATAAATATTGATGAAAATATGATTGTCAATGTAGTCTCTAGTGATGAAACGTCATTAACCATTTCTAATGTATATTTTGAAAATAATTATATTTATTTTACTGCTACTACTGGAGAATTAGAAAGACTTGTTCCTGTTTTAATATCCGTATCCATAGGCGATGTTTCTAAAACTGCGGAAATAAATATTAAAACTGGATATTCTCCTTCAACCTATACCGCATCAAATGTTAGTGGAGCTTCTTATGGATTTGTATCTAATGGCGATTATTATGAATCAAATAATAAAAATGCACATGGTACTGCTGCACTTTGTAAAGTTGAAATTGAATCAAATGGCGAAGATAGATTATATATAGACTGCATTCAAACCAGTGAGTCTAATTATGATTATGGCTTAATCTCAAAATTAGATTAGACTCTTTCAAACAATTATTCTCATGATAGCGATGTATTTGCATCACTTCAAGGATTATATACCACTTCAAATCATACTATTGATTACGGAATAATTCCAGAAGGAAGTCATTTTATCTATATTAAATATAGAAAAGATGGAAGCGCCTCTTAGGGTAATGATAGCTTAAAATTCAAATTACGATTTGAAAGAGAAGGAGGTTGAAGACTTTGAGCTTTAAAGAATACGCTAGTAAAGATTATGCTTTTAAAAGACAGTGGGATAATGAAGACGCTGGTAAATTAATTAGAGTTAATGAAGAAGGCGTTGCAGAACCATGGAGAGTATGGTCCTCATTGACTTCTCCTCTTATTATGGCTGATTTAAAAACAGGTATTGAATATAATATTTATATTGCAGATGGAAAATTAATTATGGCTGCAGAAACTGTAGGTCTTGAAATTATTTCCTATCCCGATAGAATGAATTATTATTATGGAGATTCATTTGACCCTACTGGAATGCAAATTGGTCTTCGTTATCAAAATGGAGACATCCTTGAAATTGAAGATTATATTTATACTGAAGTTCTTGAAGATATTAATGGTATTATAAAAATTCAACACATTGATGATTTGGGTAGAGAGTATGAATTGGAATTTTCTGTTAATGTTGCAACTCCAGTCGAGCTTGAAATTATTTCTTATCCAAATCAAATGGATTATTATGCTGGAGAAATGTTTAATCCAGAAGGTATGATAATAGGTTTACGTTATAGCAATGGAGATGTAATTGAAATTGAAGGATATACTTACACTGAAGTTGTTAGAAGCAATGGTCGTATTGATATTGAATATATTGATAATTATGATGAAGAATATGATTTACAGTTTAATGTAAATGTTTATGCCTCTATTGTTGGAATTGAAGTAACTCAGATGCCAAACAAGATTGATTATTATTTAGACGATCCTTTTGATCCAACAGGCATGATTGTTGAAATTAATTTCTCTGACGGATCTTCTATTGAGTGTGATGATTACACATATGATCAAACCGTTTCTTTAGAAGGAGTTCAAATTTATTACACTGATGGATTAAATAATACTTATACTTGTGCATTAGCACTAAATGTAATTAATTTTAGTCCTACCAATCAATTAATTGACTTTGAATATTATTTTGATGAAACAGAAAATGTCTTTGTATTAACTGGATGGAAAGGAACTCTAAATGGAGTTTCATCTGGCACAATGCAAATTCCTGACAGCCCTTATGTTAAATTCTAACGGAGGTGAAAAATAAAAGATGTTTAACAATTTTAATACTAAAATAGTAAATGCTTATTTTCCTGCTAATTTAAAATGTTCTTCAACTGATTTTAGCAATTTATTTAATAGATATCGTTATAATAATTTAGTAAATATAATTTTGCCAGATAGCGTTACAAATATGTCGTATTTGGCTTATAATGGAAGTTATAATACAGCTAAAACTAATTTAACAAGCGTAACAATAAACAATCCTTCTAATATTACTGATATGTCATGGGCATTTTATTATGTATGGACCTTATAGAATGCTTTACCTTGCGGTTCAAACGTTATTAATATGGCTGGAACTTATTGTTATACCGCTGTAACAAATGCAACTTGTGGACCAAATGTTATAAATATGGCTAGTGCTTATTCTAGTAGTAAAGTAAATATTCCAGTGTTTGGCCCTAATGTATAGAATATAACTGGCTCTTATTCGAATACTCTAGTGGTAAATCCAATATATCCTAATCACTTATTTGACATGCCCAGTACTTATGCTGCTTGTTCTCAAATAATAAACCCTGTTTGCGGACCTCATATGACTAAAATGACTGAAACATATTACGGATGTACGAATATAATAAATCCAATATGTGGACCTAATGTTACGAATATGACTAAGACATACAGTAATTGCTATAATATAAAAACCGCAATATGTGGACCTAATGTTACAATTATGAATGGAACTTATGCAAATTGTATTAATCTTACTACTCCGGTTTGCCCCTCAACAGTTACACATTTAACAAACACTTATAGAGGTTGTACAAATTTAACATATGCTACAGTTGGTTTAAATGTTGTCAGTATGTATGGAGCATATGAGGGTTGTAAAAATATAACTGAAGCTATTTGTAGACCTAAAATTGTAAATATGTCTAATGCTTATGCTGGATGTAGTAATATTTCTAATGCGGTTTGCGGTTAGTCTGTTAGTGAATTTTCTTATGCATATGCATATTGTCCTAAAATTACTCAACCCGTTTGTGGACCAAATGTACGTTCTTTATTTGGCACTTATGCGGGATGTCCTAACATTCGAGGGAATTTTTATATATATTCAGACAATGTGGAATATATTTATAAGTGTTTTAATGCTAAACCATCTGTTCCTGTATTAAGTTGTTATGTACGTAAAAATACAAAAACAGCAAATACATTTTTGGCTCAATCTCCATTTGACACAAATAGTACTAGAATTGACCAATCTACAAATGACAGTGTACGAATCCTCTATGATTCCTCACATGGTTATGCAATTTATTTTGTTGATGATGTTGAACAAGCTAGAATTGAAAATGGAGATCCTGAAATAACATTTGTTTAATTATTTTTAAATAGATACCTGATAAAAATATTTATCAGGTATCTATTAAAATATACAATATTACTTTAAAAATAAAGGAGGCTAATTAGTTTGATTACAAAATCTGTATTCGCTTCTGAACAATATGTAGATGAAAGAATTAATGAAATTATTGAAAATGAAAGTTCTAATGTGTCTACCCCAGACTGGAGTTAGAACGATTCAACTGCTACAGATTATATTAAAAATAGACCTTTCTATGAAGATGAAAACGGCGTTCATGTTATTGACCCTAAATTTTTACCAGAACATGAACATTCAGAGATAGAAAATTTAATCAGCTAGGAAATTTCTAAATTAGAAACTTATGTTTCTAATGAAATTCAAAAAATCCCTGATGTATCCACTCCAGATTGGAATGAGAACGATCCTACCTCTGCTGGATATATTGAGAATCGACCTTTTTATACTTCTTCTTCTGAAACCGATTTAATTGTTTTCAGTACCAGTAATAGTGATTGGCACATTAATAACAATGGACCTATCGCCTCAGGAGAGTTCTATAATACAAGTTATGTTAATACTTTCACAATTGGAGAAACTTATACCGCAGTTATCAACGGTGTAAAGTACACCGATGTGGCTAAAGATGCTACTGCCGAATGGGGTTCCAGCGCAGTTGCTATTGGACAAGTTGAAAGTTTATTAACTGATGATATTACTAACTTTACCTATACTATTATCAATAGTGATAATATGTTAATGGTATATTATAAGTCTGATGTAGCTCCAACAGAATGCCGTTTAATATCTTTTAGTGAGCAAATTTAGAAAATCGATCCTAAATATCTCCCAGATATGAATGTGGATATGACCGGCTATGCGACAGAAGAGTTCGCTACTAATGCGGCCGCGGCAATCAAAGATGACCTTCTCAATGGAGCAGGCGAAGCTTATGATACACTTAAAGAGCTTGGAGAGTTAATTGATGAAAATCATAACGCACTCGGAGCACTTGAAACTATTGCAAATGGCAAAGCTGATGCAGAACATACCCACGATGATAAGTATGTCACCAAAGACGAAACTAATGCTATTTAGTTAATCACCATCGAGGAAATCGATCAAATCTGCAATACAGGCATCCAATTTGCCAATTTAGATGAGGTGAACTTTTAATGGAAAAAATTAAAGTTATCACCGATAGAGATAATCTTATTGCTATCGCAGAAGCAGTAAGAAGTAAAACCGGCAATACTAATAATATGACTATAAGAGATATTATTAATGGTATTAATAAATTAAGCATTCCTAGTGAGTCTGAAGGATCTAGTGGTGGAAGTAGTAGTAGTGGTTAGAATTTAACTAATGAGATTACTATTCAAAAACAATTAATTTCTCGTCTTAATTAGATTTTAGGAATTAAAAAAGAAACAGATGAAGAAGACCCTGATAGTGAAATTGATACTTTTACAGCTTCTGCTTCTGGACGAGTACCTGAATATGAACATGGCTATGCGGTAGCGGTATTATAGAATATTTTTACTACATCTGTTACTGGAATAATTGAATAAGGAGGTATATTATTTTGGATTATAAAAATGAATTAAAAGAAAATAATGCCGACCTTGAAATTATTATTGAGTTATTAAACTCATTACCCGACCTTGATATTCCAAGTAGTGGTGGCAAAGGTGGAAAGGTATTTTCATCTTCAGCCTATGGTATTGTTCCTGAGTATGAACATGGTTATGCTACTGCGATATTAAGTAATATTTTTGAAACTTCTGCTATTGGAGCAGTTGTTGAATAATGGAGGAATAATTAAATATGTTTACTAGAATATTTTATCGAGCATTGGCTCATAGAATTGCTTTTGCAAATGGCTATACTTTTTTTGAAAAAGATATAAGTGGATCTTCAAAAGCTCTTACCAGTGGATTATATACTTTATTTGATAGTTTTTCTAACGATGTTTGCAATGTTCGTTCAGGATATACTACTCTAAATGGTAATGGTATATATTTTGGAGATGGAGATGATCCTTTATCAATCGAAGACTATAAGCTTTCTGGAGAATGTTTTTCAACTTTTACAGCTTCCTACTCTAAGGTAATGAATGATAATGGAACCACAACTATTACATATACTTTAACTAACACTGGAGAAGAATCTTTTACTGTTAAAGAAGTTGGAGTTGTTTCTTATTTTTCTAGTTCACCTTATGGTTATTTCTTAACTTATAGAGATTTACTCGAAGAGCCTATCACTATTGAGCCAGGTGGAGTTGGTCAAGTCACCCTTACTTTTGATGTAAACGTCCCATCTTAACCAATCATGACAACCTACATCCTAAACCTACTTGATTTATGGTTCGCCCTATTTCTTACATCGATTGAACTTACCCCAGCGAACCCATTATTTCGCAACCCAGATACAATTCCACTTATGATTATCTATAAAGTATTTGTAATTGGTGGTTTATTATTATGGTTGTCTAATCGAAAAGAACGTATTGCCCACATAGGCCGAGTAATTTGTCAAACGGCCTATGTGGTCATTACAGGGTGGAACATAATTTGCTTTTGTATAATTTTATATACAGAGGCTTATTTAATTTAATATCGTAAAAAATAATTTTTAAGGAGGTCAATAACATGGCAAATTCATCTTTATACGCCGCATTTGAAAGAATGTGGCAACACATGGTCGCCGTCTTTAATACTAAAGCAGACGTTGACCATAATCATGATGATGTTTATTGTACTCAAACAGATATTGACGATACACTTGCCACTGAAATAAATCCTATTACTGACGAGGAAATTGATACTATCTTCGGTCAAACAATTTCTTATGCCAGTTAGGAGGTCTTTTAATGAAAGAGATTATTGTAGCTGAACGACAAGATTTTATTGATGTCGCTAATGCGATTAGAACCAAAGCTGGTTCTAGTGTACAATTATCATTCCCAGAAGGAATGATTGAGGCTATTGAAAATATTAAAGTTGGAAGTTCAGGTGGTGGCTCATCCAGCGGAAGCATCACTTTAAAACCTGACTATTTAGACATTCCTGAGATTTATAAACCTTATATTGCATATGCTAAACGGCAATACACAGGCTCTTACGAATATTTGGCCGTTTTAGATTGGCGTGAGCATGTTGCAGTAATGTTTATTCTTGACAATTTCGGTATTGATGAATATGAACCTGAAATGTCAGAGTTTAAAGCGCATGGTTGGATTTCTTATTCCTATGATAGAAATACAGAAGAATGGACTTTCAATGATTGGCGGAATGAAACATCCACCGGTGGCAATTATGTAATGAATATTAAATATTCATCTACCTACTGGGAATATGATGGACAAGTAATTTGGCCTTATAACATTAATGAAGAAAACTCTGATTTGGTTTATAGACCAAATGTTTGGAATGATGAAGGTGAGTATTCATTCTTTTATTTAGATTTCTTGAAGCCTGTTGCCAGTTTCTCACCTGCTCAACTTATGGAGTGCGTAATGGTTCATGGCAATGGCACAGAAATTAATATTACCAATGTTGAAAAAGT
>JAEIGA010009867.1_pt1 | contig 14458 bp, 10 predicted proteins | sample 9270691 | NCBI WGS metagenome assembly JAEIGA01 (sample SAMN17057246, study PRJNA624740) | gut metagenome | biome: biome; isolation source: fecal sample | host: Bos grunniens | place: China: Xizang | collected 2019 | reverse complement strand
GAATATCTTTGAGGTTGATAAGTGGATTAATACCACTCGTGATGCTAATGGGGGGATTATTTCGCCAGAATTTGCTATGGAAATTTTATCTAAGACTAACCACTTTGGGCATATCAAAAAAGTTTTGAAGAATATTAAAGATAATTGCACAACTACTGAAGAATTGATGCCATATAAAGAGTTTATTTTATCTTGTGTTGATGAGCGCGAAATGAGTAAAGAAGCATTAACTTTGTTGTGTGAGATGGCAGAGGATATTGGTTGCACAGAAGAGTTTGAGAAACTTAATGCAAAAGATAAGCATTATGATACTAAGGCTTGTGATAAGCTGGTAACAATTAGCTCTCAAGAAGAGCTTAAGGCTCTAAAAGGAACAAATTTAGAGGTTTTATTTTATCAAAAAAATGAAGATGGGCATGAGAATGAGAGATATATGATTTTAGATGCAGATTTTGCTTGTGCTAAAAAGTTGAGATTTAATAAATTCGCCAATATTCATATTCAAGGAGGCGAAAATTTTCCTAAAGAAATTGATTTTTCTAATTGCTATGCAATTTTGGTAAATTATGCAGAATTTAATGGAGATGAAGATATTAAATGGGCTAGCTTAAGTACTATGTATTCTGTTAGAAATATTCCAGCTAATACAGATTTATCTCATTGCAGCAGTATTGTTCTTGAACATTGCAAATTTTGTAAAGATGGTGAGCTAAAATTAGGAGGCGTTTGCGATACAGATTTTAGTTATTTTCCTAAAAAAGTTGATTTATCTAATTGTAGTGCTGTTTATTCAGAATTTCCTGTTAGTTTATATGGAGTTGAAGAGCTTAAGCTTAAAAATAAATCTCAGAAATCAGCAATTATGGCAAAGTTTGAAAAATATGAAGGTAAGATAATTTATGAAGAGGTTGAAAAAGAGATTAGCTTTGCTGATAGATTTAAGAAATTTTGGGGAAGAGAGGTTGGATAAAGGTAGATGTTTGTAGAAATTGATAATAGCGAGCTTTCTGCTATAAATATAGATAAGGAGATAAAAGTTAGGCGTAATGATATTGGTCAGTTTACGCCAGAGCTTGCTATGTGGGTTTTATCTAAAACTAATCACTTTGCAAACATTAAATTCGTGATAAAAAATATTAAGCAAAAACCTAAAGAGGAGTGGGGAAAATATAAAGAGTTTGTGTTATCTTGTGTGGATGGACGTGTGCAGTCTGAAAAAGCTATTGAGGAATTATTAGAGATTGCAAAGCATGGTGGGTATGAAGAAGAATTTAATAGAGTAAATGAAAAGCATAAGATTTATGGGTATGAGTTGTGTAAGTGTGTAAATGTTAGTAGTGTTGAGGAATTAAAAGAAGCTATTGCTAAAGGAATGTTTGTATATAAGGCAGACTTGACTACTCCTAAATATAATGAAGTTGATTTAAGAAATTTGGATTTTAGCAATGTTTATGAGATGAAGTGTAGAGGTAATGCGGATTGGCATTTTTCGGGGTCTGTTTTGCCTAGTCGTTTATCTTTAGATGTTAAAAAAGCAGGACTTGAAGAGTGTGATTTTAAGAAAGTTTGTCATTTAGATTGCTGTAATAGTTTTTCTGGCGAGATAATAGTTGATATGTTCAAAGCAAAGAATTTATCTTCTAAGGTTGATTTGACCGGTATTGATGATTTATCTTTGGCAGCTTGTGATTTGAGCGGTTTTGAAGAGCTTAAGTTTAAGGAATATGCTAGGGTTAATTTATCTAGAGCATATAATTTGCCTAAAATTATTGATGGTACTGAGTTTTATGCAGATATTAGCTTATATAATGCTGATTTGACAGGGGTTGAAAAGCTTTTCTTGTATGAAAATGCTAAATTAGCTGGAGCAAAAAATTTGCCTAAAATCTTAAACTTTAAGTATTTGAATAATGTGCTTTTGGATGCTTGTGATTTGACTGGAGTTGAGGAAATAACTTTTGTTAATTGCAAGAGGGTTGATATGGGGACTTGTTATAATTTACCTAAGGGGTTAGATTTTTCTAAATGTGATGATGTGTGTTTGAATGCAGCAGATCTTAGTGGGGTTGAGAAAGTTATTTCTTGTGTGAAAAATATGGAGTTTAATGAAGCCCAAAATTTGCCAAAGGTTTTGGATTTAAGAAATTGTGCAGATGTGTTTTTTCAAAGGGCAGATTTATATGGTGTTGAGGATATTAAGTTTAAGGATGGTGGAGATGTTGATTTTTCGCGAGCTTCGGGTTTGCCTAAAAAGTTAGATGTTTCTATGTGTGGTTTTGCGGTATTTAGTGAGTGCGATATGACTGGAGTTGAAAGTATCAAATTTAGAGATAATATACAGATGAAGCATTTTATGGAATTGGCAATGAATTTTGATGGTAAGGTTGAATATAAAAATCTTCATGTTTTAGGTGATACTTTAAGAAAAGAAACAATGAAGATTATGGAAAAACTTTATGAGGTGGAGAACTGAGATGTTTGTAAAAATTGATAATTATAAAAATGCATTTGATATTGATGCCTTAATTAACAGAACTAGAGATACTGAAGGTATTTCTCCGGAGTTTGCTATGGAATTGTTGCGTATGGGAAATTACTATGGCAATATTAAAAAGGTTTTGCATTGTATTAAAAATTTAGACGAGAGCAAATGGGGAGAATATAAGGAATTTGTATTATCTTGTGTGGATCGTAGAGAGGTATCTGCAGAGTGTTTGGGTATATTAAGTGATTTAGCAAAAGCTGGTGGATATGAGAAAGAGCTTAATGTAATAAATGCTAAAGAAAAAATTTATGATGCTAAGAGGTGTAAAGTATGCTATCGCGATGGGAAGTATGTTCAAGAAGATTTATCTGGTTTTGATGTGCTTTATTGTGAGCATGATTATGAGGTGTGCGTTTGGGATTCAAAATTGCCAAAGATTGTAGACTTTTCAAAGTGCAAGAAGGGCATAGAATTTATGATGACTGATTGTTCTGCAGTTGAGAAGTTTGTTTTTGCTGATAATAATGATAATACAGTTAGGTTTGCTCATATTGGAAGAACGATAGATAATAAGAAAAAAGGGGCTTTTCCTAAAGTTTTAGATTTATCTGAGGCAAATCGTGTTTCATTTGATATGTGCGATTTTGCGGGGGTTGATGAGATTAAATTTAAGTCTGGATCTGTGATTGCATTTATATTTACATCTAGTCATCCTAAAAAATTAGATTTTTCTATGTGTTCTGATTTGGTGGGAGATTTCCATGCCTCTGAGGTTGAGGAGCTTGTTTTTAAAGATCAGATTTATGCAGAAGTGTTTATGCAGCATATTCATAATTTTAGTGGAAAAATAACTCTTTGCGAAGAATTGGAAGAAGAGGTTGAAAAGTCTAAAAAAGAGAATGGTAAATCATTATTGAAAAAGATTTTTTCGATGAAGAAAGAGATGTAAGGAAGTTAGGAGGATATTTGATGCGTAAGTTTTTGATTGTTATGGCTGTGTTGGTAATTTCTTTTAGTGCGGTGGCTAAGAGAGATTTTGCAGTGTATAGCGAATTGCGATGTGAGAATAATAAATGCTTTGATTTAGAAAGTGATGAACCTTTTACTGGAGAAGTTCGCTCTTATTATGATAATGGAGTTGTGAAATCTAGTGTGGAGTATAAAGATGGATTAAAAGATGGGGCAACTCATTATTTTTATGGTAATGGAAATGAGAAAAGGCAGGAAGTTTATACCAATGGTGTTATTCATGGTATGATTACAGAATATTATGATAATGGTAATCTCAAATTTGAAGTTGAGTTTGATAATGGGATGAGAAATGGTGCTTTTCGTTCTTATTATGAAGATGGTCAGTTAAAAGTTGAGGAAGAATATATCAATGGTAAAAAAGAGGGCAGAGCTCGTAAGTATAGTAATCGTGGTAAATTAGCACGAGAGGCTTTTTTTGAAAATGGCAAACTTTTGGGCGGGGTTTGTATTTCTTTTGATGGTAAAAAGAGTAATATTACGCAAGAAATGATTAACGCGTATAATAAGATTGGAGTTGTTCCTTGTGATAAATAAAGACTAGTTAAAAACTAGTCTTTATTTATGAATGCTTCGTATTTTGTTATGATTTCTTTGGTTACATCTTCAATGCTTTGGTTGGCATTTATAATAATGAAGCGGTCTGGATTTTGCTTAGCAAGTTCTAAGTAGCCTTGACGTAAGCGTTCATGGAACTCTATATCAACATTTTCAAAGCGTAGTTCTTTGGTATCCATTGATTGAGATTTTTTGAAGCTTCTCTCTAGTCCAACTTTTACATCAATATCTAATAAGAAGGTTACATCTGGTTTGAGTGGACCGGCAACAATTTCATACAATGAGTCCATAATTCTTGTGGTTCTGAATTTGTTTGAGCCGTAGAATTGGTAGGCTATTGTTGAGTCGTTATAACGGTCTGATATAACATATTTTCCAGCATTTAATGCAGGTTGTATCACTTGAGTAATATTGATACGACGGTCTGCATAAAATAATAAGATTTCGGTTATTTCATCAAATTTATCTTTGTCGCCTTCTACAAGTAGTTTACGGATTTGTTTGCCGACATCTGTGCCACCAGGTTCTCTAGTTAGGACTACTTTTTTGTTTTGAGACTGCAAATACTCCATAAAACGTGCTATTTGTACAGATTTTCCTGCACCTTCGCCACCCTCAAATGTGATGAACTTACCGCTCATTATGGTTTACTCCTTATTGCCAAAGATAAAATATTTTAGATTTGTGATAAAGCGATTGATTGGGCCAACTTTTGCAACATTATCTTTGGCTACTAATGGGATTTTTTGAACAATTTTATCGCCATAGCTAATAACTAATTCACCAATTTCATCACCTTTGATAACTGGAGCTTTGATAGGTGTGTAGTAAATTGCTTTTGAAGTATATTTATTTTTTGTGCTTTTTTTGATGGTTTTTACTACATCATCTGCAACCACTGCTTGTACGCTGTTTTGTGTTCCGTACCATACAGGAACATCAGCTATGATTTGATTTTTTGTGAAAAATTTGAAGTTATCAAAGTTTGCAAAACCCCATGTGATTAAGCTTTCTGATTCTTCAGAACGTTCTTTATTGCTTTCTAAACCTGCTACAACTTCAATTAGTCTTCTGTTTGAACGAACTGCAGATCCTGTTAGGCAGAAGCCTGCTTCATCTGTGTGGCCGGTTTTTAGACCATCAGCTCCATTCATGCTATATAGTAATGGGTTGCGGTTACCTTGTCTGATACCATTATATGTAAATTCTTTTTCTTGGAAATAGTGGTAGAATTCTGGGAATTCTTTAATGATACGACGGGCAAGTTTGGCTAAGTCTTCAACAGAAAGTTTGTGCTCTGGATGTGGAAGACCTGTTGCATTTACAAAGTGTGAGTTTGTTAAACCAATTTTTTCAGCTGTTTCATTCATGTGAGCAGCAAATTCTGCCTCTGTGCCGGCAAGATTTTCTGCAATAACAATGCAGGCATCATTACCAGATTGAATGATAATGCCTTTAATTAGGTCTTCAACTCTTACCATTTGGCCAATTTTTAGGAACATTGTAGAACCACCTGATGCAGCACCACCTTTGCGCCATGCATTTTCACTTACTTTGAATGTATCTTCTAATGAAACTTCGCCTTCTTTGATTTTGGTTAAAAGTTCATATAATGTCATCAATTTACTCATTGAAGCAGGGGCAATTTGTTGTTGATGATTTTTTGTAAATATGTATGTGCCTGTTTCATAGTCCATTAAGATTGCATTTTTAGCTTTTGTTTCAAATGCATTGGCTTGGCTAATGAATGCTAGGGCTGAAACACTTAGTGCTAGAGTAAATAGTTTTTTATAAGTCATAGTATGTTTTCTCCTAACCTTGTATAATTGATACATCTGAATGACCGTAGTCTAATAAGCGGTCCAAAATTTTTAGGGCTTCGTTTCTGCTATTGTATGCACCTAGGCGAACTCTGTATATGCCATCTTTACTTAAATAAGCTTCAAAAATGGATACGTTACCGAATCGCTTCATGCTATCTGCTAGAGATTGAGCTTTTTCATAGTCTGAAAATGCACCAACTTGAACAAAAAATGGCCCTGTTTCAACAGGTTGTATTGTAGTGTTTTCAGCTAATTTAAGAGGTTTGTTTATGGTAGTAGCAGAAGTTGTTGCTGTTGAAATTTTGTTGGTTGGTAAAGCATCGGCATATGTTTTTGATTTGTTATTATTTGATAACATAGCTTCTTTTAAGGCTTTACTTGCCTCTGCTAAAATTTCTACTTTAACTTTGGCTGTGCCTTGGTTTTTGTAGCCTAATAATTCGGCACCTTTTTCTGATACGTCGATAATGCGATTTTTTACGTATGGACCGCGGTCATTAACGCGAGCGATAATAGATTTGCCATTTTCTAAGTTGGTTACCTTTACAATTGATGGTAATGGCAATGTGCGGTGAGCAGCAGTAATGGCTCGCATGTTGTATGTTTCGCCATTAGCGGTGCGCTTGTCATGAAAATCATCTCCATACCAAGAAGCAATACCTGTTTCAGAATAAGAATAATCTTCTTTGGGAGTATAGGTTTGTCCTAGTACAGTATAGGTTTTACCAACTTTATAGTATCCGCCATCTTCTTTTATGGCTTCAACTTCTTCTGATAGGTTGGCATAGTTTAAATCATTTGGCTGTGATGCGCAACTTGTTAGCATTAGTACAGCACAAAAGTTTAGTATATATCTTTTATTTAGAATAGTCATAGTCAATATCCCTTGTTTAGCTGTATGCTAGTTATAAAATAGTGGCTTGTAAAGTTGTTTTGAGGAGTTGTCAAAAGCTTATTTTAGGTGTTGTAAAAATTTTTTTGACAATTTTAAAGTTCTGTCTTATTATAGCAAGGAAATCCTTAATAAAAGGTAAGGGAAAAGGGAATATTATGAATAAATATCAGTTATTTTGTGGAGTTTTAGGTGCATTAGTTAGTGCTAATGCGCTTGCTTATGATGTGATTAAAGCCGAAGATGAATATCTTGTTAAAGATGTTGTTAAAGTTGGTGATGATAATTATGTTGTTGAAACTAAGAAAAACATTGAAGTTGTGCCAGTTTCTAATCTTAAAGAAGATGAAACTTTGGTTTTGGATGATGAATTTATTGGCGAATCGGTAAGACCGGAGCCTGTTGTTGAAGAAATTTCTCATCCTCGTAATCGTTATCTTAATGGCGAAACAGCACAAGATACATTAAAAGAAAAAACAGATAAAAAAGCTGTTGAAGTTGTGGCAGAAGATGGCGAAGTATTTGTTGTTGATCAAGGTGAGTTTGAAGATATTCAAGACTTTGAGACTAAAGAAGACTATGTTGATGGTATCAATGAATGCTATGATAATGTTAGTACAGAATTAAAACGTGAAATTTCTATGTATGATGGAGGTTTTAGATCTAGTTTAGGTCGTATTTCTAATATAATGGCAGATGTAAACCATTGTTATGAGCAGATGGGTTATGCAATTATTGCAGATTACTACAATGGTGATACTTATATGATGAAGAATTTTGATGAAGAAAGCAAAAAATTCTATGTTTCTGGTAGTGATGTAAATTTTGATCCTAAGTTCTGTGATGAAAATTGTTCTGTTAGAGCAATTATTGAAGCGCAGATAGCTAAATTTGCAGAGTTTAGAGTTTATTTAGCTAAGCTTTTAGATAATAAATAATAAGGTATTTGATTGATATGGCAGAAAAAGTTTATCCTAACCAAAATTCATATCTTATTGGACATGATAAAGAGCTAGAATTGTTTTTGTCTGCCTTTAATTCTAAGAGTTTGCATCATGGGTGGTTAATTACTGGTGATGAGGGAATTGGTAAAGCTACTTTAGCATATAAAATAGCTAGATTTTTGTTATCGGCTGAAGATGGTAAAGAATATGAATCTCTTGAAATTGCTCCCGATAGCTATATTTTTTCGCAAGTGGTTAATAAGTCTCATCCTGACTTTAAGGTGTTGGAAAGAGATTTTATAGATACAGATAAGAAAAAGCTTATTAAAGCAATTAATCAAGGTGAAGAAATTGATGAAGAGATGAAGCAATCTCTAAAACGTTCAGCGGTGATTAAAGTTGAAGATGTGCGTAATGTGGTTGAGTTTTTATCTAAAAAATCTTTCAATGATAATTGGCGCGTGGTTATTGTTGATAGTGCTGACGACTTAAATACATCTTCTGCAAATGCGCTGTTAAAGATTTTGGAAGAGCCTCCACTTAAAAGTATTTTAATTCTTATTTCTCATAACCCAGGTAAGCTCTTGCCTACTATTCGTTCTCGTTGTGCAAGGCTTAGTCTTAGTCCACTAAAAGATGTTGAAGTTGCATCTTTGTTGCGTAGATATATGCCGGAGCTTAAAGAGCAAGAGGTGCAAGGGCTTGCAAAAATTTCTTCTGGTAGTATTGGTAAAGCTATGAAGTATGCTGAGAATAATGCACTTCAACTCTATGAAAATATTAAGAAAATTTGTTATGCAGGTGATAAGGCAGATGGTAATTTGCTTTTAGAAGTTGCAGAGCAGGTAGCTTTTGATGAAGATTGTTGGGATTTATTTCAAGAGCTTATTTGTCGTTTTATTCACGATAATCTAAAGGATGCTAAAGATTTTCGTAAATTATATGAAGCCTATGAAGAGGTTTTGAAAATTTTAGATGATGTTGGTCGCCTTAATATGGAGAAGAGGCAGGCTATGTTGGTTATTTTTTCTTCTATATCCAAAGGTTTAAATGGGTAAATTTTAGCATTGAGAGGGCAAGAGGGGATATGCGAGTAAATCGCGGTTAATTTTTTGCATAAATAGCCTCTTGTTCGATTATTTGAATGTTTTCTTTTGTTTTTGTTGGTTTGTTACGTTGGTAGATGTGTTTATTTAATTTTGCGATACCTTTTTTGTAGCTACTAGCTATTTGTTGTATTTCAAGCATGTCGCGGTATTGTTTGAGTCCATCACCAGCAAAATCATAAATTTCAGCATATTGTATTTCAGATACACGTTTACGGAGTGACCATTTGGGGTAGATTGGAGTGCCAGTATATGAGGTATAGGTTTCTGGTTTGTAGTCTGCATCATATATGGTTTTGTTATTAGTTCTGCCATTGATTTTTTCTTCTACTTTATTACGTGAAGCATTGTTATCTATTAGTTTTTGTGCTTCTGTGATATTTTGAGCATAACATTCGATATCTTTGTTCATATATTTGCTAAAGTTTATACCACCTATTGTGTATACTGTATCGAGGTAGTTTTGATAGTTTTTATTGTTTTCTTGTAGAGTTGCATAGTTATGAATACAAAAAACACCTTCAATAACAAGATTGTTTTTTTTGTGATATTGTGGGGCTTTGTTTTTCATCCAAGATTGTTGGATGTAGTTGGCAATAAGTTTCATTTCTTTATCAAAATCTTTGGGAGAGGTTGATAAGGGGTCTATTCTGTTATCTTCAGTAGATTTTAGTAAATTAGCATAGAATTCAAAGTTAATTCCCATGGCTTCAATTACTTTATTTCTTTCTTGTTGAGAGGGAGCTTCAATATACATTTGGCGTAATTGTAAGAGCTCAACTATGCTTGCAGAAATTTCGTTATGGCAGAGGGCTTTGTAGTGTTGTTCTAAGCTCATGGGAGTATTGGGTAGGTCAAATAAGCTATTATCACGGTGTTTTTGTTCATGAGCTAAGAGTGAGGTTTCATGTATTTTGTTATGATCCATGTAGAGATAATGGTTTTTAGTTACACTTTGTTTGTTTTTTGAAAAATATGCGGCAATATTATTATATGTAAATATTGTATCTACCTGATAATCTATGGTTCTTGTGGGGAGGGTGTGTAGTTCGGTATTTTCTTTTGTGGAGATATTGCTACCTTTTTCTTTGGCATTGGCAGAACTTGGTGCTCCTAGAGTTGCGGCAAAAATAAGAATACAGGAACTTAGACGTTTAATTCTAGCCCATTTTTTATGAGAGTCTCTTTTTAGTTCTTTTTTTAGCTCACTCATACTTTTCTCCCAAATATGGGATAGTGTAGCATAATTTAATGATTATTACAAGTGATTTTTGGCCTATTTTTTACTTGTTTTTAATGTCTTTTTATGGTATAATATTGGCATGTTTTAGGGAGTATTAAAATGAGTGATTTAAAAAATGAATTAAAAGTAGATTCTCATTCTAGATGGGCAAAGATACGTAGAAAACTGCTAAATTTTAGTATGTATTTGCCAATGACTGTATCTGTTTTGGGAACACCAACACCTGCTAAGGCTCAGGTAAGGATTGGCGAAGATAGTAATAATAAACCATCTACAGAAAGAGTAGAGGGTTATACTCGTGTAGTGGATTATCAGGTTGATACATCAAGAACTTTTGATACTGCTCTGGCATATTTTTCAGCAACTACGAATTCAATTACAGCAAATTATGATGGTAATCAAACAAATACAAAAAGTAGTTTGTCTTGTAATATAGCTCATGAAGCTAATCATAGAGATATTCATCTATCAAAATTAAGAACAGCTCCAATGAGTTTGGAACAAAATTATAAGGTAAATTGTCATGAAGAGATTTCATCATATATTGTTGGTGCTATGCAGGTAAGACAAGAATATCTTGAGGCAAAAACGGATGCTGAAAGAGAGAGTATTGAAAAGGCAAATACTCGTTATAGTTTTTATTTTGATGCATTAAGAAGTGGGGAGATTACAAATAAACATTCTAACGAAGTTGAATTTGATGCAGAAATGAAGTTTATAGCTCGAAATGTGCAAAAAATATTTATGGATGGAGTTGAATCTGGTAATTATGATAGACAGATGTATGAACAAGTTATGATATTTTTTGATGAGCATGATTATAAAGATATGAAGCCAAATGATGAAAATTATCAGGCATATATTAAGCAAGCATATAATATTGGTGGTTTAGATTTTAGCAAATATTTAGATGATATTGAGTGTAAGAACGGAAGTGTTATTGAAGCCGATAAGTTGATACAGTTAAATGTTAATCGTAGTCAGATTAATGATGTGCTTGTTTTAAAAAGTACTTGGGATGATAAAGTGGCAAAGGAAAGAGAAGATGCAGAATTTTTAGCTGATATGGGAGTTACTTTAAAACCTTATAAACCAATGAGTTTAGAACAGGTTACTACATTAACTTATGATAGATCACGAGTTAAAGAAATTCATAGTATTATGAATGCTAAATTTAGGTTTTTTAATGCTAGTTCAGACGAGGAGCGACAAGCTTTGGGTGAGAAGATTAGTAATGAAAATGCAAAAAAATATTATGAAGCTTTGATGCGTGGAGAAATTAAGACTTCTAATGAGCGTTTATCTGAAGATGATTTGAATTTTATCAATAACATGAATTACTGGGTTTCTTATGAAGATTGTGCAGATAGGGCAGTAAGTCATTTGAAAACACATGGAAATAATGCAGTTAGAAATGATGAGAACTTTGAGGCAGAACGTTCAGAAATTTATACTATTGGTGGAATTGATTATTCTAAGGATATTAGCCCGGCTCCTATTCAGATTAAAGGATTAAATGTTATTGAAGCAGATAATATGCTTGAAGGAAATGAAGATGTATATAAGGTTCAGACATTTTTAGAGACTTCAAAAGGTATTTTTGATATTTTTTATGATAAAGGTGAGATAAATTCTGATTTGAGTCCGGCACAGCAAATGCGAATTGCTGAACATAAATTGTTTTTACAAAATATGATGCTTAAGAACGGTGCATCTAGTGTTGAGAAATTAGCAAAATATATGGATAGGTCTATAAAAAATTTTGGTAAAGAGCTTAAGATGGGTGAGTGTTGTTCAAATTATTTATTTAAAAGCAAAGAAATTATAGATGATATTGCTGAAAGTTATAGTTCAAGATTTAATATTCCTAAGGATAATGATAAGTTATATCAAGAAGAATTGGCTAAAGTTTATACGGTGGACGGAGTTAATCTTCTAGAGCATTTTGATGGTAATATAGAAGATGCTTTGCCTAAGTTTGCAGGTGTTGAGGCTATTAAAAATGTTGCGCTTGAAAAACTAGCTAATTTAACGCTTAAGGATAAGATAAATAATAGAAATGCTCAAAAAGAGGAATATTATAGATTTAAGTTGGTAGAGAATAGCAATAACTATGATGATCCTATATATAGAACTTGGTCAGAAGATATGAGAGTTTCTGATGTGCAGTATATTGAGATTTATGATTTTCGCTCTAATATTTTGAAAGATCAAAGAGATTATGTGGAATTAAAAGGTCTTAGTGCTTCATTGGAAGCTAAAAGTGAGAAGTTTGATAATTCGCTTGATGAAAGTTTAGCTCGTAGAGAGAGTAATACTAAACAAGTAAATAAGATGGTAGATAGTAAATTAGAAAAATTGGATCTACGCGATTTATAGAGAAACTTTTTATTTGAATTTTGATTTGTTATATGGTATCATTTTCTAAACTTTTGGATGTTAGAAAATGGCGGAAATAAAAAGAGAGTTAAAAGGTGATTCCCATTTTAGATGGGCAAAGATTCGCAAAGGACTTTATAAAGCCGGACAGTACGTGTCTGTGGCTTTGGTCACTTTGGGCGCTGTTGACATGTCAAAGTATTTGGCGCCATCTGATGATAAAGTTAAAGAACCTATTGAAAATGTTGAAGGTTATTTGAGAACTGTAGATTTTCAGGTGGATACACTTAGTGAAAGCCTCAATAATAATGCTTATTTTGTTTCAAGCAGAAATGCAATTGTATCAAATTATGTTTTGGGGGAGGATAATACATATAGTCAAAGTAAATCTACAGCGGCTCATGAGGTTAGACACAAAGATAATCATTTATCTAAGCTAAAAAATAAACCTATGAGTTTGGAGGAACACTATAAACTTTGTTGTCATAATGAGATTTCGGCTACGATTGCAGAGCTTTTACAGGTTAGACAAGAGTATATTGATAATCCTACAGAAGAACATTTGGCAGAATTAGAAAAACAGAACCCAAAGTTTGGTTTTTATTTTGAGGTTTTAAGAGCTGGTGAAATTAGTGTTAATCATCAAAATGTAGAAGAGTTTGATAAGGAGATGAAATTTATTGCTAAAAGCACTCAGAAAATGTGGTTAAAAGATTATGAGAGTTTTTATGATAAAGATCATTGTATGATGACTAGATATTTTCTTTCTATACATGATTATAAAGATTTGAAATCTAATCCAGAGAATTATAATGCCTATAAAGATTTTGCATATAATATTGGTGGGATAAACTTTGGTGAATATATTGAAGAGTTTGAATGTGGTAATCCTAATCTGAGAATAGCAGATGGTATGATTGCAAATGATTCTCATCGTGATGATGTGTTGTTGCAAATAGCTCCTTTGGTAGAGACTTATTTGGCTTCTAGTGTAGATTATGAAGTGCTTCCTAGGTATTTGCCTATGAGTTTGGAGCAGGTGGCTAAATTGCAATATGATCAAGAAAGAGCTCGCTTTATGAAGGAAGTATTAGATGTGCGCTCAATGTGGTTTGAGGCAAATTCTGATGCTGAGAGAGAGGCTATTTCTGAAAAAGTAAAAGGGCAAGATGGTAAAGACTATTATCAGGCTTTAATGGAAGGTAGAATTGTGCCTGATAGATATATGCTTACAGAAGATGATATAGACTTTATCAATAATATTGAGGTGATTAGTTGTGATTTAGAAAAATCTGCTTTGGCCTTTTATATGATGAATAAGGATTTGGCTGTTGAAGATGACTATTTTTATCAAAGTGAGCGTTCTGAAATTTATACTATTGATGGTATAGATTATTCAAAATATATTAAAGAAGCTAATATTGAGGCATATAATCCTATGATTGTGTTAGCTGATAATATGATTATTGAAAATAGAAGCGAGATTAGTATTATTAACCATCTTAAAACTGAAGCAGATTTTGATAGAGATGTTATTTATATTCCGAAGAGTATTCCTGCTGAATTGAGTGTTTTGCAACAATATAATCTTGCTAAGCACCATATGTTTATTCAAAATCTTATGTGTAGAAATTATATGGGTGATGATGAGAAGTTTGCTAATAACTTTAATCGTTGTGTGCAAGAGTATGTGGCAGATTTGAATGATAATGGTATATTGAGGTCTAATTGGGAATATCAAGAATATTGTGCGGTGTGTAATTTAGTTCAAGATAATGAAGTTCGTTTGAAAAAGTCTGATGGTGATGATGAGCTATATAAAGAAGAATTAAGAAAGATATATAATCTTAATGGAATAAATTTATTAGATTATTATAATGGAGATATTGAGAAAGCTGTGCCAGAAAGTACAGCGGAGTATAAGGTTGATAATTTTGAGCAAATGACGTTTAGTGATAGATTTGCTGCTTTGGTTAAAAAAATTAAAGGTGATGTTTTG
>JAEIGA010009866.1_pt1 | contig 14458 bp, 15 predicted proteins | sample 9270691 | NCBI WGS metagenome assembly JAEIGA01 (sample SAMN17057246, study PRJNA624740) | gut metagenome | biome: biome; isolation source: fecal sample | host: Bos grunniens | place: China: Xizang | collected 2019 | reverse complement strand
TGGCCAATAAATACCTTTAGCTCATCGTCATTATATGCATGAGTCTTGTACTTTAAAGTACCATTATCATCTTAAACTTCATAGAGTCTCTTCTCAGAAGTTACATAAGTAACCATACCTGCATAAGCAGCACCATTATCAATAAGAGTCTGAAGACCTTCAAAACCAGGAATAACAAGTCTAGAATCAAGAGGGTTCTTGCTGTAGAGGTTAAATCCACCACCTACAGTCATTGCACCTGAATTCAATAATTCATAATTAATAGCCATTATCTATATCTCCTTCCAATTAATACTTAAAGTCAACTTTGAAGCCAGTTACAGTACATGCATCTTTCTGGACATATACATAATAAGCTTGAGCACTTCCATCAAGACCTGTGATAGAAACTTCACTACGAGCATAACCATCAATAGTTTCGAAATTGTTAGGGTCAATAATGCTCTTAAGAACACCGTGAGCCTTAGGATATGCAAATACTATCTTCTGCTGAGCGCAAGTGAAAGAAATATCTGTTTTAGTACCTTTACTACTAACATTCTTAGTAAGGCTTTCCACAAGAGCTTCATCTATGGTAGCATCTTCTGCACATACACCCCAATAATAAGGATATACGAAAGTAGAAGCACCAACATTCTTATCAGTACTTGTTGTACCATCAGTTACAGTAAACTTAAGATTAGGGTTATTACTCTTAGTTACAGTAATAGCATCAAAGCCATTAAATGTAATAGATCCACCATTAGCAACTGCATCACCAGTCTTTTCTTCAAGAAGAGTAGAACCATTGAAGAGCTTGATGCTTGTAATAGGATCTTTCTTTTTAGTTACGCTAATAGTTGCACTGCTAAGGGTTTGTGAATCTCCACATTCAAGAGTAGCAGCTGCTGCATTTCTTGAAGAGCTGTTAATAACAAATGCAATGTAAGGATAAAGAAGATCAGTAAGGATCTGATGGGTAGTTTTACCATTAAGATCTGCACCACCTGCAATACCGCCGAACTTATCAACAGTAAGCATATCAGTTACAAATATATCGCCTGCATTTGTATAATCTTTAGCCTGTTTAAGAATACCTGTTTCAGCATTATTAATAGCTGCGATTGCATCAGTATTGGTCTTTACAGCACCATTAGCTAAAGCATTTACCTGAGTTTCAACACCTTTAGCAGTAGCGACTTCAACAGTCTCCTCAGTAATTGTATGACCATCAACCCTTATTTCTTTAGTAACTACAACTGTATCAGTAGTAGGAGTCTCTGGTTCAGTATCTTCTACTTTACTAAGTTCAGGGAAATCAATGTCAGAATATGTAACTTCTATCTCACCATTTTTATCCTGAGTAACTTTAGTTACAGTTTTGATATTTGAACCTTCTGCACTATACTCAGTCTGCTTAGTTTTGAATGATGCATCGATAACATCCTGAGCAGCAGCAGTTCTGTAATCACTAAAGTCAACAGCTTTGAATGTTACAGTAATAACACCTTGCTCATCCTGAGCTATAGTATCAATGAAAGTATTCTTAATAGATTCATTCTTAGTAAGTGCAGTCTGGATTGCTTTAACACCAGAGAAATCAACTGCTTTAGTTGTGATAGTAATAACGCCATTTGCATCCTGAGCTACAGTATCAACAAATACATTAGCGCCAGTTTCAACTGCAGCAATTGCTTCCTGAATGGTCTTGTAGTTAGCGAAATGCGCTTCGTTTGCGATAGGGAGATTTGCCCAAGTAGTTGAGCCATCACCAATCTTAAATTCCTTAGTACCAGTATGGTAACCAGGCTCACCAAGAGCGAGAACACAAGAATCAGCAAATTCAGCTCTACGAAGCAATAGCTTCATGTTTAATGTGGTTTCAGCCATAATTTAAAATTCTCCTTAAATAAAATTTTATTATTATCATTATATTATACAATATCAATAGGTAAGAAATAATTAAGAACTACTTACCTATTGATATAAAATGATTTTAATTAAACCGCAGCAGAGCCGCCGTTAAGAATAAGAATATCACCGGCAGTCTGAGTAAGAGTATTTACATTAACTGTAGCAACACTCATTACACCATCAGCTGCAACACTTACCTTATTATCACCGCTTGAAGATTTAACTCCACCTAGCTTTTCAGCAGTAGCAACTTCAAGAGCAGGAATAGCCACAATAGCCTCTTCTTTAGCTGCCTGAATAGCTGCAACAACTGTAGTATCAATACCAGCGAGCTTAGCAGTATTAGCATCTGTTGCAGTTATAAGTTCTGCAATCTCACCAGCATTTTCGTCAACATAAGCGATTAAGTTATTGATATTCTCAATAGTCTTACCACCTTCAGGGTCTGCTGCTTTAATAAGAGTATTAATCTCATCAGCTGCAATAGCTCTGATAGACTTATTAGCTCTACCATCTTCACCCTTATCACTACCAACAAGAACTGCAATATCTGCAGAGTTATTAGTAATAGCGGTATTATCGATATTACTAATTGCTGTTGAAATAGCTGTATCTACTTCAGTCTTACTATAAGTAGTAGCTGCATCAGCTTTCTTACCAATTTCAGTATTGATAGTACTTACAAATCCATCAACTTCACCTTTAGTATATACATCAGCTGAGTTAGCTTTTGTACCAATTAAAGTAGCCTGAGATTCAAGAGTTCCATTGATAGTACTAATAGCAGTATCATGTCCATCAACTCTACCAGTTAAAGTAGCAAGATTACTTGTATTTGTTGATACTCCAGTTTTAAGAGTAGCTATATCACTCTTATTAGTAGTATTATCTCCTTCAAGAGAAGTAATTCTGGAAGATAAGCCACCTTCATTATTGATAGCACCTTCAATAGCTGCAATCTTAGAAGCGTTCTGAGCAACTTTACCTGATTCAAGAGTACTTACTGCAGTAGCTGCATCATCAGCAGTTTTCTGAGCTGCCTGTACATTGGTCTTAAGAGTTGCAACATCAGATTCAAGAGTATCTACTCTACTAGTGCTACCATACTGAGGAGTATAAGTAACAACAGTCTTTCCATCTACAGTAGTTTTTGTTGTCCAAGAAGCTGCATCAGCACCCCAGATCTCGGTGTTAACAGCATCTCTATAAGATTCAAGAGCGAGTTTAACATCAGCAGCAGATTCACCACCAGTAACAGAAGCAATCTTAGCATCAATCTGATTATCAGTTTCAGACTTTGTATATACTTCAGCCTTTGTATATGAATCAACTACGATCTTAAGAGCAGTACCTTCTTTAGTAACACCTTCTGTAGTTCCAGTAGTTGTATGAGTGATTTGAGCAGTTTCAATTTTACTAGCAAGAGCAGCATTTACAGTTTCCTTATCTGCCTTAGCAGCAAGAAGAGCATCTGCTTCACTCTTAAGATAACTATCACCAACTGCTGCTTTACCAGCTAATCTAGATGCTACTGATTCTTCAAGAGCGAATGTAGCTTTATCTGTATTATAATCGCTTACATTTACTTTCTTAGCAAGTTCAGTCTCAACATCAATAGTCTTAGCATAAGGAGCTAATACAGTCGCAAGACCTTCAGTTGTTGTATATTTTGCAAGCTCAGTTGCAAGAGCATCATTAGTTACATAATCACTGAGATCAGTTGTGGTGTCGCCAATAAGAACTGCACCAAGACCTTCAATAAAGAGATACTCATTATACTTATCAGTACCACTTACAGACTCGTCTTTAATGAGATAGAGAACACCAATTTCAGTAACTTCAGTAGTACTTGAAACTACTTTTGTTGTGAAGTGAGTAATACCTGCAATGGTATTTTCAAGACCTGTAATCTTTGTATCTACTTCGCCTTTAGTATATACACTAGAAGCATCTGCTTTACCAGCAATAGCAGTAGAAATAGCAGCTGAAACCTGAGTTCCACTCTGATAATCAGCGTCATTAGTAAGCTCACTTACTACAGTAGGAATTTTAGCAATAGCTTCCTCTTTTGCAGTAGCAATCTTACCTTCAAGTGTTGATACAGCAGCACTAATTGCAGTTGCTCTAGCACTTGCTTCATCACTAATAGCTTGTTCTCTAGCGGATACCTCAGCAGCAATAGCAGCTGTATTATCCGCAACAGCTTTAACTAAACCAGTAGCTTCTGCTTCTCCTTCAGCTGCTTTACCAACAACTGATTCAAGAGCATCTGCTCTACCTTCTAGAGATTCAACATCTCCTTGAAGTTCTTTAAGAGCCGCATCACTTGCAATACCAGCAGTCTTTGCATTGATATACTCAATGATTGTTTCAGCATCAGAATCTTCAGGAATGCTACCAATATAAGCCATTACATCTTTAGTGTTACCTACAGGCTGAAGAGCTTTATTAGCATCTACATAATAAATAACAGTTTCTTCTTCAGTAACAACTGCAAGAACTTGACCAGGATAAGCATTAGCAAGAACGCCTTCTGCAGTACCATTTACATAAGCTTGAGCAGCTTCTAAAGAACTGAAAACAGAGTTAGCATCAAGAGGGAGTGCATTTGATCTGTTAATAGATACACCAACGTCCCATCTAGCACCATTAGCTAAACTCTCAAAAAATTTAGTAAGATCCATTATCTATTCTCCTTCCTTATTTCTTTGTAACGGTGATTTTATAAGTACTTTCACCACCATTAGCGTTATCATTGTTAACGTAGAATAGATCATATTTCATACCATTAACAGTATTTGTTTCTGTAGCAGCATCTGCAGCTACAACATAGTTATTAGCACCCTTTACAAATACAACCTTATGTTTAACTGTCTGAGGAGCACCATTAGTATTATCAGCTACTACAAAGCCAGTATCAACAGTAGAACCATCTGCTTTAAGAGTGAAATTAATCTTTCCTGCAGGAGCTGCGAAGAACATTTGCTGCATCTTGTTAGTAGTAAGAGTTGCAGGGAATGAACCATTTGCAGCAGTAAGCTTACGGATTTCAGTAGAATCAATTGCATCTACATCAAGCTTAGCTGTACCTGCTTTGTATCCATAGAACCAAGCTCTATAACCAGAAGTAGAATAAGATGCAGTCTTTTCTACACCAGTAGTGTTTGCTGCAATAGGTGACTTATCTGCATTACCAATGTTATTAACAGGCTGCTTGCTAGATGCAGTCCAAGTACATTTACCAGTAATACTACCACAGTCAATACTAGATGCATCAGTAATTCTAATAGGAGTAGTAAGAGTTAAAGTACCATCAACAGTCTGACCACTGAATGTACCTGCGTTTGTACTAGTCATAACATAAGAAGCACTTACACCAGTTCCAGTGCCCTTATCCCAAGTGTCATTTTCATCAATCTTACCATTACCATTTGTATCAGTTTTGGAACCATAAGAATAAGAACCTCCACTGAAAGTACCATTCCATGCAAGTTTAGTTACATTACTACCTATTTCAGTTGTACCAGTATCAGTAGTAATTGTACTAGCTGCTAAACTATAACTGGGCTGAGTTACAGTTGCTTCAATAACCTCAGATAAGCAATGCATAAGCCACTGAGAAACAGTCATACCAGCACCACCTGCTTTAATAGGCTTACTATCACTTGTGGTATACTTACCAAAGCTTCTAGTAATTGTCTGATCCTCTTCGAAAACAGCCTCTACTTGAGGAAGGTCTGCCCAGGAGCTGGAGCCATCACCAGCTTTAACCATTACATTACCATTATCAAGATAATGTACACCAACTTCACCAGCACGAAGGATTACATTGGAATCAGCTGTTCCAAACTTAGGACCTTCGCCATGGTCATTTCTTAGCACGATAATTGTGTCAAGTTGTTTTTCCATTTTTTAGCCTTTCTAAAAAATATAAGATTTTATAATTAAGGGTATTCCCTATTATAATTTAAATTGTGCGTTGCCGCCGTGTATTACTTGAACATCCATATTAGCAATACATACATATCCACCATAAGCATAAACATATGATGCATTCTTATCTAATGCTACATAAATTATATTTTCTTTTCCTTCTTTCGGAAAATCGCTATATTTTGGGAAAGTATATATTTCCTGCTCAGGAGTTCTTGCTTCTAATGCTGTTAATCTATCTTCAATAGCATTGAAACGTTCATCATAATCATCTAAATTAATATTAGCCTGATTAAGTGATTTAAGTTCTCCTTTAATTGCTACAAATACCTCAATAGTATCTAAAGTTAGATACCAGCAACCTTCTTCAAGAGGAATTTTTGGATTATTATTTTCATCTAATAAATAGCTTTTATAACCACGTTTAATTTGAAACTGCATTACTTATACCTCTCCAAATGTGCCATAATTGATTGTTTGATTTTCAGCTAATTTCTTTTCTATCTCTTCATCAACATGAACAATAACAGTTTCTTCAAAGTGTTCATCTACTATATCAGTAACTGCAGATTCTAGCTCTGCATGAGTTGCAAAATTTTCGGCTTGAGTTGTTGATATATAATTATTAGTAATATATTCGACACTAGCTAAACCTTCAATGTCTTGCTTAGTAGCATAATTTTCTAACGACTGATGCTCTGTAAGATATCCTTTTGAATCAAGCTCTGATTCAGTAACATACTCTTCAGGGATTGAAGTAATGAATCCATTATCATTTTCTAACTGACTTGTCTTAGTAGGAATAGTTTCAAGAGTATTACTAATATCTACTAATTCAGAATCAATAGCCATGATCTTAAGTTCATTTCTAGCGGACTGTTCTCTTGCATCTATTACTTCTTGTTTTGTTGCATAGTTTGATAAGTCTACTTCTGGAATCTTGCTAATAGCGGTTTGAATAGCTTTATCTGTTTCTAATTTAGTATAGTAATCAGATAAATCAATATCTCCACCAGCCAATTCAGCTTCAGCTATCTTAGCTCTTACATATTCTTCAGTAGCGTAATCATCAAGAGAAGGAATATCGTCTTTATTAGCTTTGTTCTCAATAGCAACTTTCAACTCAGAAAGTTCTTTAGTAATAAGCTTATCATCACTTTCGAGAGTGAGAATTCGACCTTCAATATCATCTAATTCTTCTCTATGAGAAATAATATTAGCAGTATTACTTGCAACTTGTTCTGCGATTGTGTCTATTCTAGTATCAAGTTGCTTAAGATCTGCTTTGTAAGCATTCTCAATTTTAGTATCTATTTCATCTTTAGTATAAGTATCAGGAATACTTGCAGAAATTAAATCTGCTTTATCATCTACATACTTTTTAATCTTCTTATCATAATATATTAGATCATTAAAATCTAAAGCGACTGGATTATTTGCCATAGTTATTTACCTCCAATAGATTATACAATTATTCTAGTATATAGAATGATGATTTTGGGCATAGAGTGTATACATCACCACTTTGTGTTCTTAACTTAAATTGATGATAATATTGATCAGGATACAAACACATAGTATCGCTGGGTTTTAAAAATACTTTTAGATTATTTATATCTAATTTCTTTTTCAATATTGCATGTTCCCAAGGTTGATTAGGCTCCATTAAGGCCCAATATAATTCGTCACCTTCTTGAGGAATGTACTCCTTAAAATCAAGAAGTTCTCCTGAGAATATTGTAAAATTAATCTCAAGAGAATCTCCTCTATGGTGCTGAATATTATTTAAATCTCTTATAAAATACATATCAGCTACCTCACATTATTAAAATAATGAATCAATTAGAGACTTATTAGTTGAAGTTACTTCAACTACTTCTCCTTCAAATAAGTCGTCTATTTTATTTTCACTAACATTTTTAAATATAGTATACTGTCCATCAGTTCCTACTCCTACAAACCCTCCAATATCCGAAGATGTAGGTTCTGGGAATTGATTTACATTTGTTACTTTTGTATATGCTGCAAGTTTTGCATGTAATTTAATATTCATATATCTTACCTCACTTTACCAATAACTTGCAATCTGTTGAATCAAAGATCTTTTCACAATAAGTGCTATTTGATATTTCTAGTGAGCAGTAATAAATTCCTTTTACTAATTTATTAGAAAGTTCTTTATCAATACTTAGTATAATATTGCTACTAGCTTGTCCTACTTGAGTATATATTTCATTCAATCTAAAATCATATAACTTGATTGCATATAATTTATCTTTCAAGAAATCACTAGCGTCAATATACTGACCACTCATAGAACCATCATCAAGTACAACTTCTCCGGTTATGGAGAAATCTAAATTGATAGAATCTCCATAATACCAGAAGTAGCCTTCAAGTTCACCTTTTGCATTATATAGCTCATAAGGCTTACTATTTTCGACAGGACATAATTTAGTGTAACTTTGTGGTTTACATTTATGTTCCGATAAGTTATTAGGAATGTATGAATCAGAAAGATTTTGATAATTTGTAAACATATCCATTATGCTTCATACCCTCCATTTAAGATGGAATCAATTGTATCTTTTTGAATACCATTTGAAGGAATCTCAGACTCTTCATAGGAACTGGAAAGTATTTCGTCAATAGTCTCTTGTTGAACAGCATTACTAGGCCATATCTCATCTGGAACAAATGTACCATCAAAGATAGCAAGTAATGTTTCAGTATCAAGTTCACTTAATTCTTGTGCACTTCCCTCAATCTTAACAAGCTGTGTGCAATTATAATTTACTATATATGCTTCAGTGGTTGTTGAGTTAACAAGAGTAACAATTTGACCTCTGCTTAATGTTGGAAGTGCTTGTTTCATTGCGGAATAAGTTTCAAATGTTTGTATAGCAGTTCCTGAATTATTGTATACACATTCTTTCCATCCAGCAATAGTATATCTATATTCTTTATCTTCAGTTACTATGTAAGCTTTTGTACCTATTTTGATAGACTGTTGTGTTATCTCATCAAGAGAGCTATCAACAACAATATATCCACCACTGACTTGCAAGGCATCAACAATAACGCCTGCTTTTGCGACTGATTCAATCTTATCAGTTAATTTAATTGACATCTTATTGATACCTCCTTATTAAGATAATTCATAGGTAAGTGTTCCAGCATTCAGCTGATTTGTTCTGTATACATTATAAGTCTTTGATTCGCCATTTATATCAAGTATTAATGTTGATTTAGTTAATGGAACATCAAATCCCCCACTTTTGACTGTAAGTGAATTATCAATAGTTACAAAGTAAACATATTCATCTGCGTTGTTATTGATATCCAAACTTCCTGTAAAATTAGAAGATGTGATAGAGGATTTATTTAATCCTGAAACATTAGTTAAAGAAGCATTACTTGAGGATCCATAGAAATGAGGCCAATAATATGTAACAGTACTTGTTTTGTGCAGTTGCTGAATTTGTTCTTCTGTATCCATGTATTCGCCTTCTAATACATAATCAAATGTTCCTGCAGTAGTTCCTATGACAGGAGCAATCATATCTATAAGCAATATTGTATCTGTGTCAGAAGAAGGGCTTATATTTGAAAAGATAGTTGTAGCAGAAAGTCCACATCCTGCTTTACGAACAAGTGTAAGTGTACCTTTAATATTATTGATATTTGATTCTCTATGTGAAATTGCATTTATCTCATGCTCTTTACCTACTTCAAGGGTATTGCTATTTGTACTTATTTTAAGATAATCAATTGAAGGAGTAGCAAATGTCATTTTTTTAAGATAACTAAGATATATAGGATCTATTTGGATACCATTATTGTCTATAATACCCCCGTTTTCCTGAATATCAATTTTTTGATTTGCAATCAGCCCATCAATCTCTGTATTTGTATAATCCTGAGCATGTTCAGTTATATAGGTATCTAATGCACCTTCAATACCAGGTAATGTTTCATTCCTGATAGTGTTGATATCTGATTCGATTTTATTGTCTGCTTTTTGAAGCAATGCAAGGTCTTCTGCATACTTAGCAGAAAGGGCATTGAGCGCATCGGCGTTAGCTGCATCTGCCGCTTCAAGCTCGGAGACTTTCCCATTATATTCTGCGGTCAGTGCTTCGATTGCTTGTATGTTACTTAAATCAGCTTTATATCTAATCAAACTCTCATCATTTAAAGCTGCTGTTAAGTTAGAATAAGGAGTACTTGATTCGTTATTTTTAATATCTACTTCGCTTGAGACTACTATATCATTAGTATTTGGTTGAGTATATTCAACATATACTTGACCATCAGTTTGAGTTAATGTATTAATCCATTTACTGTCTCCAGCATTATTCTTACTTACAGGATTGTCACTATTACTTAAATCAAGACCTTCTATATGCTTTCTAAGGCCTTTAATAGTATCTCCTAAAGAATCATCCTCAGTACCTAATAATGCATCATCTCTAGCAATTCTATGATTGATAACTTTTTGAATGATTGCTATCAAGTTATCAATTGTAGTTGTAGCTGTTTGACCATCAAATTTAATTGAATCTAAGTTACCAATAGTTTCATCTAATTTATCTAAAGCATCATCAACAGTTTTATCTGATTCTAAATTAGTTCCTTGAGAGCCCTTAGTATATGTAATATCTGAAGCATCAGGTTGACTATATTCAACTGTTATTTGACCATCTTCTTGAGTAACTGATTTTGCCCATTCATGGGTATTTGGAGCAAGAGTTGAATCTAAACTAGCTATCTTTTCTCTTAATTCCTTGTCTTGTAAAGGAATACCATTAAGATGTGTCATGAATTTTGTCTGTTCAGACATTTTTATTATTCCTCCTTTGTTGGAGCATCTATTTCTATATAATTATTTATATTATCATGCGCACCTATAAACAAAGTTCTTGCATAAAGATGTTCCTGAATTTTATTACCTTCATTATCTTCAATAAATCTAGGTTCTACCCAATCAAATACTTTTTCAGGATCTGCATCGTATCTAATTAAGTTAAATTCTTTTGATTTCATAGTATATTTCCTCCTGCATCTTTCACTAACCAGCCTTTAGCTTTTGCTTTTAGTACCGCTTCCTTACCTTCAGTTTCATTTTTTAAGCGTGAAACTATACCATAAAGAACTCCTTGATCTAACGAAGCATTATTTGAAAATATTATATAATTTATTCCCTCTAATGTGCTAGGATCTTCTGGCCATTCCGATATTGTAGTATTTAAGCTCATTATATATCCAGAAGTATCAGGAAGGCTATCTAATGTTTCTAATGCTGATTCATAAGTATATCTAGAGTAAGCAGATGATATCGAAAAAGCATCCGGATCATCTTTCCATAAATCATATGTAGCTCTATTAGATATACATTTATTCATATCAACATCAGTATCCTTAAAAAAGAGTTCTTGATGATGCTGTCCATCTTCTCCTTTAGGTCCTTGACCGGATACATATCCTACACCATTTGTTAAATCAATAATTTGATTAGCCCAGTTTGCTATTATAGGGTTACCTTTATTATCTTTTTTAAAAGTTAATTTTCTTAGACGATAGCAATGATCAAACATACCACCTCCATCTAAAACTGTATTACTAGTGAATTCATCTGAAATCCTAGCTGTTGAAGATATAGGCATATTCTCTACTGCATCTAAACAATAACAATCCCCAAAAGCATTACCTAAGAATTCATGCATGATAGAAGAAGGTATATATTTAAGTTTACTGCATCCATAAAATGTTTTAGAACTTCGTAGATTAGAATCTAGAGTAACTTCTTTAAAAGATTCCTCTGGTATTTCTTTCAAGCTAGAGCATTTAAAAAAAAGATAACTACATGATGTAATGTTTCCACCTTTTATTATTGGGCAGGATCTTATTGATGATCTAGTAAACATTTCAGTCATATCTACACATTCAGCAGATAAATTTATATCAAAAGGTATTGTAGGGCAACTTGCATAATAAAACATCTGCTTTGCATTAGTTATATTTTCTGTTTCAATACAATAACTTAATTGATTAAGTAATTGATCTATATCAGATGGTGTTGGATAATTATGACATAGATCTGTACAATCACCCGATAATGTAATTGTTGGTAAACTGGCTAATTTATATATTTCTTCAGACATTTTCTTGACTTTAATTTTATCATTTTTTGTGATATCAGTATCTGATTTTTTACTTCTAATTGCATCAGCGATATTTTGTAAAGTTGATTCTTCTACTAAAAATATATTATCCATAAATTAATCCTCCTTACCCAAATGTAACGGTCCATCCTTTAACTGCTGCTACGGCTATCTCTTCTTCGGTTAATGTGTTAATTGCTCCGCCTTCTGTTTTACTACCTGCTTCTCCTTTAAACTTAATAATATTAGTACCGCCCTCTGTTTCTAAGTAAGCGGAAGTATCAGGTAAGCTGTTTATTGTTTCTACTGCTGAGTCATGATTGTATCTACTATATGCTAAGTTATAAGTCCACCAATATTCAGAATTATTAAGTGAATTATAAGTATCTTCATCTTTTACTTCATTATCTGATGAATACTTAGAATTAGCTAGTGTTTTGTAGTAAGAATTATAATACCCTACATATTCAGAGAGATCAATTGCTTGATTTCTCCACCTAACTATATCTTTCCCTTCCCTTTTGAATGTAAAACATTTCAAGCTACATAAGTTATCAAAAGAAAGGCTAAACATGTTCTCTGAGCAAATAGTGTTAGTTAAAACAGGTAGGTTATTAATGGCAGGCAAAGAGACACAACTATAAAAGCCTCCTCGGTAAAAAGTTTCAGAGGCACCGGCGTAAGGATGAGCATCTTGATCTAAAAATTCGTAAGGTAAATTCAGTAAGGAATGACATCCCCAAAACATAGAACTATTATCTCCATAAAGATATGATGGAGAATAGTATGTGGCAAAAACTAGATCCTTTCCCCAACCTTCAGGAAATTCTTCTAATGAACTACAGTTATAAAATAAATGATCACAAAATCCAAACTCATTATTATTTGTAATGAATGTTGGTGGAGATTTTAACTTTTCACAAGAGCCAAACATATTCCGAATACTTACTGAAGCTCCAGGATAAAATATTATATCAAAAGGAATGCTCTCAATATCAGTACCTGCAAACATTGAAGCTGCATCGGATAATTGATCAATTACACAATGATCTATAATTAGGGGACATATTGATGTCCAAGGCTCATGGTAGAATAATTCGTTTCCAGATGTTATCACCACTTTGTGTATATAATTAAGATCAGAGATTTTTTGTGAAAAATTTTCCACCTTTATTGGACCATCGGTAAAAACATCTTTAGACCTTATTGCTTCTGCAATATCTTTCAATGTCTCTTTATTAATACGTAGCTTCATTAAAATTCTTCATCCTCTGCTTGCTTAATGTTTGCAAAGTAACTATCTATTAGGTCAACTATTTGAGTTTCTGTCTGATATCCTTTATTATCTATTTCATCTTTAGTATAATACTCGGTTAAATCTATGTCCTCATTGTTTAATTGTGCGTCTTCAATTTTTTTGTCAACATCTGATGCTGTGATATAATCTTTGTCATTCTCAAAGTCAGATAGCTTAGAAGGTATTTCAGGTATCGCAATTTGCGATATCTGTGTATCTACATAATCTATCGTAGCATAGCTTTCTAGATCGGACTCATTAACTATTTTCTTCCAACCTTGTTCTGTATAAATATAACTACAATTCTCCGTATCAACTGCTACAATCATTCCATTGTATGGGCTAGAAGGTAGATCTTCAAAGGTATCTACTAATAATTTCTCATCTAAAGGCCCATAACCTGTGAAAAAATAGTTACTATTAATAGGTGTACCCATATTTATATAGTCTCCTTTTTACTAATTTTAAATCTAATTTCAATTACTGAAGGTCTATAAGAACTACCTGATTTCAGAATATAAGTATTATCTTTACCTTCTACTGGTGTTAGCTTATAAGTACTTGATATCCAAGTATTAGTAATAATAGCATCATATTGCTGAACAGTAATAGTATAATTATCCAGTATAGATTGAGGTATTTCTATTTCATATAGTTGGTTACTCTCTAAGACTTCATAATGCTGAAGTATTACAGTGTTTGAGTCTTCTTTCCAATATCCTGTTGATTCGTTACTTTGAGGATTTGAATCTAGTTTATCAAACCCAGCATCATTATATTTAATTGGATTAGTTTCAAGTGCTTCTAATATTTCATTAGCAGGATCGTTAGGTTCAACTGGTGTATCCGGTTCATCAGGAATGTCAGGGTCTGGTTCCGGATCAGGAGTTGGGTCTGGATCCGGTTTGGGATCTGGTGTTGGCTCATCAGGATCTGGCGTGATGGGTGTATGATGACCAAAACATAATATGTAATACCCTTCTTCTTCTTTAGTAGGGTCACGTTTTACATTTATATTATTAACAATACTCTTTAATGTAGGGTACTCAGCATTAAAGGCGCTGCTGGATTCACCTATGATTGAAGCAAATGCTTCTTTAAGATATGTAGCGATTGATTTATCTATATCTGTATCATCTGGTTGACTTACATTATCTGTACCACTATTTAT
>JAEIGA010009865.1_pt1 | contig 14459 bp, 22 predicted proteins | sample 9270691 | NCBI WGS metagenome assembly JAEIGA01 (sample SAMN17057246, study PRJNA624740) | gut metagenome | biome: biome; isolation source: fecal sample | host: Bos grunniens | place: China: Xizang | collected 2019 | reverse complement strand
CAGATGGGTGGTTATCTCACTAAGGAATATATCGCCATGCGTGTATTGGAGGAAGTAGCGTAGATGATATTCTATGATATGAGCGTATGATGCACGACCCTCGGCACGCAGTTGTTCGCAGAACTGGTTGCCAAGCGTTCCAAGGGTTACCGTTTCTTCGTGGTCGTTCATATTCTTTAGGATGTCACGAAGTTGGGTGCAATCGTAGTCGCTTGGGTTTGGTATGCGTTCCAAGCGTTCATCATATTGGTTCAGTAGCCTACGCAGTTTAAGGTTGATGGCAGAAGCATCAGGTTGCCCAACGACCACACCGTTACGGAAGTTGCCAAAGGTGGCGACACGGTATTTGGTTACGATGTAGCTGGTTTCTGATTGGTGTCCGATGGCGATACGTATCTTATATGAGCCATCCTTTGTTCGGGTATGTTTGAGAACAGCGAGTTTGATTGTTGTCATAACTTTTTTGTTTGTCTTTTCAGGAAAACGAGTATTTTCTACTCGCTCATGGTTCCAAAAGTGGGGAAATAACGCTGGTAACGGTTTGTTTAGTATGCACCAAAAACCCCGTTGAACCAGCGTTGTGATGGATGAAAGTCTTAAATACGTTGTATATATTCGTACTCCATATTACTTTCGTTTGTAATGTTCGATGTATCAACACTATACAAAACGGGTAGATTTTGAAAATACTCGTTTTTTAGCGTCTTAGGCTCGTTTTTGCAATCTCGGTGGGTAAGTTATAAGCCAACGAGGTAAAATGCGCTTAGAGCCGATTTCTTGCAAAAATAACTATATTTGTTCACGTCTGAGTGAGCCTACTACCTTATATAAATATAATATGTTCGTGCGAGGGATGTCGCTGTCAGGATATAGCCTGTCGCCATGTCGGTTAGTGGTTTCATTGATGGACACCAGTCTGAGGTATTCATCGCCCATCTTGGACGGGTGCAGGTTCTTCAACAGGCGGTCAGATGTCGTGATGACAAGATAGGTGTGTCCGTAGTCGATGAAGTCCACAACGGGGATAGGACGCACGAACACAACATCGCCAGCCGTATATTGCGGTGTCATGCTATCGCCATAGACCGTCAGACCGATACAGCCCTGCATGGATGGTATGCTGACGTACTCGGCTACCTTGTTCTCGCTACCCTCCAAGCCTATACCATTACCAGCGCATACCCGTATGTCAAGCACTGGCTGTTTCATTAGGGAACTACCTTGTTCGTTATCCAGTCCGAAGATGTCACGACCAAGGATGTTTGTAATCTCAATCATATAAGCACGTTTGAACTCCTGAGCGTTCAGGCGAGATTGCAGGGTCTGTGGACTGATGCCTAACTGCTGGCTCAGCCATGACAGATTGATGTTGTTTTGAAGAAGGGTGTAGCGCACCTCTTTTCCAGTTACTTTTTTCTCCATAGTTCTTTGTTTTTTAGAGTTTAATTTTAAAAATACTTTAAATCTAAAGAGTTATCAATTAAAATAATTTAAAAGATAAAGGATATCTGTATAAGTTATAAAGAAAATATTTAATTTTGCACTGTCGATGAGACAAAGTTATAAAGAATTTCCGAATTAAACAATACCTCAAACGGGGTAAATTTTAAAAAAGTTACAAATATGAAAAAGCAAGTAAACAAACAGTTCAGCACAAAGTTCATCAATCAGAACTTTCGCATCAAGGTTTTCGGTCGTACCGAGGACGGTCAGAAGATTAACACTCTCATGGGTGTTAGTGGTATTATCGCAATGATAGGCGAGGAACTTTTCTACAAGTTCATTCAGCGAGCATTGGATTGTATGCAAGATGTATGCGTATGCAAGTTACGCAGGGGCTTACAGGTTTCACTTTATGTAAAGTAAGGAGGGCGAGGATATGAAGAACCAGCAAACAATATGCAACGAGGTTGCACAGGAACTCAGGGAGCAGATGGCAATCGCCATCGAGTGTGGCGATGAAGCCCTGTACTACGAAAAGGAGTACGGTACGGCATTTATCTCAGTAGACATCTACCAGCGTAAGATATCAGGCTGGTGGATAACGTTCACAGATGTAGTGGTAGCCCATGAGGATGCACACCATCAGTCGCCAAGACTGACGGAAGCCATCAGCAAGGCATTGCCAAGTTGGGATAAGATGACAGAGGAATATAAACGCCAGGAGGAACAGATGCACCCGTATTATCAATAGCAGAACGGGAGGTTGCCTTGGCATTCTGCAAAGGACTATCGGATAAAGAGGTAGCCTCCCTACTGATAAAGAGTTATTGGACTATTAAAACGCAGAAGAAAGCAATTTATCAGAAGTTAGGCATCAGCAAGGATACAGAGTTACTTTGGTATATGATATGTGAACAGCTGGGTATTGATTTTAATCTGCAAGAGATAAGAGATAAAGGAATACAAGTTATTAACAATGAACGTGGCATTACCATACAACGAGGCTGAGGCACGGTTGCAAACAATATTGCGACTGATGAACGACCACACATTCGGCAAACGTACCAGCGAGAAGATTGTGGGCGGTCGTGCAAGGCTTGAAAGGCTTATCGTTGAGGGAAAGGTCAGGGCAGAGAAACAAAACTCTCAGGCACAGAACGGAAAGTGGATGTGCAATGCCTCAGACGTGCTACGTTTCGCAAAGATTTAAGATTATGAAAAAGGTAATATTCAACATTTGTTTCATCATTGTCATGGCTCTGCCATGTGGTTATATGTTCGTTGATAGCGGTTTCTTCCAGGCAATGGGAGTTATTTGGACTATCTTCTACGTCAAGGATATTCTCATTCCATTATATAAGAGGCTGGCGAGCCTTGGTTCTTTATAAGTTTTAGCACTATTAGTATTTATGTTTGTAACTTTTCATTAGTAGCACAGATGGGCAAATCAACCTTGTGAAAGGTCAGGGAGTTCGAGCCTCCCGTGCTACCTAAACAATCAGAGTTAATTCACATTTTAGTAACCAAAAAACAAAGAAGTATGACACAGAAAAATGAGAAATCGGTTTTTGAAGTGCTTAACAGTATTAACGTAAACGAGCACACCGAGAAAAAGAACGGGCTCACGTATCTTTCGTGGGCATGGGCATGGCAGGAAGTGAAGAAGCACTACCCAGATGCTACGTACACCATCTATGAGAATGCCAACGGTATGAACTACCACACCGATGGTCGTACCTGTTGGGTTAAGACTGGTGTAACCATCAACGGATTGGAACATATCGAGTATCTGCCTGTGATGGACTTCCGCAATGCAAGCATTCCTCTTGACAAGGTTACCAGTTTTGATGTCAATAAGGCTATCCAGCGTTCACTGACAAAGGCTGTTGCCCGTCATGGCTTGGGTTTGTACATCTATGCTGGCGAAGATTTGCCTGATGCTCAGAATGCAGCCGATGACAAGTTCGGTGCAGCCATCCTCGAGGTTGCATCAGCAACCGACACCGAGGCATTGAAAGACCTGTTCTTCAAGTACGAAAAGGAGTACAAGAACGATAAACGCTTTATACAGGCTGTAAACCAACGTAAGGCAGAACTGGCAAAGACAGCGTAATTATAAACCCGTAAATAACGAAAGAATATGGAACAAGTTAATTTACATCTTCCTGAAAGCCCTGTGGTGTTCGAGCCTGAACACCACACCTACAACCTCAATGGTAATATGTTAAGCGGTGTAACCGCCATCGTTAAGTGGTTATTCCCTGACACGTATAAAGACATTCCAGAGGACGTACTTATGAGAGCAGCAGATTATGGCACTCTGATACATTCTAAGTGCGAACTGGCTGATAGTATGGGCATTGTTGATGACCCAATAGTAAAGGACTACCAGCGCATCATCAAAGAAGCTGGTTTGCAGGTGGCATTGAGTGAGTATCTTGTAAGCGATGAGCAGAACATTGCCAGTAGTATTGATAAAGTGTTCACGGATGATAGTCTTGGCGACATCAAGACCACCAGCAAGGTACATTGGATTAATGTTACGGTACAGTTGAGCATCTATGCCTATCTATATGAATTGCAGACAGGGCGCAAGGCTAACAAGTTATATTTGATATGGCTCCCGAAACCACAATACGGTACGGCAATGGTTAAGGAACTGACACGCATCCCTGCGGATGTATGCAAATATATTGTAGAGGTTTATGCCCAGCAGGGCGACCCATTGACAGCCATATCAGCACTGAGCCATTACGTTACACCTGAAACAGGACGTATCAAGGGCGAAATCCCTGACGGTATGCAGGAGGCAGTCGAGGAACTGATGATGATTAAGCAACGACTTAACGAACTGACTGAGCGTGAAAAGGAATTGAAGAAACAGGTATTGACAGCCATGCAGAACGCTGGTGAAGATACATGGGGCAATGACCTTATCCAGTTCAGCCGAACAGCAGCCTATGAGCGTGAAAGCATCGACACCAAGGCATTGAAAGCGAAGATGCCTGAGGTTTATGAGAGTTTCAAGAAGATGACTAAGGTGTCCGAGAGTATATCATACAAGTTGTTGTAAACCCAATTAAAAAGTAAGATTATGGAAAATCAAATCACAGGTAAAGTGATAGCAGTCGCACCGATTGAAACTATCACAAGTCAGGAAACAGGTAAGCAGTATCAGAAGCGCAAACTTTTGATTGATTGCACACGTTACGACCCTTATACAGGCGAGCGTGGTTATGAGAACACCCCGATGCTGGAGTTCGGAGGCAAAGGACTGGAACAGTTGAACCAGTTAGTTGATGCAGGGTTAAAGAAAGGCGAGTTAGTTACGATTGATTTCGTGGTAGAGGGTCGCAACTACAAAGACCAGTCAGGTAAGACGCAGAACTTTACGGGTGTTCGCCCTTACGCTATCGTGAAGCGAGTTTTGACCCAGCAACAGGCAGCCCCACAGCCTCAGGCAGCACCAGCACCAGCACCACAACCAGCACCCCAACAGCAAGGCGAGGGCGAGAAGAAAGATGACGGTCTGCCATTCTAATTAACATGAAAGCGGAGTAATGGCAAAACAGATTATTTTGCAGAAGAAAGACGGACGGCTGGCATTCGACTTGGAACCAGCCTACGTCTTTGACACGCTGGCTAATGGAACGTATACCATCACTATCAAGCGAGCCAATGAGAAACGCTCTATCGCTCAGAATGACTTGATGTGGATGTGGCTCTCATGTATCGAGAGGGAAACGGGAACACCAAAGGATGATATCTATATGTATTACTGTAAGAAGTTCCTGATGAAGACTATACAGGTGGGCGAGAAGATGGAACGTATATACAATACCAGTTCCAAGTTGAACACCTTGCAGATGACGGACTTTCTGAACAAGATACAGGCGGATGCATTGCAAGAGCTGGGTATCAGGTTGCCGTTGCCCGAAGATAGGTTTTTCGAGTGCTTTTATGCACAATATAATTACTAACAATTAAACGTTTAATTTATGGAATTCTTAAAAATTCAAGTGACAAAAAAGAACACGTTGAACATCGTGTTCAAGGATGGTGCAAGTAACATTGTTACGGTGGAGGGTTCTAACATCGTACACAAGGACTTGAAACAGGCGATGAATGGTCTTATCCCACACATCGCCCTGATGACAGAACAGCGTGAGGCAGACGGACGAACCTTGAAGCAAGTCGAGGCAGACCGTATCACGGATGCTAACAGCCGTTCCGTGTTCAAGATGCTGGGTGTCGATAGCATTTCCCTCAGTGAGGACGAAACTGCAATCTGCCTGAACGGTTACCGTATCTTGCAGACGGGTGATGTTATTCGCCTGAACACCCCGAATGTCAATGTAGTCGACACCGATAAATACGAGTACGGCAATGAACTTTCCCTCGCTGTTGATGCAGTGAAGTACGAAGCCAAGTTGTACTACGAGGAACAGAAGTGGGGTATCAAGGAGGGTTCTTTGGACTTTGGCGAGGATGACCCGTTCAAGGGTGTAGATGCAGAAGCAGCACCTGAGGCTCCAGCCGTTGAGGGTAGCGAGAAGAAGAACAAGAAGCGTGGTCGTAAGAAGTCAGCATAATGCAGCAGATGGATATCATACGCACACCGAATTGCTATAAGGTGGTCTACCAGTACCATCCCATGCTTGTTAAATGCACGAAACGAATACCGAGTGCAAAGTATCAGGCTACGGGTAAGTACTGGGAGGTCGCCCATAGCGATGTCAATTACTTGCGACTGATGGGCGACTGGGCACAGAAGAACCGCTTTGTGTCCGTTGTCCGTTGGTTGCAGGATGATGAGCCAGTGCAGTCGTATGAACCGTTACCCATGCCCAAATTGGAAGTACCACATCACTTGCTGGTGCAGCCTTATGACTATCAGACTGAGGGTATCGCTTACGCTTTGCAGAAGAAACGTTGCATCATGGGCGATGAACCTGGATTAGGAAAGACAGCGCAAGCCATCGGAACCATGACTGCAAGCGGAGCGTTCCCCTGTTTGGTAATCTGCCCAGCATCATTGAAAGTAAACTGGCAACGTGAGTTCAAGCGTTTTGGCGGTATTGATGCCGTGATATTGGACGATAATAATCGTGCAGTATGGCACACCCTTTTGACGATGAAGCGCAATGACGGAAAGCCATTGTGTCAGGTTATCATCACTAATTATGAGAGCCTTAAGAAGTTTTTTGTCAGACGCATCAATCGCCAGCAGCGTTTCACGTTAAAAAGCGTGGAGTTCGACCAGCGAATTAACCTGTTCCGTTCCGTCATCATTGACGAGAGCCATAAATGCAAATCGAATAAGACCCAGCAGTCGAAGTTCGTGCAGGGTATCGCACAGGGTAAGGAGTATATCTTGGAACTGACGGGTACACCAGTAGTCAATAATAACGAGGACTTGATACAACAGTTGAACATTATGGGTCGTTTGGACGAGTTCGGAGGTTACACCAAGTTTGCAGGGCGGTATTGCCAGGGCATGAACAAGTCAAGCCATCTTAAGGAGTTGAACTTCCGTCTGCGTGCCTCATGCTTTTTCCGTAGGCAGAAGAAAGATGTGCTTACGCAGTTGCCCGACAAGACACGAAGCTACCTTGTAACGGATATCAGCAACCGCAAGGAATACCAAGATGCAGAGCGTGATGTTATCAAGTACCTGCGTGACTATAAGGATGCAGACGATGAGAAACTGCAGAGAGCCATCCGTGGCGATATCATGGTACGAATGAACATCCTGAAACAGGTGTCAGCCCGTGGAAAGGTATCGAGTGCCATTGATATAATCCATAACACGATTGATGGTGGCGATAAGCTCATAGTCTTTTGTTTCTTGAAAGAGGTGGTTGCAGCCTTGAAACAAGAGTTCCCGAAAGCGGTAACGGTAACGGGCGATGATAACGACAGGCAGAAACAGTACAGCGTGGATAAGTTCCAAGAGGACGAAGCGTGCAAGCTCATCATACTGAACTATCGTAGCGGTGGTACTGGCTTAACCCTGACGGCTGCGAGCAATGTATTGTTCGTGGAATTCCCTTGGACGTATTCGGATTGTTGCCAAGCAGAGGACAGGGCACATCGTAACGGACAGAAGAATGCAGTGACGTGTACTTACTTGCTGGGCGATGGTACGATAGACGAATATATGTATAACCTCATACAGACGAAAAAGAATATAGCCAATGCGGTTACGGGCACAGATGATGACGTGGAGGAAAAAGTCAGCCAGTCGGATATGGTTCTTAATGCTGCAATGGATATGTTCAAAGGGAAATATTAAAAAACCGATTTTAAAGCCCGTAGGCTCGTTTTCTTCCCATCGGTGGGTAAGTTATAAGCCAGCGATATAAAAACCGCTTAGAACGGAAAATTTAGAAAAATAACTGAATATGAGAGCAGGGAAAAACCTAAGTACTGGAGAGAGTGAAATCTATCTCTCAGTAGATGAAGCAGAGAAGATGAAAGAGATGATAAGAGGTGCGCACCTCCCATTAAAACAAGTGTTTTATAAACTACTGGAATTGATATGAAGAAAGACAAACACAAGCCACAGACGGAGAGCCAAATCCAAAAGGACTGCGTTAAGTGGTTTCGCAATAGATATGGCGATGAGATTGGCAACCTCCTTTTCGCTGTCGGTAATGGTGGCGCAAGAAACGTGTGGACTGCCAAGATAATGAAAGACGAGGGTGTAACGGCTGGGGTGTCCGACCTTATCCTACTGTTACCCCGTCATGGGTATGCCTCCCTTTGTTTGGAGTGTAAGAAACCTGACGGAGTGCAGAGCAAAAGTCAAAAGGAATGGGAGAAACTGGTTACCGATTTCAATAATAAATACGTGATATTCCATTCATTGCCCGAGTTCCAAAAAATCATCATGGAGTATGTAGAGGATAAAATTGTTGAACCAAATAAATATTAAGTAATTATGAAAGCAAAATTCGAAGTTTGTACGCAAGTAGTCAAAGAGCATGGATGTGTTCCTGCCGTAGTGTTGGGTCTTATCAATTCGGCTGTTGAGCCATTGAGCACCAAGGATGTTGCCTATATGGTAGGCATCAGTTTTCCAACGGCTGCAAAGGCTCTGAATATCCTTGTAGAAGCCAAGGAAATCAAGGTAACAGGCGAGTATGATAAGAAGTACACCAAGAATTAAAAATTATTAAAAGATGGCACGAAACGATTTTAGTATGGCAAAGATTTTATATTTTTGCAACGTCAAAAGTTGTATGCGACACGTGGTCACTGGTTTATCCAGCGTTTTTCGTGCCAAAGATTTTAAGGAGAAATTATACCCCAACGATGGTGGTAGCAGTAATGCCCACAAAGGTTTTGCATACAACACCTTGACACATCGTATTGGGGTTTTATTATTGTCATAAGGTTATGCAAAACAAAGACAAAAAAGAGGCGAATGCTCAGTTAGAAGCATTACAGAGCATTCAGGAACATTTGCAAGGTTTCGCAAGTGTCAGTGAGTTATGGAAATCAGTTGCAAAGGCTGGTGCAGCGTTATCGTATGCCCAGCGCAAATGTCAGCAGGGAGAACTTGATGATATCAGCGACATGATTAACCAGTTCGTGTGTCTATTGGAAGTTCTTGAACCATTGCAGAAAGGAGGTCAAGCATGAAGTATAAAAAAGGTATATATTATTTCATGGAACCAGCAGATGAAGTAATTACTTTTAATCCAAATGTTCATACAACATTTGAGTTCGATAATAGATTTGCAGATGGGAAAACACTTACTCCTATTGAAAAGTTAGTATATGGTTTCTTTTATAAGTATGCTTGTGATGCTTGGAAAGATGGAGAAAACCATCCCGACCATGATGTAGCTATTAAGATAACCCATGCAGACCTTGCAGATTTATTCGATGTTGAAGAAAAGGCAATCAAAGGTGCAATCCAACATCTTATTGAATATGAGATGCTGGGTGTAGTTCTTTTGTCAAGTGGTTATTATGCGTATCATATAGTGTTATAAGTTTAACCGCCATCCCTGCCTGATGGTGGGGGTGGTTTTAACCAGATTGAATATGAAAGTATTTAAGGATACAAATCATATCGTTATACAAGGTTGGATGCGAACCAAACTTGGTTTAAAAGGTGTTGAGCTTATTATTTACGCTATCATATATGGTTTTACTCAGGAGGGCGAAACAGCTTTTTATGGAAGTCGTAAATATATGGCAGAGGCATCGGGTTCAGCATTGCCTACCGTTGACAGGGCTATTATATCTCTGATTGAAAAAGGGTATATCAAAAAGCTTGAAAGGGTTAATGATGGCGTAAGTCATTGTCATTATATGGTGGTATTAAATGATGATAACACCCCTTATCAAAATGATAACACCCCTTATCAAAATGATAACACCCATATTAATAATAAAGATAATAATAAAGAAAATAAAGAAAAAAATAAAGATAAATCTTTATTAAAAAAATCTCGTTATGGGTTTTTATTTGAAGAAGATAAAGAGGCTAAGTTCTTAAAATGGTGTGATGAAAATGTACCTAATTTGATGGAGAATAAAAAACCTTTGAGTTATGAACAGTTTATCAGTTTACAATGTGATGGATTTCCAAAACAAACGATTGTGGACAAGATGTTATATATGGACGCAAAGGCAGGTTTTAATAAGAAATACAAAAATGTATATGGAGTCTTGAGAAATTGGCTCATGTCAGATAAAGACCCTAATTATACTCAGAAGTTCAAAAACAAGAAAGGACAGAGTGATGACAGCACCAGTAAGTAACAGCATTGTCCAGTTAAACAACATCGAGGCAGAGCGTAACGTCATATCGGCTTGCATCTTCGATGAGAACCATTGCAGCGTATTCTTTGAGCAACTGACAAAGGAAATGTTCACGGATTACGAATGCAAGCGAGCGTATGATGTTATGCTCCAAATGGTAAACGAGGGCAAGAAGATAGATAGTACGGAGGTAGCCATGCGCCTTATCAATTGCGGAGGTAATATAACGCTGTTCACGCTTAACACCGTCTATGTGTTTGAGCTTACCCGTCAGCGTGTAGAACTTCTGCGTGAATTGCAGATGAAGCGACAGATGTATGCGCTGGGAGCCAAGTGTATGTCACTGGCTACGGATGCAACCACCACAGCCGATGATTTCTCAGAGTTGATGCAGACGATGAACGGTAGCGTGTCAGATGGCGATGATGTAGGTATTCAGTCCTTTGGCGAAACCTTGAAAGGTTTGCAGAGCGATGTTCAGGAGCGCAAGGACGGAATGGGCGAGGTCGGTATCATGACAGGCTTACACCTGTTCGACAGTCGTTGGGGCTGGCACGCTGGCGACTTGATTATCATTGCAGGGCGAACCAGTCAGGGCAAAAGCACGTTGGCAACCACCATCGCCCGTAATATGGCATTGATGGGAGTGCCACAGGCTTATTACTCACTCGAAATGGGAAGTAAGCAGCTCACAGCCCGTATCATGGCACGGGATGTAATGATTGCCAGTAGCCGACTACTCTATGACAAGCTGAACGATGGGGAGTTTGATAAGTTCAAGCAGAACGTGGAAAGGTTGCAGAACCTACCCATCTTCTATGATGACAAGTCCAAGACACGTTTCGAGAAACTATGTACCAGCATCCGCAAGATGGTACGCAAGCACCATATCAAGGTTGCATACATCGACTATCTTCAAATCCTTGCAAACGGACGCAATGAAAACCGTGAGCAGTTGATAGGCGACATGGCACGTGACTTAAAACGCTTGGCGGTGGAGTTGAATATTTGTATCGTTGCCATCAGCCAGTTATCACGCAGCAAGGAAAAGCCCGAACCATCGTTGGCAGAAATGCGTGGTTCAGGACAGATAGAGGAAGCGTGCGACACAGCTGTACTGGTGTACCGTCCTTTCGTTTACGGCATAGAGCGTTACAAGGATGGCACTCTGACGTATGGCACAGCCCAGCTTACCATCGCAAAGGGTCGTAACATAGGACTGGCTCAGGAGGTCGTATCATTCGACAGTGAACTGACCTACTTTTATGATATCAGCGAACAGGATGTGCCAAAGGTACAGGCTCAGTCCGCTGGGTATAACGATAATGATGATGTATTACCATTCTGATGAATTATGATGTACGTGTATTATAGGACTAACGATTGGGATATCATCAGGAAGATACAACAGAGGTTCCACCTGCCTGACTGCGTGACCGTAAACGGGGAAACGTGCCAACCCTGCGAGGTAAGCGGTCAGGATTTGGAACTACTTAGGGAAACAGAACGTAGAGGATTTATACAAATAAGAATTAAGCAATGAAGAAAGAAATGAAACCATTTCAGATAGAAAAGGAAAAAAGAGATGTTGCACTCGAAAAGATATTGGATGTACTGGATGAAGCGAAATTGAACCCAGCGGAATTGATTAACGTTACGGCTACCGTTGCGGCTGTTGCTGTATCAAACTTGAAATACAACAAAAAGGTAATGGAAACGGAACGGGATGTTTTGGAAAAAGCATATCTTGGCAACTTGATAACAGCAAGCGAAGCAGGAGACTATGTGAATTTCAAAGACTATATCAATATCGAAACACTAACCGCAGAGGAAAGGACATTGCCTATCGTTGTTCGGTTGATGGGGTTGATACGAAGCGGTAAGATAACCAGCATGACACGAAACATTGATGTCATGCGGATGATTATGGCAGTAGATAAGGAGGAATCCTGATAATCTTTATATTAGTCTTTATATTAAACGGGTAAAACAGCGAGTTTTTGCCCGTTTTCTTTTTAAAATGTTTTAATTTCCTTTCGGTTTAAATTAAAATACTTTAAATTATACCGATTTTCTTTATGTTTCCTTTTTTATTCGAAAAAGAATTTTTAATTTTGCAACATCAAACAATTCAGAACTGGAGGCAACAGGGTAAATTCAGCAAACAAGATTATGACAAAGCAAGAGTTTTTCGAGAGAACAGGAGTTGAGGTAAGCGACAACGAGTTTTGGGCACTCCATGAAACATATTGTTTCAGCGAGGTAGATAAGGACGAGTTTTGCAAGATGTGGTGCAATATGAATGCACGCAGAGTAAAGAATGCAAAAACAGAGCGTATGGCACAGCAGCGTGAACAGTCTTACAAAAACGCTCTTACGAAGTGGTTTGATAAGTATAATGGAACACAGTTCTTTTTTAATAACTATCATACTAACATTGCTTATATCAAGTTGAGTGTTTATTTAATTCAGGCAATGTCTTTTGCTGGAATATCTTTCGCATCAAACACAACATTATCAGATGTTCATTTCAAAGTAGGTCAATACCTCGGAATTTATAGAAGTTTATAAAAACCAGCACGGGAGGGGCAACCCTCCCACTAATAAACAAAGTACAAACATAAAAAAACAAAGATTATGATACTCGATTTAACAAGCACAATAACAGGCAAAGAGGTAGACGGCTGGTGGATGTTTACCGACATCATGGCTGAGAGAGTGAGCGAGGTTACTGGTTTAAAGATAGTAAAAACCTTTGGAGGCAAGACCGTAACTGGTTTCCCAATAAAAGATGAATGCCTCTACACTCCCATGCTGGTAAAGAAAGGATATAAATTGTGTATAACCCAATAACAATTCATTTAATTATTAACATCTAAAAAACAAAGATTATGGCACACATGATTGAAATTGTAAACGGAGTAGCAAGCTACGTTGAGAACGGACGCAAGGAACGTGCATGGCACGGACTTGGCAGGGTATTCGATGCACCCCTGACAGTGAAAGAGGCATTGGAGAATAGCCATGCTGATTACAAGGTAGAGATGCAGCAGTTATTCGCAGTAACACCAGCCATCCAACAGGCAATGGAGCAGGGTTCAGTACCTACCGACCTGTTATTGGATGCACTGGTAAAGAACCGCAAGGCAACCATGAGGATGGATACCTGCAAACCGCTGGGAGTAGTGAGCGATAGTTATGGTATCGTACAGAATGCGGATGCGTTCAAGTTCATCGACACCCTTTGCACAGGCGGACAGAACACACCCGTCATCGAATGTGCTGGTGTGCTGGGTCAGGGCGAACGAGTATTCATCACGGCAAAGTTCCCAGAGCAGATTATCCTTGACAACAAGACGGATGACCGTGTAGATATGTACATCGTATTCACTACCAGCCATGACGGAACGGGTGCAGTGAATTGCATGGTAACCCCTACCCGTGTGGTCTGCAACAATACGTTGAACTATGCCATGTTCCACAATGCTGGTAAAATCAGCTTGCGCCACACCTCAGGCATCAACAATCGATTGGACTTAACCAGCAAGGAGAACCAAGAGTTTGCGTTCCGCACGCTGAATATGTATAACATCTACAAAAACTCGCTGGAACAGAGTTTTGAGCATCTGCGTAACATCCGCATTTCTGAGAAGCAGTTAGAGAACATCATGGCAGAAGTAATACTGACGGATGGTAACTTCAAGTTATATAAGGAAGCTGGCATCAACCATCAGGATATCAGTACCGTTGGACGTAACAAACTGCAGAACGTCATGCAGACGATGGAAACGGGTATCGGTCAGGATATCGGAGAGCGTGGAACAGCCCTTTGGGCATTGAATGGCCTGACTACCTACTATCAGAACGAACAAAACTATTCCAGCAATGAGTTGAAGTTGAACAGCGTACTGAATGGAACGGCAGCCAACAGACTGCAAAAGGCATACGACTTGCTTGTAGCGGTATAGAACGAATTTTAAGGCGATTTAAGGCGGTTTTTCCCATCGAGTGGTAAAATTATAAGCCCAGCATGGGGAAACCGCTTAAAACGGAAAATAAACGAAAATAAGCATGATTGATAAGGCAAGACAAGAATTCGGCAAGCACGTAGCCCGACTGCGTAGGGGCGCAATGCTGAGCCAAACACAACTGGCATTACTGGCAGATCTGAAACCTGTAACGGTCAAGAATATGGAGTTAGGACGTTTTAATGTTCCTTTCGATGTGATGAACCGTGT